>QXGG01037053.1_pt1:2500-23238 | contig 23238 bp, 20 predicted proteins | sample 1982491 | NCBI WGS metagenome assembly QXGG01 (sample SAMN09924614, study PRJNA488089) | Wastewater metagenome, whole genome shotgun sequencing project. | isolation source: South African research farm wastewater | place: South Africa: Irene, Agricultural Research Council, Animal... | reverse complement strand
GCTGACATCTCCTCGTAGCGCGATGCTTCCTCCGCTGATCGACCCCCGGTGAACCGTGACCGGCAAATGACCCTCGCTCTCCAGAGATCGAACGCTGGCGCCGAGATCGACGAGAGCTCGGTGAAGATCCAACATCGGGCGACGCCGCAGCGGTTCGCCACCAGTTACCGTCGTCGGTTCGTCAGCGAGGCTGCACAATGCCGTGAGAAATCTCGACGTCGTACCGGCAAGTCGGGCGTCAACCGTGCCTCCACCTCGCAGATCGGCGGAACAGCCATGGACTTCCACGCCCGCTTCGGTCTCGACACACGGGACACCAAGAGCACGGAGGGCTCCCAGCATTGCCGCAGTGTCGTCACCAGGGGCAAGATTCTCGAGAACGCTGATCCCATCAGCGAGAGCGGCGCAGACCAGAGCTCGATTCGAAATGCTCTTGGAGCCAGGAACGGCAACGATGGCATCGACAGGACCTGTCACGGTCTCCATGGGGTGCGACTCGACCGACACAGTCTTCGTCAATCCAGATGATGCACGGACAGTCGGAAGCCTCTGGCAATGAGTCCGCCTCGAAACAACTCGACGCTTCCGACATCGATGAGCACGACTGCCACTCCTCTGTCACCTTGCGATGAGTGGACGACTTCGAAGTCGGAGATGTTGACTCCCAACTCCGCTGCGAGTGTGAACACTTCGGCAGCCGAGCCGGGACGATCCGGAATCGGAATTCGCACTTCCGCAAGAGCTGTCAGCGAGGCAACGCGACTCGGCAGGTTCGCTCTTGCTTCTCGAGCAAGGGTGAGACGGCGCAACAACTCCGCGTTGTCTCCATTTTGCACAGCCTCCCGCATTCCTTCGAGACCATTGATCAACTGACCCAATTCGTCGACGATCGCTTGTCGATTGTCCGCGCAGATGTCGATCCAGATTCCTGGATGACCCGATGCGATACGAGTCATATCGCGAAACCCTCCTGCAGCAAGTCTCAGAAGGGCCACATGTTCGGAGGACTTGTCATGAGCGAGACCCATCAGAGTTGCTGCGGTGAGATGTGGAACGTGGCTCACGACTGCCACGAGTGCGTCGTGCCGTGCTGGTTCGAGACCGACAACCTCGGCTCCGAGTTCGTTCACGGTCTCGGCGACGAAGGAAAACGCATCATCCGATGTCGACTGCGTCGGAGTCAGAACCCACACAGCTCCTTCGAAAAGGCTCGGATCGGCCCCATCGAGACCTTCGAGTTCGCTGCCAGCCATCGGATGGCCTCCGACGAAACGCGAATCGGTGATGTCTGCAACAACGACCCCCTTCACGCTGCCGACGTCGGTCACTACACCGGACGTACCCTCGAGAGCCCGTCGTACCTCAGCAGGTATTGCGTTGACAGGAACCGCGACGAAGGTGATGGCCGCTAGCGGATCGAGTCCGGCTGCGCCGATGAGACCTCGATCCAGTGCCTCGTCGACCCGTTTCGGGTCGTGATCGTCACCGCTGACGAACCAGCCGCGCTGCACGAGTGCCGCACACAACGATCCGCCGATCAAGCCGAGCCCAAGGACATTTGCTCGCCGGTCGTTCATCGGGTTCAGCGTATCGTCAGGCCCCCGAGGCGACCGCCTGAGTCAGCGATCGCACCTCCTGGAGCGTCAATGCTCGCCATTGGCCGGGTCCGAGAGTCGAATCTCTCAGCGGGCCGATACGTGTCCGAACCAGACGAGTCACCGGATACCCCACGGACTCGCACATTCGTCTCACTTGGCGGTTCCGACCCTCGTGAATCACGATTCGAAGAACGCCATCTGCGGGCTGTGACACCCGAGCCGGAGCTGTCATCTGCCCATCGAGGTCCACACCTTCGCGCAGACGCCGTAACGCACCAGCTGGAACCTTGCCGCCGGACACTTCGGCCATGTACTCCTTTTCGATGCCGCCGCTCGGGTGGGCGATGCTTTGTGCCAATGAACCATCGTTCGTGAGGAGAAGAAGACCCTCTGTTTCGTAATCGAGTCGACCGACCGAGAACACTCGTGGTTCGGTCGGCACCAGATCGAGTACGGTCCGGCGACCTTGAGGATCGCTCGCAGTCGTGACGACCTTCGCTGGTTTGTTCAAGAGGTAATACACCAAACCGGGTTTGACCCCGATCTCCACGCCATCGACAGTGACGATGTCGACATCGACATCGACCCGACGGCCCAACGGGGCGACGACGCCGTTCACGCTCACTCGACCCTCGGCGATCAATTCTTCGCAGGTACGCCTCGAGCCGAACCCGAGGGTCGCAAGGACCTTTTGCAGTCGCTCTCCTCCAGGAAGAGCTTCGGACCGCTGCGCCAACTGCTCCCAGAGCGGCGGCTCGATTTCAGCGGACACGATGCTCAGGAGCTCTCTTCGCCAGCGAAGTCCGATATAGGCGGACGATCATGGGCAGCCTCGACGTTCTCGGGCGCGGCATCGCCGTCGTTGCCCACTCCTTGTCGCGGTACGCGCAAGCCGACTTCGAGAGCCTCGACGACATCGGCTTCGGGTAGGAATTCAGCAATTGGCGGCAAGTCGCTGACCGAATCGATGCCCAGCTTTTCGAGAAAGAGAGGTGTCGTCGCCCAAAGGACCGCCTGTCCCGGTCCTGGATCACGACCGGATTGATCGATGTAACCGCGTGACTGGAGAGTCCTCAGTACTGCATCAGGATCGACTCCGCGGATCGACGCGATCTGGGCACGCGAAATCGGCTGCTTGTACGCGACGATTGCAAGCGTCTCGAGAGCTGCACCCGACAATCGTGCTCTCTGACCGTCGAGGATGAAGCGTTCGACATATGCCGCCGTATCAGGATGGGACTGATAGCGAAATCCGCCAGCCACTCTCACCAGTTGGAAGCCATGTCCTGCTTCTTCATATGCACTGCTCAGCGAATCGCAGATGGCGAGCACAGACTCCACTGGAAGTTCCAATATCTGGGCAAGCAATTCGGGTGACACAGGTTCGGAGGCCACGAGAATGATCGCCTCCAGCGCCCTCACAGTCGATGCGTCCAGCCTGGGAGCAACCATCTCTGCAGCTTCGTTCGGGTCTTGTGTCATGGCTTCATCCTTCGTACTCATCGAAATCAGTCAGCGATGCAGATGCCATGGCATCGCCGGTCCACACGATGTCGATGTCTCCGAATCGCTGAGGTTGGTCGATCTCCACCATTCCTTGTTTGAACAGTTCCAAGAGAGCCAAGAACCGAACGATGATCTCCATTCGCTCGACGAGATCGGCCGTGAGCCGGTGGAAGGAGATACGTCCGACACGAGGCAGCTCGTCGAGCAACTCGGCCATCGCGTCTGCCACGTTCGCCCTGATCACCGAGACATGGAACAGATCGACGTGCGGTACCGGCTTGGGAGTCATCGCTTTCACGAAGGCTGCCCGGACATGATTCGGATTGACTCCCTCCAGAAGATCGGGCATCAACTCTGCAAAACGATCATCAGGACCGCAGCGACGCGGGTAGGACAGATCAGCCGCTTCGGCCATGCTGGAGAACACGGCGCCCACGTCTTTGAACGTCTTGCACTCGAGCAGGCGAGACAACAACAGGTCCCGTTCTTCCCACAGTCCGAGTTCCTCATCGAGATCGATGTCTTCTCGACCGGGAAGCAGCCTGCGTGCCTTCAACTCGACGAGAGTCGATGCGATCAACAAGAACTCCGTTGCGACTTCGAGGTCGAGAGACTGCATCCGTTCGAGTTCGGTGAGATAGGCGTCGACGATGATCGACAGAGAAATCTCGTAGATGTCGACCTGCTCGCGCAAAATCAAATGGAGCAAGAGATCGAAAGGCCCCTCGAAAACCGGGGTGGAGACGTCGACTGCCACCTGCTCAGGCTAATGCCCGCTCGCTCATCGCACAGAGACGCCCGGATCGGGCTTTTCAGCCACGTCGACGGTCTGCGGTAATCTCCTCGAGTGCCACGTGTTCTGTCGTGTATCCAACCAACCGGACGGGTGCACCTCGGGAACTATCTCGGAGCCTTGCGTCAGTGGGTTCTGGGGCAGAGCCAATACGACGCATTTCATGGCATCGTCGACCTTCATGCTCTGACGGCCACCGATCGGCCCGGCATCATCGGCGAACAGACACTCGATCTTGCGGCGACTCTCTTCGCAGTCGGCCTCGACCCCGATGTGGCAACGGTCTTCGTCCAGAGCCATGTTCCCGAGCACTCGCAACTGGGATGGGTCATGGAATGCACAGTCTCTTATGGCGAATTGAGCCGCATGACCCAGTTCAAGGACAAGGCTGCGAAGCGTGAAGCCGATTTCGTCTCTGCGGGACTCTTCACCTATCCGGCACTCCAGGCAGCGGACATTCTTCTCTACGACGCCGATGAGGTGCCCGTCGGAGAGGATCAGCGCCAGCACGTCGAGATCACCCGCGACATTGCGATCCGCTTCAACAGCCGTTTCGGAGACACATTCGTTCTGCCCAAGGTCGTCACTCCTCGATCCGGAGCCAAGGTCACTGATCTTCAAGAGCCAACTGCGAAGATGTCGAAGTCCAACAGCGGTGAAGCCGGGATCATCTACCTTCTCGACGACCCGGACACGATCGTCAAGAAATTCAAGAGAGCCGTCACCGATTCGGACTCGGAGGTGCGTTTCGACAGAGCTGAAAAGCCGGGGGTATCGAATCTTCTGGAGATCCTCGCGGCATGTACCGACAGCACACCCGAAGAGGCCGCTTCTCACCACACCCAATACGGATCTCTGAAAATTGCGACCGCCGAGGCAGTCATCGAGGTTCTTCGTCCGATCCAAGAACGTCATGCACAACTCGTGTCCGATCCTGCTGAGATGACTCGACTTCTGCGCACAGGAGCCCTCAAAGCTCGAGCGGTCGCTTCCCAGACCTTGGAGCGGGTCTATTCCAATATCGGACTACTTCCCCTCGACTGACGTCGACTCGAGCACCTCGCGCTCCGGTCGTCGCCCGGCGGATTCATATGTCGTCGGCACTCCTCAGACGCTCGACGGCGAGCGATGGACCGAGTCCTTCGATCAGGTCGCAGATCCGAGGATCGATGCGACGATCCCTGCACAATGCTGCCCCGATGGCCTCATGATCGTGATAAGCGCTCCAGCGCGCGGTTCGCGGACCAACCAAAGTTGCCACGACTCGACCGATCACACTCAAACTCGAGCAGACTTTTCCGACATCGTGCAGGAGGGCGGCTGCGATTTCGAATCTCTCGACATGGGGAGAACTGTCGACGAGACGCCGAGCCACACGGATCGAATGTCGGCGATCCATGTTCTGCATCGACGACCACAGTTCGTATTCGGTCTCTGTGAGTCGCTGTTCCGCCCAATGCAGATCCGCTGAGGACACCTCTGCTCGCGATGCCGATTCGGTCAATCGACGAAGCAAGTGGATGGGTTGAAAAGAACTCATAGCGTGACGCTTTCCGTGCCCGGTCAGGACTGTCTCGAAACCTTCGATCGAGGATGAGAACGACGATATTCCTCGAGCAGACGATCCTGAGACACTTTGGTGTACACCTGTGTCGTCGAAATACTCGCGTGCCCGAGCATCTCCTGCACGATCCGCAAATCGGCGCCATGATCCAGCATGTGCGTCGCACAGGAATGTCGCAGAACGTGCGGGGACAGCACATCAGCCAACCCCACCTTGGCGCCATGGCGAGCCACGACAGCCCACGCGGCCTGACGCTTCAGCCTTCCGCCTCGTTTGTCGACGAAGACTGCGATCGCATCGATCCTGCTCTTCGGCTCGCGAGCACTGATACGACCTCTGCCCTCTTCGAGCCACAGGCCGAGTGTGCGACGTGCCATGTTCCCCAAAGGCACGATGCGTTCTTTCGAGCCTTTCCCGTACAGCCTCACGAGGCCACCGTCATGATCGATGTCGGAGAGGTTCAACCCGCACACTTCCGATATTCGAGCGCCAGTGGCATACAAGAATTCGAGCAGTGCTCTGTCGCGAAGTGCGATGGGGTCGTCTCCAGTCACCGAAGAGATCAAGGTCGTCACCTCTTCTTCCGTCAAAGGTTTCGGAATACCGGAAGGCACCCGAATTCCCTCGAAATCCGCAGAGGGATCCGATGTCCGCAAACCCTCGACGAACTGGAAACGGTGCAGAGATCTGATCGCGGTCATCTTGCGCGCAACAGTCGAGGGGGCAAGACCGCGTTCGACGAGTGACTTGGCATAGGCCTCGACGTGCTCACTTCGAACACAGCGCACATCAGCTTTTCGAAGGCTCAGCCACTTCTCGTACTCTCCGAGATCCGTGCCATAGGCCCGTAACGTGTTCGCAGAGCGGCCTCGTTCGGCGAGCAGCCACGCCGAGAACTCCACGACATCTGGATGAACGCTCGTTTCGCCGTGACGCTCTGCCGATGTTCGTCCACTCGAATCGACTTCAGTCACCATCGCCGGTCGCCGATCGCTATCCATCGGCGAGAACTCGATGCGCCAGCAGAAGCCCGATCACCGACTTCGCGTCGCGAATTTCGCCAGCAACGGCCATCTCGACGGCTCGGTCGAGCGGAACGTGAAGGACCTCCATGTCCAACTCCTCAGGCCCGTGACCCGTACGCACATCTTGTACGAGATCACGTCCGAGAAAGACATGGAGAACTGCATCGGTCATACCTGGCGAAGGATAGAAGCAATGCAGAAGGTCGAGAGTTCCGACTCGGTAACCGGTCTCCTCGAGAAGCTCCCGTGAGGCGGTGACTTCGGGATCTTCCCCCTCGACATCACGCATGCCAGCTGGAATCTCCACCACATAGTCGTCAAAAGCAGCTCGGTACTGGCGAAGAAGCACGACGGTGACCGAGCCGTTTGCGTCCCGAAGAATGGGAACGACACCGACCGCGCCAGGGGACCGCACGATGTCTCTCGTGAACTTCTCCCCCGTCGGATCCCGAAATTCAGCTGTGACGACCTTCCAGATGTATCCCTGATACACAGGTCGATCCCCGAGATGGTGGAAACCCCCGTCCGCGTCGATGTCGTCGCAGCTCAAGAATGTTCCTCAGCGCCGAGCGACGTCGCCAGCACTTCGATCTGCTGCTCGCTCCTCGCGGTGTTCGAGTGCCGCTTCGATCAGGCCCTTGAACAGAGGGTGCGGACGATCTGGGCGGCTCTTGAACTCCGGATGGGCCTGAGTGCCGATCCAGAAGGGGTGATCGGCCAATTCGATGAATTCGACGAGACGCTTGTCGGGAGAAGTTCCCGAACAGAGAAAACCGGCATTTTCGAATCGCGAGCGATATTGGCTGTTGAACTCGTAGCGATGTCGATGCCGTTCGCTGACAACGGTCTCTCCATAGGCCTTTGCCACACGCGAATTCGGCTGGAGAACTGCGTAATACGCGCCGAGACGCATCGTGCCACCCTTGTCGGTCACGTCACGCTGATCGTTCATGATGTCGATCACCGGATGCTGTGTCGACGGGTCGAATTCCGTGGAGTGGGCATCGGACATCGATAGCACGTGACGTGCGAATTCGATCGTCATCACCTGCATGCCGAGGCACAGTCCAAGACATGGAACGGTATTTTCACGGGCGAATTCTGCAGCAGCGATTTTGCCCTCGACGCCGCGCACTCCGAAACCACCGGGAATGACCATGCCATCGAGGTGGCTGAGGCGACCCTCGGCGAGAATACCTTCGACTTCTTCGGCTTGTATCCAATCGATGTCGACCTGTGCTCCGAGATGGAAACTTGCGTGTTTGATGCTTTCGACCACGGACAGGTAGGCATCGTGAAGATCGATGTACTTGCCGATCAGTCCGATGCGAACCGGACGAGTCGCCTTGTCGACCATCTCCACGACACTGGCCCACGACGACAGATCTGGCTCTCCTTCGATGCGCAACGTATCGCACACGACCGAGTCCAATCCTTCGTCGTGGAGGACCAGCGGCAGTTCGTAGATATTGCGAACGTCGGCAGCGTTGACGACTGCCTTCTCGTCGACATCGCAGAGATTCGAGATCTTCCGTTTGAGACTCTGGCTGAGAGGCTCTTCGCTTCTGCACACGATGACATCGGGCTGGATGCCGCGGCTGCGCAATTCCGTCACCGAATGCTGTGTCGGCTTCGTCTTTTGCTCTCCCGAGGGTCCGATGAAAGGAACGAGTGTCACGTGGATGTAACAGACGTTGTCGCGTCCGGCTTCCTTGCGATATTGGCGAATCGCCTCCAGAAACGGAAGAATTTCGATGTCGCCAACGGTTCCCCCGACCTCGGTGATCACGACATCGACGTCATCAGTCGCCATTTTCCGAATACGTCTCTTGATCTCGTCGGTGATGTGCGGAATGACCTGAACCGTCTTGCCGAGGTAATCGCCTCGACGCTCCGCAGCCAGAACTGCTTGATAGATCGAGCCCGTCGTGGCGTTGGAATTTCGCGTCAGGTTCTCATCGATGAATCGCTCGTAGTGTCCGAGGTCGAGGTCGGTTTCACCGCCGTCGTCGGTGACGAAGACTTCACCGTGTTCGAAGGGATTCATCGTCCCTGGATCGACGTTGATGTACGGATCCAGCTTCTGCATGGTCACTCGCAAGCCACGCAGTTTGAGAAGACGGCCGAGTGAAGACGCTGTCAAACCCTTGCCGAGAGAGCTCGCCACACCCCCTGTCACGAAGATGTGCTTCGTCATGACGACCTCCCGTTTTCGACACTCACAACGGGAGAACACCATACCCTGTGACGACGCCAGCGGGCGACATACCCCTGCCGATGCGGATGGACGATCCATCGAGAGAGATTTCGGCAGTACTCATGTCAGTAGTCCGTGCCGCTGCTCTCGATACAGCCGGCCTCATCAGGAGCGGTGCGCCCACGACGACAGCAATTCCGAGGCGTGATCCCTCGCCCGAGCGCTGTCCGGATGGCCCGACAACATCCGAGCCACCTCGTCGATTCTCGTCTCGCCGTCGACGTCGACCACCTCGGTGCGAGTCGACTCGGATCCTGGACTTCCGACGACATCCTTGACGACGACGAGGTGCTGATCGGCGGCCGCTGCAACCTGAGCCAAGTGCGTCACCACGAGAACCTGATGAGTTCGTCCGAGCTCGGCAAGGCTCTTTGCCAGAGCATTGGCCGCAGAGCCGCCGATACCTGCATCGACTTCATCGAAGACGAGAATCGGAGGACCTTGACTGAGTACGAGCCTGATTGCCAGCATCGCCCGAGCGAGTTCACCCCCTGAAGCGACCTTGGCCAACGGCGCAAGCGGCGAACCCGGATTCGACGTCATCAACATCGTGACATCGTCAGCGGGATCTTCTCCGGCCACGCGCACGTCGACGACAGCACGCGGCATGGCGAGATCCGGGAGATGGGACGTGATGGCTCGACCGAGGTCTGCTGCCGCGGCCCTTCGGATGGCGGCAACGGCAGCCGCCGCTGAGCGCTCGTCTCGAACACCTCTGCGACGATCCTCTTCGAGCTCTGCGACTCGAGTCTCGTACGACTCCAATTCCTCGAGGCGAGAACGCGACTCGTCGAGGTAGGCAAGCACGTCCGGCAGTCCTTCTCCGTACTTGCGGCACAGATCGCGCAACATCTGACGCCGCAGCCGAATCTGCTCGAGCCTCTCGGGATTCTCTTCACTGGACTCTCCCCGAGAAAGAAGGTCGCGAGCGATATCTGCGATCTCGGACTGCAGAGCCTCGAGTCTCGAGCGCACGTCGTCGAAGGGCAACCGGTGTGCGAGAGCTCCCAGCGCCGAACCTATGGCGTCAGCAGCCCCGCCTTCATCGGTCAAGGCACTGCGAGCCAGCAAAGCAGCCTGGCGATGCGCGACCGCATCAGCGAGCAGGTTTTCCTCTGCTTCGAGGACCGAATCCTCATTCGGATCGACGATGTGTGCGTTGTCGATTTCATCGACCTGAAATCTCAGGAGATCGACTTCGCGCATTCGAGATCTCGAATCGCCGCCGAACGCGGCAAGAGCGGCGTCGATTTCCGCGAGCCTGGCACGTGCCGATCGCAGCGGTTCGAGATCCGTGCCGGCGTACTCGTCGAGAGCGTTCCTTTGGACCGAAGCTGAAAGAAGGCTCTGATGAGCGTGTTGGCCGTGCAGGTCGACCAGGCGGGACCCGAGGTCCGACAGTTCGCCAACTGTCGCCAAACGGCCGTTGATGTACGCCCGCGATCGACCATCTGCGGGAATGACCCGCACGACGACGTATTCCTCGTCTGCGAGCACGAACCGACCCTCGACCCGTGCTTCGGAGGCTCCAGCCCGAACCCGTTGGGGATCGGCTCTCTCCCCGATCAGCAGATTGATGGCCTCGACGACCAACGTCTTTCCTGCTCCCGTCTCACCCGTCAGGGCGATCAGGCCTTCACACAGGAGAAGATCGACCGACTCGATGATCCCGAGATTCGTGACACGAAGTTCAGTGAGCATGGCGATGAACGTCTTCCCTTCGTCTCACCGGTCAGTGAGTCCGAATTTCGCCTTCAGAACTTGATGGAAGCGGTTGGGCTCGAGTCGTACGAAAAGTGCTGGAATCGTCGAGGCGCGACACGAGACCGAGTCTCCGACTGCCAGGGTGCAGATCTCCTGTCCGTCCACGGCCATCACGACTTGCCGTTCTCCGACCACTTCGACTTCGACTGCCTCCGTCGAGTCGAGAACAAGGGAGCGGTCGAACAACATATGCGGTGCCAAAGGGGTCACGAGAATTGCCTCATGCGTCGGAGAGACAATTGGTCCTCTGGCCGACAGGGCATACGCAGTGGAACCGGTCGGAGTTGCGACGAGCAGTCCATCGGCTTGAAACGTCGTGAAGGGAGCGTCGTCGATCCGAACTGCAAGCCGCACTGTCTGACCGGATTTCGTTTTTTCGAAGGATGCCTCATTGAGTGCACGAAGGTCTCGCCGACGGCCATCGAGGTGGTCGACTCGCACATCGAGCACGAGTCTCTTCTCCGTCACGTACCGACCGGCGAAAACCCTATCCAAGCCCTCCTCGAGCTGGGACGGCTCGACTTCGGCCAGATAGCCGAGCAGACCCACATTGACTCCGAGGACCGGAATCTGGCGTTCGCCGACCAACGAGACCGCTCTGAGCATCGTGCCGTCACCGCCGATACTCAGTACCAGGTCGGCATCGGAGAAGGGATCCTCGACGGAGCGAAGACCGTTCACACCCAGAGGGTCGAGTTCGTCTGCAAGACCCACGACCGAGTGACCTCTCTCGACCAGCCAGTCGACAGCTCGCTGCGCTGCAAGGCGCGCTTCGGGACGGTCGCTGCGACCGAGGACGACGACCCTTGCCGGGTTCGGGATCTCTCGCCGAGAAGTCGCTGCCGATGTCACTGCGGAAGTCTCTCACGCACGACCCCGTGAAGAAGGAATTCACGATTTCCCTCCTGCCCGAGCACTGGTGAAGGGATGATCTCCACGACAGAGACCCCCGCTCTTTCACATGCGTCGACCACCGAGGCACACGCCTCGTCGTGCAGAAGCGGGTCGGTGATCACGCCCTTGCCCCTCGACACCTCCCGGCGGCCGACCTCGAATTGCGGCTTGACCAACAGCACGAGATGGCCGCCCTCCCGCAGGACTCCTACCAGTTGTGGGACGACTGCAGTCAAGGAGATGAACGACAAATCGGCGACGACGATGTCGACTTCACCCCCGAGAGTCTCAACTTCGAGATGACGAATATTGAACTTCTCGAGGACAGCCACACGATCGTCGCAGCGAATACGCGGATGCAACTGACCATGGCCCACGTCCACCGCATGAACGAATCGGGCGCCGTTCTGCAAGAGACAATCGGTGAATCCGCCGGTCGATGCCCCGGCGTCGAGAGCCGTGCTGCCGGCCACCGAAATGTCGAAAGCCGTGAGAGCAGCCTGCAACTTGTCTCCTCCGCGGCTCACGAAGCGGCGCGGTGGACCGCTGAGAACGACCGCATCGGCAGGAGCCACGAGATGAGCCGACTTCGAGGCAACAGCACCGTTCACCAACACTCTCCCAGCATCGATCAACTGCTGGGCCTCCTGACGGCTCGACACGAGCGCTCGACGGACGAGTTCGGCATCGAGGCGTGAACGTTGCCCCATCTGCAGATGTGAACTGTCAGATTCCGGCGACGGCGGCTGCGTCCTCGCCTGGAACGCCATTGGACGCGACCGGTTCACTGGAGTCCGGTTGGGACTTCGAACGGCGGGTCTTCTTTTCGGACTTCTTGTCGTTCTTCTTCGAGCTCTTGCCGGCCTTCTTCGACTTCACAGTGTCGCCATCGATGTCCAGAGCCTCGGATCCTTTGGCGAGTGATCGCTCTGCGAGCGACAGAAGACTTGCACGAGTGGACTCGAGTGCCTTGTTCAGGGATTCGACCTGTCGCTCGAGGTCGTCGATCCGTGCAGCCATCTTGGTGACCTGCCGACCCAATTCGTGTTGCACCGACATGGCAAGCCCTTCCGCAGTGCGAATTCCTGCCTTGGCAACATCGCCGACGACTCGTTCGACTTCTCTACGGCGCTCGTCTGCGAGCCGGAGCAGATCCTGAACGAACTTCTCTGCAGTCTCCGGATTCATCGGAGTCAGCGCATCGATCAACTTCTTGACCGTCTCTCGGTTCACGGGTGTCTTCGCCATGTTCCAAGCGTACCCAGGACGACGAAATGCACCATGTCGGAGCCGAACGAGCGGCCATCGAACTCCCCCACCACCTCAAGCGAGCATCTTTTGCACGACCTCCTGCAGCGAATTTCCTTCGAAATCCGCCTCCCAGCGGATCGCTCTCTCCTCTTCCCGAGTGACGTCGGAACGGACCAAGGCGAATCGACAGCAGAGCTCACGGGCGAACGACCCATCAGTGCTCGGCCGGTCCCCAATCATGACTGTTGACTCGTTCACTCCTGAGACGTAGGAGCGAACGAGATTCGCCATCCCCGAAAAGGGTTTTCCCGCAATTTCCGGAGCAGTTCCGCTCGCTGCTGCCACCGCCGCCACGATGCTCCCACCTCCAGGTATCGGACCTTCAGCAGTCGGATAGGTCGGATCGGTGTTCGAGGCGATGAATCGCGCTCCTCTTCGAATGGCAGAACTCGCAAGGCGCAAAGCCTCGTAGTCGAAAGTCCTGTGGAACCCCACGACGACAGCGTCGATATTGCCGCCGCCGATCATGTGACCCTCGACGGCCTCCTTTTCGATCGGGAATCCTCCACTTTCGAGAACTGCTTCGACCAGACCTGGTCCTCCGCAGATCAGCACATTGGATCCGGGATCGACGAGCGATGCCGCAGCCATGGCGGAGGTCACGACATCACCCTCGGCCGGAATGCCGCAGTCAGCAAGGTATTGCTCTTGCTGTTCCCGAGTGGAGTACGAATTGTTGGTCACGAACACCACCCGATGACCAGATGCACGAAGTGCCGCGATCGCGTCTGCCGAACCGGGAAGTGCTCGGCGGGCGAGCCACACCACGCCATCCAGGTCGCACAACACGACATGGGGCTGATTCATGAACACCCGAATCGTGAAAACCCGAATCGTGACGACCTGAATCGTGAAAACCTGAATCGTGAAGACCTGAATCGTGACGACATCATCGATGAATGTACCTCTCGGCAACCTCGGCTGCGGTTGTCAATATGACAGGCTGTCACCATGCCCCGTTTCGAAGCCTTTCGTTCCTTGCGCTACGCGCCAGATCAACTCGCTGCCGTCTCTGCACCGCCCTACGACGTTCTTTCTCCCTCGGACCGTGACGAACTCGCTGCTCGACATGTCGACAACATCGTCCATATCGACATCCCGCTCGAATCGGATGGTCCTGGACGCTACGAACGTGCTGCCTCGGTGTTGAACGAATGGCGAGCCTCCGGCGTGCTGTCGCTCGATTCCACACCGTCGTTGACGCTGTATCGCATGACCTTCGTCGATGACGGTGGCCGCACTCGCACAACGGCTGGCGTCATCGGAGCCCTCGAAGTCGTCGACGAGAACGCGGGCGGAGTTCTCCCCCATGAACGAACCACGCCCAAAGCGAAAACCGACCGACTCGATCTCACTCTGGCAACGAAATGCAATCTGTCGCCCGTATGGGGGCTTTCTCTCGGCGCCGGCCTCACCGCGGCTCTTGCCGAGCCAGGAGAGCCGATGGGAACCGTCGTGACAGATGGGGTCGAGCACACCTTCGAGCGGATCATCGATTCGGAACGAATCGCGAAGATCTGTTCACTGATCACTGCCCACGATGTCGTGATCGCAGATGGCCACCACCGTTACGCCGTGAGCCGAACCTACCGTGACCAGATGAGGGCGACGAACTCGCCGTTGGCGGGTGCTGCGGAACTGACGATGACATACGTTGCCGAGCTCGTCCAAGACCAGCTGAGTGTCGCCGCCATCCATCGTGTGTACGACACGCCGGATACGGCCCTGTTCGATTCCGCTCTCGAAACTCACTTCGACGTCCTGCCATGTCCGCCAATCGACCGCGACATCACACAGTGGATGAGCGACAACGACTGCCTCGTGCGAATCCGACCCGACGGGACAGCCCAAGCATTGAGACCCCGTCCCCAAGCTTTTGCGGGCGTCCGCGACCTCGACGGAAGCAGACTGGAACACGCACTGCAGGCCTGTCCACACGAGGTTCGCTATCAGCACGGTGTCGACGAAGTCGTCGCACTGTTGAAGTCCGGCGCTGGAGACTCAGCGATCCTCATTCGGCCGGTCACCGTCGAAGAGATTCGCCGCACAGCCCGCGAACACGAACTCATGCCTCCCAAATCCACCTTCTTCACCCCCAAAATCTTGACGGGGGTCACCCTGCGACCGCTGGACGTCTGAAATCAGGTCGACGAAGCTCGGTAGATCTCTTCGATCGTCCGATCGAGAGTCGCATTGAACTCGTCGTCGCTCTGCTGAGCTGTCAAACCTTCGGTCAGAGCTCTCGAAAAACTGGCGATGACACCGGGATTTCGGCTCAGTCTCTCATTTGCTTCCTGTCTGCTGTACCCGCCCGACAGTGCGACCACTCGCAATACTCCAGGGTGATCCACCAGTGGCTGATAGAACCCGTCCGACTCCGGGAGCGTCAATTTCAACATGACGTCAGAACCCGATGAGTGCTGCTCGAGTTCGTGGGCGATCTCTTCGAGGAGAATGCGCTCACATGCCGATTTCGCCGGACTGTGAATGTCGATCTCCGGCTCGATGATCGGAACGAGTCCATGTGCCAGGATCTGGCGACCCACGTCGAATTGCTGAGCAACAACACTGCGTATGCCCGAGGGTGAATCGACTTTGATCACCGAACGCATCTTGGTGCCGAAGATTCCCTGTGAAACGGCCTTTTCCAGAAGAGCGTCCAACTCTGGCATCGCCTTCATCGTCTGGACGCCGTCGATCTCGTCGTTCAAACCTTTGTCGACTTTGAGAAAGGGAACGACCTGTTTGTTCTCCCACAGGTATCTCGACGACGTCGACCCTTCGATCTGCCGGTCCATCGTTCCTTCGAACAGGATCGCTCCGAGCACGCGGCGGCCATCGAAGGCGGGACTGGTGATCATGCGGGATCGCATCGCGTGGATCAAGTCGAACATTTCTTCATCGCCCGAGTAGGAGTCCTCGGCGATGCCGTACAAACGCAGAGCTTTGGGTGTGCTGCCCCCGCTTTGATCCAGAGCAGCAATGAATCCTTTTCCATCACGAATCCGAGACTTCTGCTCAGCGTTCATTCGGTGCCTTCCCTTTCGTGCGCCGTCCCGAGGCCGGAGACGATACGACTCGAACTGCGAACTCGACCTGCAAACCCGATCTCTGGTCTCAATTTTCGATCCGATTTTGCGAGCCCCGGGACGCTCGCAATCTTGTCGACACGCCACAATAATCCGTCCATCGGCTGACGAGATGCTCCGTCTGGAGTATCGATACGGGACAGCGCCGACACGGTCCACTTCGTCAGAGGCTAGAGATCCGATCGCGCACGTCTGCGAAGTCGGAGTCCTGGGCAGCGACACGAACGAACAGTTCTCTGGCGCGTTGGATGTCTCCAGCTCGATCGTAGAGATCCGCCAAGACGTACCACTGGCGAAGGTGATACTCACGAACTCGCCGAGGTGACGACATCGATTTACGCATGAGTTCGATCGCTTGATTCAGATCACCACGGTCGGCAAGCGAACCAGCGACGATGATTCGACCCTCAGCCATGACATCGGGGGCCGGTGACTGTTCTTTCAAGTCCTTCCAGACGGCGTCGACATCCGACCAGCGTCGTTGCGCCCGATAGCAGTCTGCCAAAATCGGCAAATACTCGATCTTTTCATTGATCTGACGAGCAATTTCCAGGGCAGCCGTTGCATCGCGCCATTGACCCAATCGATAGCTCGCAAGACCGATCACTTCGTGGACAGAGGCAAGTCTGGACAGCTCCTTGAGGAGCGAACGTGCGATGCGCTTGGCTTCGGCGTACCTCTCTCGGTCGAGAGCCACACGTGCCAGCTCGAGTTTTGCTGCAAGTTTGTCGACACGACGGGGATCAGCAACCCCCGCAACGTCACGGGTGATCTCGACACCCGGTGCCGGAGCCCCATCGCGCAAGGGTGTACGAGACCCGCGTCCTCGTGCAACAGCGCCTGCCGCACGTGAGCGAAGATCACGGTCCTTGCGAACGGGCCCTTCGTCGATCCACGTCTCCGGTGCCGGCTTGTCCGGACGCGCAGGTGCTTCGGCAGTCTTCGGATTGCGAACTGCTCCACCACCGCGTGCTCGAACCGCAGCTCGACGGCGATCCGCCTCGGTCCTGTATTCGACCGGCTCCCGGTCACCACTGACACGCCGCCTGGATCCAGATCGAGGTGATCCTGCTGCCCGACTGTCGTCGGAGTAACGTCTCGAACCCGCCGCTCCTCTGCCCCTCGACGAGGAGTCTCCGGAGCGATCCGGCTGACCCGACCGATTCGACCGATTCGCACTATTTGTCCTGCTCGACTGGCTGGATCGAGAAGGATTCGATCCCGATTGACGACGTGGCTTCGAATCATCACGATTTGGCACTCGTTGCAGGCTAGAGCCGTCCGTGAACGAGACAGGGGTTTCCACGAGAAATCATGAGTTTGAAGCAAAGATTGTTGGTTCGACTGAACGTAACGCAACAACACGACAGAATGACACGACGGATCGACAGACCGAACAGCAAGACAACTCGCCGAAAAGCACAGAACCCCGTTTCGTCCGAGGACGAAACGGGGTTCTGAATCGAAAAATTCCGGCAACGACCTACTCTCCCAGGAGGTCTACCTCCAAGTACCATCGGCGCAGGCGGGCTTAACTGCCGTGTTCGAAATGGGAACGGGTGTTTCTCCGCCGCTATGGTCACCGGAAATCTGTTGTCAAGGGGATGATCCCCGAGTACTCCAGAGCAAGCGCGAGCTGTCAATTAAGCCCTCGGCCGATTAGTACCGGTCGGCTACGAGTGTTACCACTCTTCCACCTCCGGCCTATCAACGTGATGGTCTTGTCACGGGCCTTACTGCGTTAACCGCATGGGAGTGCTCATCTTGGAAAGGGCTTCCCGCTTAGATGCTTTCAGCGGTTATCCCGACCGTAGGTGGCTAATCTGCCGTGCCCTTGGCAGGACAACAGACACACCAGAGCTACGTCCATCCCGGTCCTCTCGTACTAGGGACAGATTTCCTCAACACTCCTTCGGCTGCGGAGGATAGAGACCGAACTGTCTCACGACGTTCTGAACCCAGCTCACGTACCGCTTTAATGGGCGAACAGCCCAACCCTTGGGACCTGCTTCAGCCCCAGGATGCGATGAGCCGACATCGAGGTGCCAAACCTTTCCGTCGATATGGACTCTTGGGAAAGATTAGCCTGTTATCCCCAGGGTACCTTTTATCCGTTGAGCGACCACGCTTCCACAAGCCATGGCCGGGTCACTATGCCCCGCTTTCGCGCCTGCTTGACCTGTCAGTCTCGCAGTCAAGCTCCCTTGTGTCATTGCACTCGACGGCTGATTGCCAACCAGCCTGAGGGAACCTTTGGGCGCCTCCGTTACGTTTTAGGAGGCGACCGCCCCAGTCAAACTACCCGCCTGACGCTGTTCCTGATCCAGATAATGGACCCAGGTTAGAGCCCCGTCATACGCAGGGTGGTATTTCAACAATGACTCCACGATGGCTGGCGCCACCGCTTCCAAGTCTCCCACCTATCCTACACAACGCAGGACAAAGCTCAACATCAAGTTGTAGTAAAGGTCCATGGGGTCTTATCGTCCTTCCGCAGCTAACGAGCATCTTTACTCGTACTTCAATTTCGCCGGGTCTATGGTTGAGACAGTGGGGAAGTCGTTACGCCATTCGTGCAGGTCGGAACTTACCCGACAAGGAATTTCGCTACCTTAGGACCGTTATAGTTACGGCCGCCATTCACTGGGGCTTAGGTTCACAGCTTCGCCTTTCGACTAACCGTTCCCCGTGACCTTCCAGCATTGGGCAGGCGTCACAGCGTATACAGCGCCTTGCGGCTTCGCACGCTGCTGTGTTTTTGGTAAACAGTCGCTACCCCCTGGTCTGTGCCACCCCCTCACGCTCCAGGCGTATGCCCTTCACGCTAATGGGGTCCTCCTTCTTCCGAAGTTACGGAGGTAATTTGCCGAGTTCCTTAACTACAGTTCTCCCGATCGCCTTGGTATTCTCTACCCGCCCACCTGTGTCGGTTTGGGGTACGGGCACCGGATTCACTCACTGCTGGGCTTTTCTTGGCAGCATGGGATCAGTGACTTCGCCTGTTGCGGCTCGGCATCGCGCCTCAGAGTTATGACCTCAACTCTCATCGAGATCCTCCTACACGCTTACCCGGGGACAACCATCGCCCCGGTTCACCTACCCTCCTGCGTCCCCCTTCAGTTACCCGCCACCAGCTAGGTGGGTTCGTCCGAAGACAGCCCCCACGTCGCCAATATTGGGCTGGACGCGAATACGGTGGTACTGGAATATCAACCAGTTGTGCATCGACTACGCCTTGCGGCCTCGCCTTAGCTCCCGACTTACCCTGGGAGGATTAGCCTTCCCCAGGAACCCTTGGGCTTTCGGCGGAGGGGTTTCTCACCCCTCTCTCGCTACTCATGCCTGCATTCTCACTCGATGGCGCTCCACCCCGGATTCCTCCACGGCTTCGCAGCACCATCGACGCTCCTCTACCGCTCCCACTTGCGTGGAAGCCCATAGCTTCGGCTCAGGACTTGAGCCCCGTTAAATTGTCCGCGCAGGACCACTCGACCAGTGAGCTGTTACGCACTCTTTTAAGGGTGGCTGCTTCTAAGCCAACCTCCTGGCTGTCTAAGCAGTCCCACATCGTTTTCCACTTAGTCCTGAATTAGGGGCCTTAGCTGATGATCTGGGCTGTTTCCCTTTCGACCAACGAAGCTCATCCCCCGTGGTCTCACTGCCGTGCTCTGGAGTACCGGCATTCGGAGTTTGGCTGGGGTTGGTAATCTTGTAGGACCCCGTACCCATCCAGTGCTCTACCTCCGGTACTGAACGCACGACGCTGCACCTAAATGCATTTCGAGGAGAACCAGCTATCACCGAGTTTGTTTGGCCTTTCACCCCTATCCACAGTTCATCACCGCCATTTTCAACTGACGTGTGTTCGGGCCTCCACGGGGTCTTACCCCCGCTTCACCCTGACCATGGATAGATCACTCGGCTTCGGGTCTATAGCACGCGACTGAACGCCCTGTTCAGACTCGCTTTCGCTCCGGCTCCCCCTCAACGGGTTAACCTTGCCACGTACCATAACTCGCAGGCTCATTCTTCAAAAGGCACGCCATCGCGGCCGACCGAAGTCGACGACGCTTTGACTGTTTGTAAACCAACGGTTTCAGGTACTATTTCACTCCCCTCCCGGGGTTCTTTTCACCTTTCCCTCACGGTACTGGTTCACTATCGGTCGCCAAGGAATACTTAGACTTATGAGGTGGTCCTCACAGATTCACGCCGGTTTTCACGGTCCCGGCGCTACTTGGGATGACACCCAGAGGCTGCGTGTGTTTCACGTACGGGGCTATTACCCACTATGGCCCGACTTTCCAGACGGTTCTGTTACACAGCAACTTGGTAACTCTGTGAGAGATCTGGAGTTCTCTCTGGTGATCCCACGACCCCACGTCAGCAACGCCTCCAGGCTTGGCACTGACATGGTTTAGTCTCTTCCCTCTTCGCTCGCCGCTACTAAGGGAGTCGCGGTTGCTTTCCTTTCCTCGGGGTACTGAGATGTTTCAATTCCCCCGGTTCCCTCCACTGGCCCTATGTATTCAGACCAGAGTGACACTCCATGACGAGTGCCGGGTTTCCCCATTCGGACATCCACGGATCGAAGCTAGGTAGACAGCTCCCCGTGGCTTTTCGCAGTCGCCCACGTCCTTCATCGGTTCTTGGCGCCAAGGCATCCACCGTTGGCTCTTTGTAGCTTAAAAAACAAGATGCTCGCGCTTGCTCTGTAGTTCTCAAGGAGCACCTCGGCCAAATGGCCGACCGGCACTCGTGCCGGGGTGTCTCGACGCCGCACTCGAAACGAATTCGAGGACGACGGTTCACACCGAGAGGGAAACTCCCTCAAAACGGAAGAGAAGACAAAATCGATCGGCAACACATGTGGAGACAATGCCTCGACACATGAACGACGACTGATCCGACAGTGCACCAACTGGGAGTGGTCACTT
>QXGG01129958.1_pt1 | contig 23240 bp, 17 predicted proteins | sample 1982491 | NCBI WGS metagenome assembly QXGG01 (sample SAMN09924614, study PRJNA488089) | Wastewater metagenome, whole genome shotgun sequencing project. | isolation source: South African research farm wastewater | place: South Africa: Irene, Agricultural Research Council, Animal Production... | reverse complement strand
CTCCCATTCAATGGTGGGCAGCGGGTCCGGGTACAGGTGCTGCAGCCATTGCGCTACCAGCGCGCGATGCTTGATCTTGCGCACCAGGGTCACGTAGTGCCCCATATCAGGCAGGAGCTCCGGCCCGCCATCGGTGGCCCGAGGCTTGCGGGGTTTGCCGCCACCCGTAGCAGCAGCCTCTGCGGCGAGGGCCGTCGGATCTGACTCGCGGTTCTCTTGTCCCTGGACTTCTGCCATTCTTGTTCTCCTTTACGAGTGGCGTTTAATTAAACCGTTGCGCGAATTGTTAATATCGGCGCTCAAAAAATGCCGGCACCCGGCCGGCGTGTCAGGCACTTGTTCAGCAGCTCATCCTTGTCCTTTGCCGGGCAGCAGCCCGTAGCGCTCCATCCGCACACGGATGAATTTGGGGTTCACGCCAAAGCTAGCAGCCAGCTCGCGTCGCAGGCTTTCCATGCCGACAAAGCCGAAGGTGCCTTGCTCGACCAAGCGGGGCGTGGCGGCGTGTAGCTCCTCGGACAGGCCGCCGTCGCGTTCGATGCCGACATCGAAGTCCGGCGCACGGGCCACGGCCAGCTCGACCAGGCGGTCGCGCGGCACCAGCAGCGAGCCCATGAACTCATTGGCACGGAACTCGGCGATGCGGATCTCTTTTTCGAGGGCGGTGTTCTGCGGCAGCGCCACGGCGCCCAGGTGCTCGGCATCCGGTGTGGCGGTGCGGTAAGCACGGCGCTGGCTGGTATCGGGCTCGTCGAAGAGCCCCGGTCCTTGCTTGGCGGCGATCAGCCAAGCGGGGGCGTCGAAGATGGCGTGGCCCAGTTCGTGGGCGAAGGTGGACAGCGCCAGCTCGGGCGTGAGTTGCTCGCCGACGGGTGAGACCAGCACGGACACGGCGTCTTCGCCGCAGTCTGGGTCGAACTCACACAGGCCCAGCACGGGCAGGCCATCTTCATCGGTGACGGGATGATCCAGGCTGACCCACAGCTGGTACGGCAGGCCGTTGATGGTCAGATCGGAGATGGCCGCCAGTTGCGCCAGTGTCAGCGCCTCCGCGCCAGGTGACAAAAGCTGTGCTCTGGCCTCACGGGCCACTGTCTCGATCTCAGATTTGTTCAGGTAGTAGGGCTTGCGACGAGCACAACAGTCATACCGCAGGGAAAGCGCTGTCATCCGTCACCGCCTTAACCCAGGTTTTTGCGATACAGGCGAACAACGGTGCTGACGTCCTTCTGCATATCCGGCGGCAGCCGGCTCGCCTCGATGAAAGCCTCGTCGGGATTGAGACCGAGCTTCTCGGCGGCCTTGACGATCAACTCGTCCTTAGGCGCCTTCTCCAGCTCGCGCTCAATGCGCGACCAGTACGCCGGCGAGATGCCCAAACTGCGAGCGAACTCGTTCATCGGCACATTGGCCTGCTCGCGTTTTTCTCGGATGAAGGTGCCGAAGCCCATGATCGTTAACCGTTGCGTGATTGATTAACGATGATTGTAGAGAAGGCGAAGGTTTGGCGTCAACTGTTTTGTTAATAGCGAACAGCGCCCAACTATCCATCACGACGGCAAATGACTGAGGACGGTCTCTACATCATCGTCACTCAACCTATCCACGAGAGCAAGCTTGAGCCCCAGCCCATTCAGCGAGGTACCAAAGACTATGCCCCGTTTTGCATCGGGATCTATCCAGAATCGGTCATGCAAGTCATTTTGCATACGGTCGTCAAACCTGACTGTCGCCCGTGCTGTGGTTACAGCCTGTTGTAGTTGATGCTTTCCCTGGGACTGACCATTGGTAAAAGTAGTGATTTCTTCAAGCTCATTACCAAGCCAGCCAATCATCTTTGCAAAACGACTGGATACCGCTGCCGGATCTTTGCTGCTGCCGTACAACCAAGGATCAACAATAATCAAACGTCGCGCGCCTGCGAGGGATCGGACGAACTTTTCAATCACTCTCTCAAGCTCGTCGACATCCATCCCTGGCGTCGTTATGTCCTCCATAACGATGGAGAACTTGAAGAGCGACGCCAGCCCATGCTCCAGGATGTGTTCGACTATCTCATCACGAAAGTAATGAACTGGCAGAGTTATTTGCGCTACTTCGAAACGGTCGAAAAACCCTTCCTTGTGTAGCGCCTCCACAAACTCGACGTATGTGGCATCAGTGCCTGGCTTGCCGCAGACCGAAATTACGACAGGATATTGCTCCATTTTTTACTCTCCCATTTCTTCCATAAAGACCCTGCTACCCAAGGCCCTTATGTAATAATTCTGCCCCCTCATGAGAAGGACAGCCGATCGATTCGGCTTCGATGGCGGCGAGTTCGAGCGGTTCAAACCGCAAGTCGAGTACAGAGTTACTCATGCTGGCAACGCCTTCATCGCCAACTCCCGCAGCGCGGCTTCCGCCATCGTCCCTTTGGTGGCCAGGGCCCACAGGTCAAACGCTCTCGCCCGGCGTTTGCTGGCGATGGTCTGAAAGCCAGCGGCCTGCAGCGCCTGCGTCAGCGTCTTGAGTGTGAAACCGCACTTGTGCGCCATGTAGTGATGCCCGCCAGCCAGGGCGGCTCCGTGGCCGTAGAGGATGTCCAGTGGCGTGATCGGACCGGCGGGTGAAGCGTAGGCGGCGTCCCCCAGCTTGTCCTCAGCCACCAGTTGGCACACGCTCTGCAGGTCCGGGCAGGTGACGATCAGGAAACCATCGGGTTTGAGCACGCGCAGGAATTCGCTCAGCACCTGTGGCACTTCGTGGGCGTAGACGTGCTCGATATTGTGGGCAGAGTAGATGGCATCCACGCTGGCATCGGCCACTGCCGCCATGTCGAGCATCGAGCCGACGATGTCCGGTTCGTTGGCTGGGTCGATGTCCAGGCGCAATTCTTTCCAGTCACTGCCCTGGAACGCAGCCGGCAGTTTGGCGCCGTTGCTTCGATGGCCCGGGCCGACGTGGAGGATGGTTTTGGCGTTCATGGCTTTGTGCCTTTCTTCGGCTTCGATGCGGCGGTAGAGGTCGATCAGTGTGTTTTCTAGCTGGCGGGTGAAACCGGCCACGTCCATCAGCGGCGAGGCCCGCATCCGCTCGCGCAACGTGGCCCGCAGATGGGCAAGCCGCGCACGGTCGTTTGCCAGTTTGACGGCAATCTGCACGTACTCATCCGCATCTCGCGCTGACAACTCCGGCAAGCCGATTTGATTCAGGATGGCATGCGTCTGACGGCTGACCACCCGGCTCTGCGGCCAGGTGACGACCGGCACGCCCATCCATAGCGCTTCGCAACTGGTCAGCCCGCCGGTGAAGGGGAAGGGGTCGAGGGCGATGTCGAGGTCGGCGTATTCCTTCAGCACATCGGAGTGGAAGCTGGGGCCGCGCAGTTCGATGCGGTCTGCGGCAATGCCACGGTCAACGAAGGATTGGGTCACCTTTTGCCGGAAGGCATCGTCGTTGAAAGTGCGCCACTTGAGGATCAGGCGACTGTGGGGGACAGCGGCGAGAATGTGGGCCCATAGGTCGAACACTTGCGGGTTGTACTTGGCCGTGTTGTTGAAACTGCCAAAGGTGATGTGGCCGTTGCGCGGGTGTGGCGGTGGCGCCACTTCGGCCGGCGCCCAGGGCACGGGCTGGTAGCACCAGCGGCTGGGCAGACGGAGGATAGGTTCAGCAAACAGGGCTTCGGTGCCGGGCGGGGCATGCCATGCATCGAGCAGCACGGCGTCGAGGTAGGTCAGCCCGGTGGTGGCGAAGTAGCCCAGCCATGACACCATGACCGGCGCAGGTCGGTAGGCGAAAGCCGTCAGACGCGAACCGGCAGTGTGGCCGGAGAGGTCGATCAGCACATCGATTGCATCGGTGCGGATCTGTTCGGCAAGGGCTGCATCGTCAAGGGCACAGACATCCCGCAAGGTGCAGGCGATGCGGATTTCGTCGGTCACCCAGTCTTGGACCTGACCGGCGCTGTAAGCGAAGACCTGCACTCGGCTCGGGTCATGTGCCTTGAGCACATCTTTGACGAAGAGGCCCACGGTGTGCTGGCATAGATCGGCGCTGACGTAGCCAAGGCGCAGGGGGCGGTCGTCGAGGGGTTTAACCGTCGGGCGTGGCAGTGGGCCACCGGCACGGGCAATAGCCCAGCGCCCCCACTCGATTGCTTGCAGCAAGCGTTCGGCGTCGGAGACCTGCGGGTCGTACTCCAGACCGGTGAGCGCGTTGCGGCGGATCACGGGATGCTGGGGCAGTTGGCGCAGTAGATCAGCGTAACGCTGTGACGATACCCGATGCGATCCCTCCTCTCGATCAAGGTTGGCCAGATTGATGGTCGCACGAAGATCATTCGGGGCCAGCGCGACAGCCTGCTCGAAACAGGCACGCGCCGTGCTCAGCTCTCCCTGGCTGCAATGTCTAGCGCCGCGGTTCAGAAGATCATCGACGGGGTTCACTGGGACAGGCTCTTTCAGTTCGTACAGGTTCCACATAAGAGAAAAGCCCCTGCTACCGGAGTAACAGGGGCCATGGCTTCAGGTCTCAGCACCGTTGCCGGTGCCGAGGGGCTTGAAGTGAATTACAGGATCAGGTTGCCGTTCTGAACGTTGGTGAACTGGGCAGCATCAACGCCAACCAGCTTGATCAGGCCGTCGCCGTTGTTAACACCAGCAACACCAACTTCGTTGAACACGTAAGCATCGCCGCCGTAGCTGAACACCACTTGACCAGCAACGCCGTTCGAAACTGCTGCTGCAGCTTGCGTAGCAGCCAGCAGTGAAGCGGAACCATTGATGGTGGTCAGTTCAGCTGCCGTCAGGGCCGTGCCCGTGGCAAGATCCAGCACATCTTCGCTGGTCTTGAAATCGGTCACAGTTACAAGGTTAGCAACGAGTTCATCAGCAGTAGCGCTAGCGCCTGCAGCGATGATGTTGGTGATTTGAGCCGTCGTAGCCAGCGTGTCCTTGCCGGCGCCGAGTTCAACGGTACCCAATGCATCACCTGCAGTACCAGTCACTTGCAGATTGACCGTGTCGTTGCCTGCGCCGGTTTTGACCGAGAAGCCAGTCACGGTAGTACCCATGTCAACAGTGAAGGTATCATTGCCGGAACCACCGACAACCGTCTTAACGCCAGTAATGCCGCCACCGAGGTTGGTGCCGACGGTAACGTTACCGGTCGAAGCAGACAGATCCACCTTGGTGATGGAGTTGTTTGCATCGGTGATGTTAACCGTAGTGCCGGATGTCAACCCCAGGTTCAAGGTGGTCGTAACGGTGTCATCGGTAATACCGAGCGTATTCGCTGCAGCAGTTGCAGCGACAGTCGAACCGGTCACGGTGATAGTGGCGATTGCACCAGTAGTAGCACCAAAAGCGAGCGTCGAACCGCCAAGAACTCCATCAAGAACGACCTTAGAGGATGCTTGAGAAGCAACGGTACCATCAACAGCAACAGTAGCGGCAACTGCAGTAGCAGCAACACCAGTACTCTTGAAGCCGGCGGTCACATCAGCAGCGGCAACAACGTTTTGGAAGGTACCGTTGGCGCCAGCGGTCACATCAGACTGCCAGAGTTCAGAGATACCGGCAAAAGTCGCCGACGTGATAGCAGCAGGCACAGCGATAGCAGCCGAGCCTTCATGCATCCAGATAACCTTTTCAACACCACCGGTCGAAATGCCGCCAGGAATCGTCTGAGCCGTTGCACCCGTCAGATAAATTTGCAGCGTATCGGTACCCGCACCGCCGTTGATGGTGTCGCCGATGTTCAGCGTAGAGTTGGCCGCGGCGGAATCCAGAACAGCCTTAAAGGTATCGTTACCAGTGGTACCAACAACATTCTCACCCACAGCAGTAGTGAGCGTGAAGGTATCGCCGATCACACCAGCGCCACCCGAAGTCGCATTGACGATCGCGAGGAGCGCTGCGGCGCTGGACACGTCGGTCTTGTCGGTCACGTTGGCGATCACGCTCTTCAGCAGATTCACATCGGTCTGGGAGCGGCCCAGATCCACCGAGTAGTACTCGGCGACCTTGACCTTGTTGGCGAACTGCGCGGCAGCGGCGGCCCACTTGGCATCGCCCGCGGCGGCCTGGAGTTCGGTCACGGCCAGAACCATGGCGTCGGCACGCGACATGCCGGCGTCCAGCTCACCGGCGAGCCAATCGACGGCCGCAGCCTTGTCCGCAGCCGCGGCGGCGTTGCCGACGAGCGAATCGACGAACTTGGTGGCGAATTCCTTGGAGGTCAGGAAGGCCGGGTAGAGGGCAGTGAAGGCGGGATCAGCGGCCAGAACCTTGGCCAGGCCGACGGGGTCGCCCGCGAAGGGGGTGAAGTTGTTGAGGTAGGTGGCGCCGGGGGCGGCGTTGAACAGGCCGACGGCGACCTTGACGAGATCGGTACGCTGAGTTGCGGTGATAGCCATGTAAAGCATCTCCTGAAGGAAAAAAGGAATTTGGCCTCTCGGCCCTTGAAACGCGGGTCGAAGTTTAGTCGATGATCAGACGAGCGATGTGACTGGAATCACACCTACCCCGTCCGTCGTGAAAAAACATCCGATCCGCACACGACTTTTGCGCTAGTGGCGGTATCGGGCGCCGAAGTATAGCGCAAGGTTGTCGATCTCGAAGAGCGCCAGGCTGGAGCGCTGGCGGAACCAGTCGATGCTGGCGGCAAGTTCCCAACGGCGGTTGAGCGGCCGGGTCCACTCCGCGCGCGCGGCCTGGCGCAGCACCGTGCGCGGCTCGCCGGCGTCGAGCAGCGGGCTGTAGGCGTCGCGGTCGGCGACATAGTCGAGGTTGAGCTCGAAGCGAAGCGCATCGTGCTCGCCCTGCCACCCGGCCCCCAGCCGGAGTTCGGCCCAGCGCTGGTGGCCACCGGGGCGGTCGGCGTCGCGGGGCCGGTCGTGCGCGAGCCGGAGCTGGGCATCGGTGCGCCACGGGCCCGAGCCGCAGTAGGCCCCGAGGCGCGCGCCAAGCTGATCGCCATCCAGGACCCGGGCCGCCGGAAAACGGCGCAACGCCAGGTCGAGACCCAGCGCCGGAGCACAGCGCACCGCGCGCCACTGGTACTGGCCGAGCAAGCGCGTTTCGCCGAGCAGACGCCCCCCACCAAAATACTGTTCGTTGTGGGACAACTGCGCCGCCAGCTCCGCATACGGACCCGGCCGAATCCAGCTCGCATCGAACTGACCGAGCTGATAGTCGTTGCGCGCAGCGGGCGCGTCGCGCCAGCGCAGCTGCGCACGCAGCACCAGCTGGCGCCCACCATCGAGCGCATGGAGCGCGGCGACGCCGGCATTGTACTGGCCGACAAAGCCGGACTGCGGGCGCTCGTCGGGCAGCAACCCCACCTCGAGCGGGCCGTCGGGCAGGGTGAGCCAGATGCGGCTGTCGGTGGGGCCGCCATTGAGGTTGCTTTCCCAGCCGAGGCCGGCGCCGACCTCGCGCGCGAACCGCCAGTCGGGGGCGCGGGTCTGCCAGCGCAGCAGGCGGGCGGCGAGGTGCTCGCGCGCCGCAGGCGGCACCTCGGGCTGCGCCAGCAAGGCTGCGGCCAGCGCGCGCGCACCGTCCACGTCACCGAGCGCGGCCAGGGCATCCGCATAGTCGACCAGCGCACCAGCGTGATTCGGCGCGAGCAGGATCGCCCGCTCGAGATCTTCGGCGGCCTCGGCAACCCGCCCCAGGGAAAGCAGCAGCGCACCGCGCATGGCATGCCAGTCGGCGTCGTCGGCGCAGCGCAGCGCCTGCAAGTCCAGCGTGTTCAACATGATCTGACGCTCGAACTGCGCGGACGGCACGGCCGCCGGCACCGCCGGACAGTCGGCGACCGCCGCGCCTGCGCAAAGCAAGGCTGCCAGTGCAGCAGACCCGCGCAGTACGCGTACCAAAAAGCGCAGCGAGGCAAAGGTACCGGCGCTGATCACGAGCCCTCGATCAAAATACCGGCTTATACCATGATCAAGGCGAAGCAGTCAGGCGACGAGGCGGATGCGCCCTGTGACCCCAGCCGTGACGGACGACACGATGTGCACCTCGCGCGGGCGTTGCAGTCCTTCGAGCAGGAAGCTGCCGACCCCTTTCAAGCCCGCCCCGGGCAGACAGGCCGCGGCCCCCGGACCGACGACGATCGGCGCGGCCAGATCCACGCTGAGGGCCTGCAGGCGGGCCGCGACGGTGACCGTCTCCCCAAGCGCGGCATGCGTGCGGCGCTCGGCCGCACCGAAGGAGCCGACGAGGGCGCGGCCGGTCTCGAGGCCGATGCCGATGCCCAGCGGCTCAAGGCCAGGCGGCACCTCCTGCGGCAGCAGCTGTTCCACCGCCTCGATCAGGGCGCGCGCCGCATCAAGTGCGCGACGCGGGTGATGCTCGCAAGGCTGGGGGGCATTCCAGATCGCCATGACGGCATCGCCGACGAATTCCTCGACCAAGCCGCCGTGGTCACGCACGACGCGATAGGCCGTGGAGAAGAAGGCATGGAGCAGGGCCGCGGCCTCCTCGGCCGGGCGCGCCTCGCACCAGGCCGAGAAGTTGCGCAAGTCGGCGAACAGGATGGTGACCTCGCGATGCTCGGCCTCGATGGTACCCACCGGCTCGCGCAGGGCGATATGGGCCGCCACCGGCTCGGGCAGGTAACTGGAGAGGTTGTGGTAAAGGCGCTCGCGCTCGAAGCGGGCGAGACCGAACTCGACGATCGCGAGCGCGAGCGCCGCGAGCAAGGCGAAGGCGGCCGGCGACAGCCAGCCCAGCCACCACCCCGCCTGCAGCAGCATCACGCCATGGCCTGCGTAGGCAAGGGCCGCGAAGCTCACCCCGGCCAGCGGCAGCACATAGCTGGGCAGCGAACGCCGCCGCTGCACCAGCAGCCAGAGGATGCCGGCGACGAACAGCGCATAGGCGAGTTGCAGCCCGCCCGCAGCGCGCGGCGTGAAGGGGATCGTTCCATCGAGCAGGCCGGTCATCAGGCGCGCATGAACCTCGACCCCGGCGACATTGCCGGCGAGCGGGGTGGGCACGGCGTCTCCGATGCCGAAGGCGGTCGCGCCGACCAGCGCGACGGCGCCCTGCAGCAGCCCGGCCGGCACGCGGCCCTCAAGCACGTCGGCGGCAGACACGGCGGTGAGCGCATCGCCATGGAACCGGTAGGGCACCCGCGTCGTGCCGTCGGCGTCCATCGGCACACGGAGGCCGGTGCTCGTGAGCGTGAGCCAGCCATGCGGGCCGAAGGGCGCGCGCCCCGGCTCGTAGTGGAGTTCGACCGCGTGCTGGGCGAGCCCGCCGACGCCAAGCAGCGCCAGCGCAGGGTAGGCGCGCTGCTGGTGGCACAGCACGGGCGCGATGCGGCGCACGGCGCCATCGGTGTCGAGTGCGGGGGTGATGTGGCCGGCACCGGGCACCCCCGGTCCGGCGAGCACGCTGTCGGCGTTGGCGACATAGCCGCCGGCCACCGGGAAGGCCCCGCTGGCACAGGGCAGGCCGGGTAGCGCCCCGGACAGCGAACCGACCCGGGCCGCATCCGGCGCCAGCGCCAGAATCTGCCCGACGTAGGCCGACGCGCCCGCCAGCGCCGCGGCGAGCCGCTCGTCGCCCGCACGCGCTTCGGGGAACACGATGTCCAGAAGTTGCACCGCGGCACCCTGTGCCTGCAGGGCCTCGACCAGACGGGCAACGGTGTCGCGCGGCCACGGCCAGGCACCGACGCGCGCGAGCGCGGCTTCGTCGATCTCGACGACGACGACCCGCCGCTCGTCCTCGACATGCCTGACCGCCGCGCCGCGCCACAGCGGGTCGCTCCCGGCATCTTCCAGCGTACGGTGCAGGGTCGGGGCCAGCCACAGGCCGCCGAACACGAGCAGGCCAGCCAGCCCGAGCGCCGCCAGGCGCAGGGATAACGGGCGCAGCAGCAAGTCCAAGTGTCGCCTGTTCATCACGTCAGCGCGTCCACAGGGTGGTGCCCGTCAGCGTGCCCTGATCGACGACCCGGTCGAAGAGGTAGCCGACTTCCTTGCCATCAAGGCTCACCGCCCCTGCCACCCGGCTGGCGCCCTGCCGCACGGCGAACACGCCGTCGTCACGCACCGCACCGGCCGACGCCAGCCCGACCTTTCCGGTCAGCGCATGCGAGAGCGCCAGGGTGGTAGAAAAACGGCGTTGCGCGAAATCGATGTCGAGCCGCCCGCCCTCGATCCTGCCCGGCGAAATCACGCCAGCCGACACCAGGCTGACCTCGCCCGAGAACAGCCGGAAGCTGCCCTGACCCAGCTGGGTGGACAGCACGGGGCGCTCGCCCGAGGTACGGAACAGGCCGGCGTAGCGGTCGCCCACGGTGATCGAACCGGCCGCACTCGCTGCGGCGTAGTCGACGCTGTGGGTGTCTCCCGCGCGCGGGCCGCCCGCCCAGCGCCCCCAGCGCAGATTGACCGGCGGCTCCTGAGAGGGGGCGAGCTGTGCCGGCAGCGCGATCGCGCGCCCGGCGCCGGCAGACTCCATCGCGACCACGGCGGGACGCTCGGCCACCGGCTCCTGAGGTACCGGCGGCGCGGACTGGTCGGGGCCGTTGCCGCCGATCGGGCGCAGGCGCGGGGGCTGCATCGCAGTGAGTTCCAGCAGCACACGCCCCATGGCGTCGGTGAGCTCACGCGCCTCCGCGGTCGCACACGGCCCCAGGGACTGTTGCGCGCACGCGCCAGCGAGTGGCGCCACCACGACGGCGCCGCGGTTCACGACGACCCGTGCCTCATCCAGGCCAGACTGCACGACGAAATCGGTTCCGCGCACGCCGATCGCGGCCACCGGGGTGTTGAGGCGGAAACGCTCCTTGCGGGCCTGCGCCGCCTCCCCGGTGATCGAGCGCACCACGCCCTGCTCGAGCCGGAAACGGATCGCGGTGTTGTCCGGGTCGGTGTCGTATTGCTCGATGCCAAGCCGGGAGCCCGGGCGCACGCTGACAAAGCCACCATCGACGAAGCGCAGGTGGGCGTGTTCGCCCGCCGCAGTGCGCACCGTGTCGCCGGCCCGGATCGGCATACCGACCGCAAGCTCGCGCACCGCCCCAGAGGCGTCCACAGCCTGTACGCGACCGATAACGAAGGAAACGCGCCCTACTTCATCCGCCTCGGCGAGCGCCGGGAGCGGGACCAGTGCTGCGACCAGCGCCAGCAACACGCCAGGGGCAGCCAGGCGGAGGGCGAACGAATTGCGTGGCTTGGGGTTCATGGTGCGCGTGAAGACGATTTACATCTTTTTGATATTATCTTCAGAATCGATTGTGCGATGTGCGCGCAATCACACGCGGCCCGCCCGACGGTGGCCCACCCTTCCAGCACGGCATGCCCATCTCCCCCCACCCACTGCACCGATCCGCCCTTTTCGGTGACCTGCCCGAATCCGCGCTGGAGGCGCTTTCGAGCGCGGCCATCGAGCGCCGCCTGAGCCGCCGCGAGGTGGTGGTCAACAAGGGCGAGACCCTCAAGTTTTTCCCGTTCCTCGCCGATGGGCGACTACAGGGCGTCGACTTCACGCTCGACGGGCGGGAAGTCGGCCTGTATTTCGTCAGCCCGGGCGAATATTTCGGTGAGCTGTCGCTGATCGACCGTCAGCCGATGGCGGAGACGGTGATCGCGCTGGCGCCCTCTGTGCTGCTGATGCTGCCGCGCGAGCGCACCCGCAGCCTGATGTTCTCGACGCCCGAGGTCGCCGAAAAGGTGGCGCTGCGGCTAACCGCGCGACTACGCGCCGAATCCGCTCAACGGCTGCTGCTGGCGATGCCCAACCCGATGCAACGCCTGTGCGCGCAGTTGCTCAATCTGGCGCGGGTTGCCACACCGGAGGAAGGCGGCGCAGCCTCGACCGGGCCGAGCATTCCGTTCGCGCCCACGCATCAGGAAATCGCGATCATGATCAACGCCAGCCGCGAGACGGTCACGCGGGCGTTCCAGCAATTGCAGAACCAACAGATCCTGCAGCGCGACGGGTCGCGGCTGGTAGTACTCGACATTGCAAGGCTGGCGCAGTTGTCGAGTGGAACGAACTGAGCGGCCGGAAGGGCGGTTTCATACGATTGCCGACAGGTCGCAGGCCGCTGTGATACGATTCGGTGGCACTGTAGACGGCGGAAAACCGCCGCAACGAAAGCCTTTCTCCCTTCCGGCACCATCGGGAACGTCACATCATCCCATGCAGTTTTTTTCGAGTTCCCCACGCGAGCTTGTCGCTACGCTGTGGCGTCACCGTGGTCTCACGCGTGCGTTGGTGCAGCGCGAGGTGCTAGCCCGATACCGCGGTTCGTTCGCCGGCATCCTGTGGTCGCTGTTCAACCCGGTCTTCATGCTTTCGGTTTATACCTTCGTGTTCAGCGTGGTGTTCAAGGCGCGCTGGAGTGGAGGGAGCGAATCGCGCAGCGAATTCGCGCTGGTGCTGTTCGCGGGGATGATCGTATTCAGCCTGTTTTCGGAAGCAATCACGCGCGCGCCGACGACGATCGTGGCCAATCCGAGCTACGTGAAGAAGGTCATCTTTCCGCTCGAGATTCTGCCCTGCGTCGCGCTGGGCGCAGCTTTGTTCCACGCTTGCGTCAGCGTGCTGGTCTGGCTGGCCGCCTACGTCCTGCTGTTCGGCACGCCGCACGTCACCGCCTTGCTGCTGCCGGTCGTGCTGCTGCCGCTGGTGCTGCTCACACTGGGATTGTCCTGGCTGCTGGCCTCGCTCGGGGTGTATCTGCGCGACGTGGCGCAGGTGGTAGGCCTTGCCACCACAGCGCTGATGTTCATGTCGCCGATCTTCTATCCGCTTTCGGCACTGCCCGAGCAATACCGGCCACTGCTGCTGCTTAACCCGGTGACCCCGGCGGTGGAGCAGGCGCGCGCGGTCCTGGTCTGGGGACAGCTGCCCGACTTCGGCATGCTCGCGATTTATCTGGCGGCCAGCGCAGCGATCGCCTGGCTGGGCTTCGCATGGTTCCAGAAGACACGAAGAGGGTTTGCCGATGTCCTCTGACCTTGCGATCCGGATCGAGGCGCTGAGCAAGTGTTATCACATCTACGACAAGCCGCGCGACCGCCTGCTGCAGATGCTCAGCCGCGGGCGACGGCAGTATTTCCGCGAGTTCTGGGCGCTGCGCGACGTTTCGTTCGAGGTCCGCAAGGGTGAGACGGTCGGCATCCTCGGCCGTAACGGCAGCGGCAAATCCACACTGCTGCAGCTGATCTGCGGCACCCTCGCCCCCAGCGGCGGCACGATCGTCACCAACGGACGGATTGCGGCCTTGCTCGAATTGGGCGCCGGATTCAACCCCGAATTCACCGGACGTGAGAATGTGTCGCTCAGCTGTACCCTGCTGGGGATGAGTCCGGATGAGGCGGGCGCGCGTTTCGACGATATCGCGGCCTTCGCCGACATCGGCGAGTTCATCGAGCAGCCGGTCAAGAGCTATTCGAGCGGGATGTACGTGCGTCTGGCGTTCGCAGTGAACATCGTCGCCCAGCCCGACATCATGATCGTGGACGAAGCCCTGGCGGTGGGCGACATGAGCTTCCAGGCCAAGTGCATGAGTGCGATGACCCGTCTGCAGCAGTCGGGCGCCACGGTGCTGTTCGTGAGCCATGACACCAGCGCGGTGAAAAGCCTTTGCAAGCGCGCGATCTACCTCGAGCGGGGACAAGTGCGTACCACCGGCCCGGCCGGCGAGGTCGCCGAGCTGTACATGCGCACGATGCGGGAGGAGATGAACGCCGAGCAGCAGGGCAGCGCGGCAAGCGTGGAGATCGCTCAGGTGCGTCGCCAGGCGCGTGACGGCGACGGCGACAGCCCCGAGTTCGTGCGTTCGGAGGCGTTCGAGGCGCGCGTCGCGGCACTGCGTTACGGAACGGGCGGCGCGCGCATCACCCACGCCGAACTCGTCGACCTTGACGGGAACGCGCTCAGCGAGGTCGAGTTCGACCAGGAGGTGCGCGTGGTGGTGCACTTCGAGAGCGCGGTCGAGGATGCCCTCTCCTGCAACTATTACATCGCGGATGCGAAGAAGAACTACGTCATCGGGTCGTCGATGAACCTGCCCGGCTTCGGGCTGCTGCAGACACGCAAGGGCGGACGGTATGTGGTGGTTTATTCCACCCGGATGCCGCTCTGCGAAGGTCATTACGCACTGCAGCTCGAGCTGACCAAACCCCTGATACCCGACCAGTCGGCCGAGTTCCTCGATGTAATCGAAAACGCGGTGGTGTTCCGGATGGCGCGCCGACCGAATGGACGAATCTGGGCGCAGGCCTATGTCCCCAACGCGCTTGAGGTTCACGAGTCATGATCCCGGTCACCCGCACCAGCCTGCCGCCGCTCGAGACCTACGTCGAGTATCTTGAGGCGATCTGGGCAAGCGCACATCTGACCAACAACGGCCCACTGTGCTGCGAGCTGCGGGAAGCGCTCAAGCGTCACCTGGGTGTCGCGCAGCTCGAACTGGTCTCGAACGGGACGCTCGCGTTGCAATTGGCAATTCGGGCGCTGGGTCTGACGGGCGAGATCATCACGACGCCCTACAGCTACGTAGCGACGACCAATGCGATTCTGTGGGAAGGCTGCGATCCGGTCTTCGTGGACATCGACCGCGACACGCTGTGCATCGACCCGGACTTGATCGAGCGCGCCATCACCCCGCAGACATCGGCGATTCTCGCCACCCACGTCTATGGCTATCCCTGTGACGTGGATGCAATCGACGCGATCGCCAAGCGCCATGGCCTGCGGGTGATCTACGACGCCGCGCATGCTTTCGGGGTGACGCTGGATGGTCGGTCGCTGCTCGCTTATGGCGACTGCAGCACGCTCAGCTTCCATGCAACCAAGCTGTTCCAGACTGCGGAAGGAGGCGCGGTGGCATGCCGGGACGCCGAAACGGCCAACCGCCTCTTCCGGCTCGCGAGCTTCGGTCACATCGGTGAGGACCACTACGTGCAGGTCGGCATCAACGCAAAACTGTCCGAACTCCACGCCGCCATGGGACTGTCGGTACTGCCGCTGGTGTCGAGCCATGTGGAATCGCGCCGCCGCGTCGCAGCGGTCTACGACGACGCGTTCGAGGGCCTGCCCTTGTGGCGGCCGCAGCCGCCCGCCGGGCTAATCTACAACTACGCTTACTACCCGGTGGTGTTCGGCTCCGGCGAGCTCATGCTGCGCGTTCGCCATGCCCTGCTCGCGCAGGACATCCTCCCGCGGCGCTATTTTTCCCCTTCCCTAAATACGCTCCCCTTTCTGCGTGAGGATCTGAAGCGCTCCTGCCCGGTGTCCGAGGACATCGCGGGACGCGTGCTCGCGCTGCCGATGAGTGCCGAACTGACGGAGGCCGAAGTGATCGGAATCGCGACCCTCGTTCGCGACTGCCTCGCCGCCTCGCCTGCCTGAACCGCGCGCTGTCCGGACACAAGAACCACACATCATGGAAGCACCCAAGGTCACGATTCTGCTCACGTCCTTCAATCACGCGCCCTACCTGCGCGAGGCGATCGACAGCGCCCTCGCGCAGACCTTCGGGGACTTCGAGCTGATCATCCTCGACGATGGCTCCTCGGACGACTCATGGCAGATCATCGAGTCCTATGCCGACCCCCGCATCCGGGCACTGCGCAACACGGCGCCGCTCGGGCCCGTGGCGAATGCGAACCATGCGCTGACCGAGATGGCGCGAGGCGAGTACATCGCCATCCACCACTCGGACGATGCGTGGGCGCCTGACAAGCTGGCCGAACAGTGCGCAGCGCTCGATGCCGATCCAGAACTCGGCGCGGTATTCACCTGGGTGCAGGTGATCGACGAAGCGTCGAATCCGATCGAGAACGATTGGTTCAACCAGCCGCCACTCACGCGCTGGGAACTGCTGCGCAGGCTCTTCAACGAGGAGAACCGGCTGGCGCATCCGAGTGCGCTGGTTCGGCGCGAATGTTACCGACGCTCGGGCCTCTACCACCCGGGCCTGGTGCAAACGCCGGACGCCGACATGTGGTTCCGCTTGCTGATCGACTGGCCCGTGCAGATCCTGCCGTCGAAGCTGACCCTCCACCGGATACACACGAACCGCAGCAACACGAGCAGCAGCCTGCGACCGGAGGTTCACTTCCGCACCGCGAACGAATGGAATCAATTACGCCGGCATCTGCTGAAGATGCGGGATTCGGACGCGGTGCTCAGCGTATTTCCCGCGCTCGAGGAACATTGCGCGCGGGCGCGGGAGGCGAGCGTCAAGTTTCTCCTCGCCCTGGCCTGTTTGCATTGCTCCGAAAAACGCAGCGCTTGGGCGCTCGGGTTCGAATTGCTGTTCGAATTGCTGAACGACCCGCATTGCGCGACGTCCCTGCGCGACATACATGGCTTCGACTGGCGTTCGCTCGCTGTCCTGACGGGGCGCTACGATGTGTATGGCAGCACTGATGTGCAGCGCCTGGAGCAGATGGACCAGCTTGTGCGCCGGGCTGAGATCGAACTGTCGGAAGCCCGCGCCGCGCTGGCGACATCCCGGACGGAAATCGGAAACCTCGTTTCCCAGCGCGACCACCTGCTGCAGCGCCTGGAGCGGATCACCGAGAACGGAGTTTATCGCGGACTGGCCGCGGTCTATCGCGTGTTCAACAAGCACAATCCCTGAGTCATTCACATCATGCAAGCAAGCGACAGGAAGGCGGAAATCGATGCCGTCGTGACCTTCCATTCGGAAGGAGTCGTCGCACATCGGACGCTGCTGGGCCTCGAGCGCCTGCGGCTGCACGCGCAGGCGAATGGCATCGAGGTGCGGATCGTAGCGGTGCTGGACAACGCCAACGCCGAAACGCGCGAGATCGTCACCGCGAGCCGCCTCATCCGATCCTGTGATCGGATCGTCGAGGTGCACCATGGCGATCTGAGCCTTTCGCGCAATTCGGGGATCGAGGCGGCCACGGCCGAGTTCGTCGGGATATTCGACGGCGATGACTACTATTCCGCAAACTGGCTGACGACCGCGATCGCCACCACGCGTGCGCGCTCGGGCGACGTAATCGTACATCCCGAGTTCCAGGTTTCTTTCGGGACGATGCATTGCATCGCGCGCTCGATCGACATGGATGAAACGCCGGACTATCCACTCGCCAACTGTCTCACGGTCAACCCTTGGGGGGCGTGCTCATTCGGGCGCCGGGCGCTGTATCTCGCCTGCCCTTACCACGTGGTCGACTTTCGTGGCTCGGGTTTCGGGCACGAGGACTGGCACTGGAACATCGATCTCGTCGCACGCGGGGTGCGGCACGTTTCCGCGCCTGGAACCGCACATTTTTATCGCCGCAAGGCCTCGTCCATGCTGACCGACCAGGTCGCCGGCGGCGCACTCATCCGTCCAAGTCGCTTCTTCGACGCATCCCAGCCGTGGTGGCGGGAGATGCTGGAACAAGACGACAGTCGGGGACCTTCGATCCCAGCATGAAGAACGAACAAGCCAAGGTCGGCGTGGTAGGCCGATCACTGAAAACCTCATTCACCCTGCTGGCACGGGCGCTGTGGCGCGGCGGTGTGCGGCCGATGCTCGGCATGCTGCCCGAGCACTGGGATGCGCGCATGCGCACCCTGGCCCATTACACCAAGGTCACCTTGGTACAGGGCGAGACGCTCGACTTCGTCAAACAGCAAGGGACGCCGTGGACCAGGCGTAATACGTCGCAGATCCTGCCCGACTGGATCGTTTCGGAGCTTCGAGATCTGGCGAAAATCGAGCCGGAGCTGACTCCCACCCAGGGGCTCATCGACGACTACCACGTCTATCACACGCCGATGGCGCTCGAACCGGCACGTGTGTACGCGCAATGCGCGGACGTTATCGGACGGCAAAAACCGGACCTGATCATTCTGGTGCCCTATCTGGTCAGGGGCGGTGCAGACCTCGGCGTGATCCATCACGTCCGCGCCGCGATAGACGCAGGCATGCGGGTGGCGGTGATCGCCACCCTGGATGCGGATTCACCCTGGAAGGAGAAACTGCCTGGGGAATGCCCGATGCTCGAGTACGGCAAACTCGCCGCAGGCCTCGATGCACGACAGCAGAAGATGGTGCTGGCACGCTTGCTGATCGACTCGCCGGCGCAGGTGATCCACATCGTCAATGCCCAGTTGGCCTGGGAGGTCTTACAGCGCAACGGAAAATCGCTCGTGGGCATGGGAAAGCGGATCTACGCGAGCGCATTCAGCGACGGACGCGATGCGAACGGCGTGCTGTGGAGCTATCCGCGGCTGTTCTTCGTGGACTGCTGGCGTTACCTCTCGGGGATGATCAGCGACAGCCGCTGGTACCCGGACGAACTGGTGCGTCAGTACGGCGTCCAGCGCAGTCGTCTGCACACGGCTTACTTCCCAGGTCCCCAACGGCCATCGCCTCCAGTTTATCGGGCAGCAACTGGCGGAAAGGTACTGTGGGCAAGCAGGATCACCCATTCGAAACGCCCGGACCTGCTCGCCGCGATCGCGCGTGCAGCCCCCGACATCGAGTTTGCCGTGTTCGGCTACGCCGCGGACGACGACGACCGGCGACTCGAGCGAGACCTTGCCGGCATTGCGAACATCGAACTGCACGGCAAATTCGACTCGCTCGACGAAGTGATCGGCACCGGAGCCTACTCGGCCTTCCTGTACACCACTGCATGGGACGGGCTACCGAACGTGCTGCTCGAGGCCACTGCATCCGGATTGCCGATCGTCGCTTCGGCGCTATGCGGAATCCCGGAGTTCATCGACGAAGACACGGGTTACCCGGTCAGCGCGGTCGAGGAGGCTGCCGCTTACGTAGCGCGAATCCGCGAGATCCTCGACTCGCCCGAGCGCGCACGGCAAAAGTGGACAGCCGCCTGCCAACGCCTGCGAGATCAACATAGCGAGTCGGCGTTCATCGAAAGCCTGCGCCGCGTTCCCGGCTACCTGGCCGTCGATGCGCAAGCACCCCATGGATCGGATTGAGGATCATCGAATGAGCGAACGAATCGCCCTGCTCGGTGCGGGCGCCCTGGCCCGCGAGTACATCGGGATCTTCGGGGCGGAGCCCTTCGCCGTCGCCTATGTCGATGCAGCCTACGCCGGAGGGCGCAGCGAGGTGAACGGCGTGCCGATCGAGACGGACTGGATGCGAGTCGCTGCACGCGCCGATCACTATGTGCTGGCGGTCGCCGACCAGCACGCGCGCGAAGCGATGCGCGCCCAGGCGCGCGAACTGGGCTTGCGCCCGTGCACTCCGCTGGTTCATCCGTTCACCTTCATCTCGCCGAACACCCGGATCGGCGCCGGAACGCTGATCACCGCCTTCGTCGCCATCGGCGATGCGGTGGAGATCGGCGAGGACGTGCTGGTGATGCACAACATCAGCATCGGCCACGACTGCCGGGTAGGCGACCTCTCGGTGATCTGCCCCGGCGTGTCGCTGAGCGGCGGCACGGTGCTGGGCTGCAACAGCTTCGTGGGAGCGAATGCGGTCACTGCGCCGGGAGTGAAGGTGGGGGAACTCGGCGTGGTTGCTGCGGGGGCGAGCTGCCTCGCCGACGTGCCCGAAAAAGGCTTCGCGATCGGCAGTCCGGCACGGCGCGTTGCACGGCGCGGCTGATCAGACGGAGCGCTCCCGATCGAGCGCTTCGGACGACCACAGGTATCCGGCAAGCGCGGCGGCGAGCGCCGGGTCGTCCCACTCGATACGATCGAAATAGCCGTTGAATTCGCGCAGATGCAGGACGAGCGCCGGCTCGGCCTTGCCGCGGGCATCCGCCACGCAGACGGCGCCTCCCCTGATCAGGTGCCGAAGCTTGGCGAAGTCCGCGGGTAGCGCGATACGCACGGTTTCGCCCGCTACGATGGGCGGGCGCAGGCGTGCGAGATGCGCGCGTCGGACCTGATTCGTGCGCCGCATTTGCGACACCTTGCCGGTGGTCGTGATCGAACCGCCGTGCACGCGATGACGATAAAGCGGCTCGGGAATGTAGCGCAGGGCGCCGGTGGCTGCGATCTTGAGCGCGAGGTCCCAATCCTGCACGCCGTCGTAGCGCGCATCGCAGCCTCCCACTTCGAGATAGGCCCGGCGGCGGATGACCTTGAGGTGAGTGGCGACCATGCCGTCATAGAGGTCTTCGGCGATACGGGACTGCTCGCGGAAGGCGAGGTTGTCGTAGCCGCCGTAGCGGGCAATGCGCAGCGAACGGCCGCTGTCATCGATGTCGTTGCGGTCGGTGAAGAAATAGTCGACCTCGGGGTGGCGGTCGATCTCGAGCGCGACGCGTTCGAGCGCCCCGGGCTCGAGCGCGTCGTCACAGTCGACGAAGGCGATCCAGGCGCCCCGCGCATGCGCGACGGCCTCGTTCTGGACCGCACTGATCCCCCGGTTTTCGGACGAGAGAATCACCTTCAAACGGGCATGCCGGCCAACGAGTGCGGAGAGGTATTCCGCAACTCGCGGATCGGGGGACGCGTCGTCGATGCATACGATCTCTGCGTCTGCGGGCAGTTGGGCGACAAGGGAGCGCAGGCATTCATCGAGGTAGTCGTAGTGGTTGAACACCGGCACCACGATCGAGAAGCGCGGCGCGCGTCCATCGTCGGCCGGCAGGGCGGCAAGCAGTGCATCGGGGTCGTGGCGGACGGGGGAGACCGACTCGGCAGGAACGACAACGACCGATGGCTGCGCCAGGCTGCGTACCTCCTCGGCGTAGGCGGAGTTGGCGCGGTAGCACCGATCGAACCACTCGACCGTTCTGGCGAAGAAGAGCGGCTCGCGACCACCAAGACGTGCGTTGATCTTGAGTCCGGCTTCGAGCCACGCCTGCCCCATGCGCAGATAGGAATGGCGCATGCTGGTCGGGTGCTGGCGGTAGATCGCCCAGTGGCCACGGACATAGGCAAAACAGGTGCCGTCGAGGGCGAGCCCGGTCCAGAACAGCCAGTCCTCCTTGGCTCGCAAAGAGACATCGAAGCCCCCCACCACGCGGCGGCGAAACAGCCCGCAATGGATCGGGATCGCCATGCCGCGCTCCCATCGGTAAAGGAAGTCGCTCTCAGAAAGCTCGAAATCGGCGATCGCTTCTTCAGCCTTGAAGAAGCTCGTACACGCTTCGTCGGCGAGCAGGAAATCGCAGACCGACACATCGAGTTGCGGATTCGCGTCGAATTGTGCGAGTTGGGCGTCGATCTTGCCGGGGGTCAGCAGATCGTCGGCATCGAGGAACTGGATGAAGTGCCCGCGCGCGAGTGCCAAGCCCGCGTTGCGCGCCCCCGACAAACCTTGGTTGGCTTGGCGGTGGATTCGGACACGCGCAGGATCGAACGCCCGTGCCTGCTCCAGCCAGCGCATCGTCGCGGGGTCGGGGCTGCCGTCATCGATGATGATGATTTCAAGCGGACGGGTGCAGGCCGCCAGCGCGGAAGGAACACTCTGCAGCAGATAATGCCCTTGGTTGTAACAGGGCACGATGACCGAGACCACCGGCTCCTCGCCCCCAAGAGGCATTCCAGCAACCGTGGCGAAGGACAGATAGTCAGGCAAAGCTTCAACGTTTTGCAGGAACCCGGGCCACGCATGACGCGTTTCGACCAGGCGTCGCAGGGCAGTTGCACGGCGGCCCGCGCTGGCGCGGTCCTTGCGGATCGCATCCAAGGCAGTGATGTAGTCGCCGACCCCGGGCTGCTCGCCGAGCGGGTAGCCGGTGGAGTCGGTGATCAGTTCTCCGACGCCACCGACCACCGGCGCGATGACCGCCATTTCCAGTGCGCCTGCCTCCACCAGCACGTTGGGCAAGCCTTCCCAACGCGAGGTAAACAGGAAGGCGTCGAAGCGCATAGCGGCGATCCACTCCAGCGGCGAACTGAAGGGGCCCGCGTAATGCAGGTTGGGCAGGGCAGGCAGCTGTGCTCCGTCGTCGAGAACCACCTGGCCGAACACGTGGAAATCGGCGAAATCGCACGCACGCACGATGTCGAGGAAAAGGTCGACCCGCTTCTCCGCATCCAGTCGCCCCGCCCACAGCACTTGCAGACGTCCGCCCTCGGTGGCCGCGGGCGGGTTGGTGCGCGGCGCCGCCTGCGGGCCGTCGAAGGGAAACAGCCTGCAAGGCTGGTAGAGCACATGCATGCGCGCCCGCGCCTGCGCATCCAGGCCGTAGCGCGCAACGGCATCGTCGATGAAGCGCTGGTTGTCCGCGGTGAGGCCGGCGAGCACCGGCATCGCCCCTTCGAGGAAATAGGCCGCGAAGCCGATCGGCGTGCGCCCGTCCGGGCCGAACTGGAAAGCGAAGATGCTCGCGTGCAGGCGCGTGACACGCCGCAGGCGCTCGCCATCGGCGAGGATCAGATGCCAGGCCGTCTCGCTGTTGATGTTGTGGAACACGGCAGGACGCACGGCGATCAACAGGTCGCGCAGCAGGCGCTCGCGGGCGAGAAGATCGCTGGCAGGCGGCAGATGGTCGTCGAGCGCCACGCACAGCACACCCTCGGGCAGGGGCATGCGATCGGAAACCAGGTCGCGGTCAGTGATGAGCAGCACGATCGACTGCTGAGGTCGCAGGTGCCGCACGGCCCGGCACAGGTTGAGCGCCACCTGCTCGGCACCGCCAGTTGACAGAAAAGGCAGCGCCATCCAGTGCAGGGCGGGGCCGTGGGCCACCGCATGTCGCCCAATTTCGTCGAGAATCGCGGCCACCGCGCGTTCATGGACAGGGTCCGAACCCGGCGCGGCGGCGCGGCGGGTCAGCATCGCACGCAATCCCCGCCCGAGGCCCCGCACGCTCCCATCCTGCTGCAAGGACTGGATCAGGGGATGAAGCCCCGCACGCAATCTCCACTTCAGCGTGAGCGGTACCGGTAGCCAGTGATAGATGCGGCGTGCGATGCCACGCATGCGGGACGACATCGATCGAGGAGCTCGCAGGGTAAATGGAGGCAGGAGTCTAGCAGAAGGCCAAAGGTGACTTGCTGGATCTGTGCGCAGGCGGACGCAGCCAGATGCACGACCGCTTCGTTCGTGTCGCGCTTACTCGGCGCTCTTCTTCAAATGCACCAGCCACCTCTTTATGCGCCACCTGGCACCGGTGGCGCATGCCCGCCACAGGCGTGGGAGCGCTCACCCGAAGAAAAACTCGGCCAATGCGCATAATGTTGCGCACACACAGCGCCAGGTAAAGCTTTCACCGTTAATTTAAAACTTCATATAGGACATGCTGTACAATCGCGCCCCACATGCGCACCCTCCGCCTCCGGCTCGCCCCTTCTCCCGAACAACGCACCCGCCTG
>QXGG01094471.1_pt1 | contig 23241 bp, 24 predicted proteins | sample 1982491 | NCBI WGS metagenome assembly QXGG01 (sample SAMN09924614, study PRJNA488089) | Wastewater metagenome, whole genome shotgun sequencing project. | isolation source: South African research farm wastewater | place: South Africa: Irene, Agricultural Research Council, Animal Production... | reverse complement strand
GTTACGACAATTGCGAGTCTAGTGATCATGTCCGTTAAAGACGATCTTATGTTTGGTAAGAACTCAGGATACGACTGGCGCAGAGGGATGATCCAGTTCATTGTCAGTTTTCTCATAGGTTTATCCGGATCCCTTCTTACATTAATCGCTTTCAGGTTAGTTGAGATCGGGGCTGAGTAATAAAATTTAATGATAACGGATAATGATCTTTTAATAGTCTATCGGATAGATATTTACGATCGAGTTTGTATTCTCCCTGTAAAACACTATTCGACCACATACTCTCCCACACTTTGCTTAGACAAAGTGTGGGAGAGTATGTATTTTTGGCCTAGTCTAATTACAGAGTAACTGTTTCTAGATTATATTGTTAACATATACCTAATATGAGTACGGGATATTAATACCCCATAACTCATTAAAAAGAAACCTCAGGGAACAAAAGTGAAAAATAAGAATGCTTTTGAAATGCTCAAACCCAAGTCAGTGAGGCAATATGTGCCAGCGGTCACACTTGTAAAAGGTCAGCGACTTAACATATCCGGTAAAATAGTCAATGAACGGGCAGTTGAACTAGGGCAACAGATTAAAATAACACCCGGTCTGACTGATATCCAGCGGATCGAGGGGGCTATCATCGCCTCACAAAAGGAGAGAAGAGAGAAAACACAGAGAAATGGATATCGTTGACACTTACGGCGCTATGTAAAAAGTACACTGAAGGTAAATTGATTGGGTTTAGACACGGTATTAATTTACCTTCATAAATTGCAGTTACTAATCAAAAGTGAACAATTGAATGAAAAAACAAAGGAAAAATCATGAACCGAATGGCAGTATCGTCAAGCGACCTGGATAAGCTCGTACTTTCTATCAAGCGAGATATCGACACAGGAAGCATCACCTCTATCCCTCAGTCCTCTGATAACTTCTTCATGAAGAATGCTGATCAGGTACTATCCGAAAGTGATCGAAACATCATTATCGGATATATCGAGGACTATGAACTAGAGCCCTATGAGTTAGAGGTGTTCAGTGAGATTGTGTCCTGGAACATTCGTAATACCAGCGCCTCCCTTAAGAGTCTACTGACTGCTGTCGGGCATTGTCTGAAATACTTGATCAAGGACAATCCCGAGGATACCGGGCCACTGATGTGTTTTTCTGATGTGACTGTCAGTAACATGCTGGAGAACTTCCAACGAGAAAGTCCGGATAATATTCGGCGTATCATGAAGTCGGCTGTTGTAAACGGTCCCATTTCAGCAAAGATCCCGCTCTATACACATGCGGCTGTCATCCAAGATTTGATCAGTCCTAAAGATACTGAGAAGATGAAGGCTGATCTGAGTCGTTATCTAGCGATCACCGACGCAAAGACTAATCTTTCATCTAAGTCAATGTCGGCGCATGAATATGTAGCTCGCCTTCTAATCCAAACATGTAAGTCGGTTAGTGAGTACAAGCAAGATGAATCCTTCAGTAACCTTCGGAGTTTTCTAAATAACGCAGGACATATCTGTACTCTGGTACGTATTTATAGTGAGGGTAGTCAGGATGAGACATCTCAGATGACGTATTCTCGCTTAGCTTGTGATATCAATGACCAAGTGCATAGTTTGGATCGACTTCTGAGTTCAAATGCCATCTTGGCGCGTCAACTCCTGTCGCGCATGGTGATGAATGAAGAAATCATCTATTCACATCTGGTCGACTTTGCACGACATCAGCATCGAATTATCTCCGTCGAAGGGTACTCTATCCTGACAATGTTTGCGTATCTTGTCAAGATGCTACCTAAGTCACCACTCAGTGACAACCAGGATATCAGTAAATCAATTAACCGCATGTTTCGGTTTACTGACATTAATACAAAATACATCAATGAGGTATCGGTAAACCAGGGAAATTAAGTCAAACCCAATACAAAAGGAACTAGATGAAAATAGCCATGCTACCTGTGTCGGATATCGATACAATGGATAAAACCTTTACTCCGTATGATGATACGGGTTTTAGATCTTATCTGCGCGATAAGTATGAGCGAACCATGGATCATCTATCGAAAATTACGACCTCTACATCCAAGGAATTCTTGAATAGGTCAAGACGGGTCTTCGAAGAGATTAACTCCAGTTCAGCGCTGCGTAAAACCAGGGCCGCTATCCGCGCCATAAGCAATATCGACCGCAGTGGTGACATCTATCGTCCTGACGATATCGATGGATTCAGAACTGCTGGTTTTAGAATGCAGCGATTCCTGATGGCTGATCCAGTTATCAGAAAGAAATACATCAAGCAGCAGATCGACGGCTACAGCCATAGTTATCTTGACATCCAACAAGGTGCTGTTGGTGAAGACCATTACGACTATCGAAGAGTCACTAATGGTGTCTTTATGCCCGAAGTCACAGAAGACGGTGAAACTCAATACGTCCAACGTCAATACTTTGAACGCCTGATCGACGGTGATCGAGAGTTGGATGTAGAAGAACAAATGGATATGATCGACAACTGGTATATGCAGCGCTGCCTGCAATTAGCTGGTATCGATACAACATCACTCCGTGGTGATTTTATCACATAAATAATCGACTCTGTACTCCCTAATGGGAGTACAGAGTTATCATTTTTTGAAGGTTCAGAATGAAGAAAGTTTATGTTTTCTATATCAATAGTCATGACGATCTAATTGAGTTGGCTCCTATCATTCGTAGTAAAAAGATAGCTGGTCTCAATTGTGTTTTGGTTAGATATAGTGTCAATCCAGATCAAACTAAACGTCAGTTGATAGACATGGTCGAGAGATACGGTCTAACAGGTGCGATCAAGGGATATTTCGTATCAGACTGCAAGTCTCTTTCTGAGACATTGGCTGATGAAGGTTTAACGGTCATCGGATATTACGGCTCCTATGTCTTGTCTTTTGATAAGACTGTGACTAAAGATCAACTAAAAAAGAATAATAATTCTGTACGTCTGCGCTTTGCGTGTGTCTGTAATAAATGCGAGAATATCATTAGTGAGCATGTGAGGAATGTCACTCGTGATAAAGCCGTAAAGGCTACCAGTGCATATAATAATCATGCGTCTTTTGAAATTGACGTAACTGATTCTTTTGTCAATATCATAGATACATCTGGTCGCTGTATGTTGTGTTAAAAAATACTGTTGCTTGGCTATGTTATGGAGTTTTCACAAACACATTACATAAAGGCAAAGCTATGGCAGCACCCTATCCATCGATAGATGCTGGGTATATCAACGATCCTCGAAAGAAATTGGACTGCATTATGTCCGATTTCTTTGAGGCTGAATATAGTCAGTCCTATCTTTTTTGTAACTCAATAACATCATTTCCTTGGATTCTTCAGAATTATCAGTCTGATCCTGACGAGATGATTAACCAACTCAGGCTCAGACTAAGGCCCTATGTACTGCGATACTTCGATGATATTGAACTGGAGTGCGCTATCGAGGACAATCTAACTACTACTGACTACGGAATACGTTTATACGTCCAGGTGAAACAAGAAGGTGAAGAACCTGTCACTCTTTATAATCGCCTAAAAATCAAGGATGATAAATTCCAACGATCTATCGCCATCCGTGAATAGGAACCATCATGAGCCAAACAAAAAAACCAGTTTCCAAAATTGAAGGGTCTATCGCTAATATTCAGCGAGAGGAGTCATTGAAGATTATCCGCGAGAGTGAAAAAGCGGTCACTTCTCTATTACCTGATGTCTCCCCGACCCGGCGTAAGTTTCCTGAATCTTCTTTCAGAGAACATTTCCTTCCTGTTGTATCTGGAGAAGCCTATAAGAATCTCCCACCGGACTACACACCTGAACGTCTTTATAATGAAGCCTATAATTACTGGTGTCAGGTTGCAGGTGGTCCAACCATGGAAGTCGAAGTTGTTGAACCTGATGGTTCTGTGGCTTTTATTGTTCCAGCCCTGATGGATACATCCGTCATGAACATCTCTCAACCTCGAGACCGCGTTGGACTGCGTGCCGCTAATAAAGAATACATCGAGCGATCACCCGGTCTCCCTCATGTAGCTAAAGTCCAGATGCAACGAAGCCTAGCTACTCAGATCAATCACATGTTCCAAAATCAACAGGATCCTCGTCAGTCCAGGGAACGTGTCAAGAAAATGAGGGAATATTACGGTCTACCCACTGAGGCTCAAGAAAACGTCTCTGAAAAACAACAGGCCAGTGGATTCATGGGTGATCTTTCTTTCGACTGAGTCTATATGTCTCTTTGTAGAAATATAGATTACCTGACTATCTCAGATATCCACTGCCTGAATGACTTGAATGAAACTGCTTATATAGCCGGGTCTATTAAGCAGTACTTCCATGATTTCTCACCGACTAGTCCCTTCAAAGATTTAGATATCATTTTTATTGCAGGTGATATTTTTGACACCTATAAGGACTCTAAAAGCAGGGAAGTGGTTTTGGTGCTTAATTGGATGCGGGAGATAATGGGGTTCTGCGCCAGACACCGTATAAAGCTAAGGGTTCTCAAGGGCACCCCTGGTCATGACTATGACCAGTCTGAGTTATTCACACCGTTGTCTATGGCCTATCAGGATACACTGGACTATAAATACGTAGATATCCTTAGTACTGAGAAAATGGATGACTTAGGTATAACTGTTTTGTATGTACCTGATGAATGGGCTGGAAGTGCAAGCAAATGCAAGGATCAAATTATCGACCTAATGCATATGCATCATATTGAAAAGTTCGATATAGCCTGTATGCACGGAATGTTTGATTTCCAGATACCTGATCTGGGAGAACACCCCCTTAAACATGACACTTCGTGGTATTTATCCATCGTAAACTACTTCATCAATATAGGCCATGATCACGGTTTTAAAACATTCGATCGTGTTCTTGTTCAAGGTAGCTTTGACCGAATAGCACATGGTGAAGAGGGTAAGAAGGGTGGAATAATCTGTCATCTGCGTATGGATGGAAAGCATTGGTTTGAATTCATTGAGAATAAAAGAGCCAGGGTTTTTAAAACCATCGTCGTAAAAACCAAAGATCTTGATCAGGGAATCGAGCAGGTCAGGAATATATTGGATAAACTACCTGATAACTCACACATCAGAATCTCCACGACTCCTGATAACCCTATATTGACGGTGCTTGATGAATTCAAGAAGGCTAATCCCAGGATGGTCTTTAAACGTCATAAGGACAAGAAACAAAATGATGTCCATGTAAATGAGTTAACTGAAATGGTCGGTTTATCAGCAGACTATAATACCATTTCACTGACTCGCGGAAATATCATTGATATGGTTTTCAGTAACATACAGATTCCATTAGAACCGCATGTCAGAGAACTGATTATACCTGAGCTCCAAGCCTTGGTGTAACGCCAGCCACCCCGCTTCGACGTGAAGCATACCTAACCAAAGAAAGACAGATAAGTCATGACTACCAGCCTTTATGACAGAACAGTGTCTGGTTTTCCTTTAAGTATCTCCACGGGCCTGGCTTTCGAGTCCATTTTTCCACCTAGACAGGCGGTATATGATCCTGAAAGAGATATACCTGAGCATATTAATATCACGGAATATGATCAGCTATGGATCAATGTGGATACCCTGTTTCGTAATATGATACAATCCTCCAGTAAGGAAGCTGTCATGAATACGGGTTACAAAGAGACTTGCGCTGTACTTATTGATGAAATGAGTACTATTGAAAGTCTGATGTTTAATGAGGGTGGCGGTACGTGCGTACCTGTCTTTTATGTATGTGATTATACGCATGCTCTCCGTAATATACATCGAGGGATAAATCTCAGGACGGATTCGACTGCAAATCAGCTCCATTACACTGATCTTAGGAACAAGACAATGAAGGAGCTTAAATCTCTGAGGACTGATATCAAGTTCTATCCAGGGGCAATCAAGGCCAGTCAGCCCAAAGACTCTGTTCTGATGCTAACCCATATACCTTATGATCTTTTAAGTAAGCGTGATTTCAAACGACTTGACTTACTTGAAAGTAATACCGGTAAGCTTAAGAAGCCATTTCAATGGAATAGTAAATATTACCCGGTCCCTAAAAGGAACATGAGCATATTGCCATTTCACAGGTGTCTATTGATGTCGCTTGGTGACAAGGTCCTTGTTCAACCAATGACGTTAAGCATACGGTCACAAATCATGGATACGGCTGAGAAGAAGGAGTGGACACCGGCAACGACCATAGAAAAAGTACTACTGGACCTAGGTATAGCTCTTCATCCGTTTGACTTCTCTGTTATTCAATCAGCTAGATCAGCATATTAACTCGTACACCTAAGCCAATCCGGTCTTAGGTGTACAGGGAGGCTCATATTGTAAAAATAAACAAGTCGCATATCCAGTGCAATCTCTCTGCAGTCCGTTAGCCTTAGCTAAGCTTACGGTTTTTAAACTTAACGTACGTTAAAAATGTCTGACACTCAAAATTCTGATTTCCAAATCCATGAATTCCCATGGGCTTCTCTTTATACCCCGACTCCTGGTAAAGACCGTGAGCGATCGTCTCTTAACTGGAGCATACTCAATGGCAATCCTCGGGTAACAGTATGGACTCGCATCGACGACGAAGAAGTCGCGAAAGGTAAGAAGAAGGGTCCTATTCAGGCAGGTTTCGGTCAAGCGATCATCATGGATGTACTTGATGAGGCTGAGTCTTTTTTTGAGACTGATGCCGTCGATACATTGGCATGGGATAACTCTGTGAATGCCAAGTCAGAGACCGAACAAAGTGGGTTTGAGAAGGTCATCGGTACAACACTGATCATCGGTCGCCAGGAAGACGGTCTTTGCTATATTGGATTGAAGTCGGCTGATACATCTCGACCCGAGCTAATGTTCTACTTCAAGGGGTTTGACTGGCACAACCCACGCCGTAAGAGCAGCCCAGTGACTGATGCCGAACGTTCTAAACGTCATGCCCTTGCGACGATCCGTTATCTCCGCAGTTCAATCCAAAATCACATGCGTGGTCAGACTCCTGAAGAACGTAGAGCTCAGTCTGAGGCTCGGAAAGCCCGGCGTGAAGGAAACTCTGGTGGATATAAGAAACAAGCTGGTGGAACCAACAAACCAGCAATGGCTTCTACAGGTGGTTTTGACGACAGTTACACCTTCTGATTTAATTCCAGAGAAAAAGGCATGTTGAGTAACGAAACATTCGATATGCCTTATAATTTGAACCAGTCATCCACTCCGATCGATCGTGGTTTCATCAACAACCAACCAATATCTGAATATGTACAACAGCTCTCGTTTCGATAATAACAATCAGCGCCAGCGTCATAGCAATGGCCAGAACTTCGGTCAGCGCCGCCGTCCTCAAGAAAGCAAAGTGGAGACATTCACCCCGATTGTCTTTACTCATAAAGATAAGACCGTGCCCGCTTATACGGTACGCCAAGCTTTTGAACATGCTGCTATGGTCTATAGGGCTAAGCATCCCATGCATAATGGGCGTGTTTTGTTTCCGGCAGACGTATGGAGTAAAGATGACGAGGTTGATGTCACTTTGACACTGGAGAAATTCAGTGAAAAGGTCAATAACATTCTGCGGTACTTGGAAGTCAGGAACTAACATCACTTATCATACACTCTGGACTCCTATAGGAGTCCAGAGTGCATAGGTGTAAATTGCTAAAACATAGTATATGTAAAAAACACAGATCACAGACATCTGATGTAATGAGTGTGCCGTTTGTAAAGTTATACAACCATATATACTCTACATGGTGTACAACTACGTGGTGTCCCTTAATTGAAAGATCCGATATGCGAATCATACCGAACGTATCATCCCTGCTGAGCCAGGATCGAAGCGTGATCGTTGAACATACTGAAGAAGGAATAACCAGGAAGATATCTTTTCCACTAAGTCTCTATAAAAAGAATCACTTCAGCGGAGATAATGAGACTTTTCAACCGATCAATGATTATTGGGCTAGTCTCCCGGAGCAAACACAATCTGAGATATATGCGATATATGAAGATATTCGGGAGTTATTTGACTCTCCCGCGGGCAACAATGAACTCCGAGAAGAACTGACGAAACTCATCACTGAGCTTCAATCGTACCATGTGACCGGAAAGGTAGTTGACTGGATCAAACACCGCTCCAATCTAAAAGTACCGGCTGAGGGTATTGCTATGGAGTACAAGTTCGATGTGGACAAAAACACCACGCTGGACAAGACATATATCTATGATGACTATATCGGTCTCATGGCTATATCAGTCATACTCCGGACTATGATTCCAGTCTGGGCTATGTTCAGTAAGCCTGTGAAAGATGCTATTGGTAAAACTCTGAAGGAGATGTATTCTTTCCTGTTATTGTCTAAGACGCAACTCTGGGACTCTCCGGAGATGATGCGTCTTTTGAGGTATATCAAGGCCAATATCAGTAAAGATAGCTATACAGGCAATCACACTCTAGAAGGTATCTGTTCTGATGACATGCCTTTTTACCTACTGTGCTTGGTTTGCGTTCGTAAACTATGCCTCGGTGAGGAGCTATATTCCACCCAACCCCGGCAGAATCTGGCTGCATTGGTTTATACATATGTCATTGACAGGCCAGGACCGCATGGTAATGATTACAGCCAGCAAGTAAGAACAAAGGCTATTAAGAAAGAAGGTAGCGGGGAGACCAGTGAGAATTCCGGTGGGTCACTGGAACTTTACAAGGCCCGCTCAAGGGTTACCGTTGGGCGTATTGCCGAGATGGAGTATTCTCTTCGTGATCCCGTCTCTCTAGCTATACAGCTTGTGCCAACAGCTGATGAGCGCCAGGTAGCTATCGACGTAAAGCGTGCTTTGGAGACTTCTCTAGAGATGCTCACAAAAGATGTCCAGTCTCCCCAGGTCACGCTTACTCAATGGGTGATCTCTCCAGTTTTCCCTCCTCAGGGTATCTTTTATCTTGAAGAGGACATGGTCGTCCGTTGCTGCGCTATTACAGAGGTTGTTCTTAAACACCGAGGATTTTCATATCTAGCTTTACTATCTACAAGTGTTCCGATCACTGAAGAAGAAAGTGTTCGCATCACACCAGTTGGTAGTAAGAGTCAAATTGGTGAAGACATGGTGGCTGCACTATCTGTCAACTTTCCGTTTAAGCGTGAGTCTAAACGAAGAGCCGAGACAAATGCCAGCTATGATTTTGTACAGGAGGATATCAAAAGGTTAGCGACTGATTTCTCACGGCAGCTCTGGCGAGCAACTGCTGATGAGGCACTCGTGAAATCTGTACTTAATACACATGTCCGCCGAGTTCCCTTCCTGCATAGCCTACGCAGAGACATCTGTCAGATGTTGGTTGATGCTGAAGAACAACTTAATCCCTAATCCAAATTGTTCAATGTAAAAGGAAAAAACAATATGAATATGCGTTCACGTTTTGGCGGTGATAGTGTCGAGATCGTATCCATGCGAATTCAGCAAACTGGAACGTTTCATGATATCTACAACCGACCTTTCCAGATGAATCTGGATGAACGAGCTATAAAGACAGTTCATCAGCGGTTAGCGTCTGCTGGTAAATCCAGGATCACTTCTAATAGTTTCAAGGGTATTTCCGCGGGGATACTTTCACCGGTAGGTGAGGTAAAGGAACGAGATCGAATCATCATCCCAGATGGATGGAATTCACCACGGTGTCGCTTCATCATGAAAGTAGTTGTTAATTCACGGCTCGGTGGAGAAGACATCTATTATTTCCAGGGCTTCTCCAGTCACCTTGGTATGAGTATCAGCGGGCATATTGAACCAGACATGGTCTGGTATATCAACGGCTTTATCCGCGTACAGCAAGTTGAGCGATCGACTGAGCGAGGGATGGAGTACTTCGGTATCGTCAAGGAGTCAGCTCAGGTCATCGATGGTCGTCTGGTGTATGACCGTGATCACCAGGTGGATCTCATGCGAACCGTGGATGTATATGGTAATATCCAACAGAGGTTCGAGGCAAATGGCTATGCCGAAAATCTGGATGATTATCGGACACGTCTCAATTCACCAGGTGATTCTATTTTCGCTCGTCGAATCGATAATCTACCGGGTCAGTATCTGAGCTCAGCTCTCGATACCTATCGGCGTAATTCGGATTTCTTGAGTTTCGGTGTCGACACCGATAATATCCTGGCCCGAACGCAGCAGGAGTTGTCGTCGGAGATCGCGATGCTGGAGAGCAATCCGTTTCTGCGTCAACTGGCAGTTGTCCGAGGTGTTGACTCAGCTACGTCGTTCACGCTGAGTGATCTTCATGACATCGACCCAGGATGCCGACGTCATGGGGTTATCGCTGGTACCGTGTTGGATAACTCCGCATTGGCTAAATTGGCCGACCATAATTCTTACGTCTGTGATTGGCGAGAGGCTACCATGGAAGCCCGCTGGGCTGTTCAGATTGCAAATAGTCTTAGTGCGATCATGATGTCTAATTACCACCGCGGTTTCTCTGGTAGTATCACCAACATGAATATGCATCAGCAGATTATTATTCTTCCGGAAGACTCTACTCCTATAGCTGAAGGTCTGCCAATTGAGATCTACGAACGTATGGAGGAAAACATCGTTGACATGATGTTTGAACTCTCGGGCGGAGGTCGTGACGATTTCGACGTGCGTTTATCCGCTAATCTTTATGATCAGACAGAAATTCTTATCAGTCTATATGGTGCTGAAGAACGTCGCTATTTCGTACCTTCGTTTGCCGATAGCCTGATGACACCATTCTTTACTCGTGATCATGCCGCATTGAGTGATCTATCAACTGACATGGAGAGTCTGATTCAGCGTCTTCCATCCGAACTATCTGGTTCAGGTGGTTTTGCTGCCGCAGGTATCTGATCATTAACCCCCATACAGAGTAGCCCGTCGGGCTACTCTGTTAAGTTGAAATACAAAATGAGTAACAATAAACTGCTTTCGTTCTATATCGACTTACTCGATTCCGCTGGATTCGAGTTCGATGATGACTTCTTTGTCATGAATCGACAGACTGACAAAAAGAAACCGGAGAATGTGAAGATCCTGGATCGTAAACTTCTTCTACCACTCCCTAGTCATCTGAAGAACCCCAATTCTGACGAAAATATCTTCTTTCACCCTCTGTGTGAACAGATTATTCGAAACGAGTCCGAGGTATTCGCGTATCTCAAACGGGCTATGACGATCCGTCTGATGCTTTCGATGAGTTCAGTGGCTTTGGCTCTTATTCGGATCCATACCGACCTCAGTATCCAAAAGACGCTGAGCATTGATCAGATTGAATTCATTAAAGATCTGAGTGATTGCGATGATCAGACCATCACGGCCTGGACAAACTTTATCTGGGGGACGGTGTCGGCTAATCCTCATGATTCAACAAAATGGCCAATGAGGTTGTATGTCAAGCAAAATGGACGATACCAAAACAAGAACTATCTCCGGGTGTGTTCTGTTGCTTTTCCTCTTTTTGATCGGATTATTAGCGGAGAAGAAATTCCCAAGCCCAATTCCGACAAGAAGTTCCGAGCAAAAGACTACCGAGCCTTCAAACAGCTCGCATTGACTATTTTCCCTGAGATCAAGGACGATTTGTCCGAGGTATACAACTCGGGATGCGGTGACACGTTCGCTCCTAATCTCTTCTCGTTCCTTCAGAGCTTCCTGAAATTGGCAAAACGCATCAATCATATCGTTGATGTCATGGCTGATTCTTTTGAACGAGCTGGGGCTAAACCAGAGTCTATTAAGATCCCTCTTCTGTGGGAGGAATTTTTGGATAAAGACGGAATTGAGGCATTGGCTCGAGAGAATCGAAAGATTCCTGCTTTGTCCGGAAATATGGGAGTAGCGGCTTCTGACGCTAAGGTGAAACAAGAGTCCGATGAAGAAAAGACTGGTAGTCAAAGTACTCGTCAAGCGGCATCGCGTTCAGATACGGAGGCCGAGGATCGTCGCCAGCGACTAGCTAAGCGCCTTGAAGCCGAATCAAAGATTCAGGTTGTCGCTGATACACCTCCATGGGAGGATGAAAAGAAACCAACTGAGTCGTCCAGCGGTAAGATCAACTTTAACGATCTGCTCCGCAAAAACCCAGCTATGGAGAAGAGTACTCTGACTTATGAAGAGTCGGAAGAGCAGCGGCGTGGAAGTCGACGAGGATGGCGTGATCGTGACGAACGTGATTACGATGACCGTGATTCTCGTTACGACAATAGGCGAGGGTACCGCGATGACCGTGACTATGATCGTCGTGATTCTCGCTATGAATCTCGTCGGGGGTATCGTGATGATCGTGATTCGCGTTACAGTGACCGTGATTCCCGATATGACAACCGAGACTCTCGCTACGATGATCGTAATGACCGACGCTATGCCCCTCGCCGAAGTCTCTATGGAGACCCAGCACCTCGTCGAGGGTATCGCTAAGTCATACTGAACGCATACCCTGATCTGCCTTAGGACAGATCAGGGTATGTTGTATCTTCTTTAATTTACTCTCCAGGCTCAGTCACTAATCCTTTCTTACCTGTATTATATACAGATAAGATTTGGTCGATGATATCCGTGTCAGGGATAAAGACCGTATCGAATTGTCCGATATAGTCAATAGGATTGCTCAGTCCATTGAGTAACATTATAACCCGATGGTACTTGGGTTCTATCCTGAAGAAATTGAGAATAGCGTAGAAGTCACCGTAGAACTGGCCTTTATATCGATTGTCGATTATCTCAGTCCTAGTGCCTCCTGCTACTTTCAGATATTCTAAATGCGAATCGACTATGTTCTTAAAGGCATCGTCGAAATGAGGAAAACTCGGTTTCTTGTAATTCAGAAGTTGATACAGTTTTTCGTTATTAGCCATAGCGTTTTAAGAAAATAAGATTGCCATATACTATATATGAGAGCTAATGAAGTCGTTAGTTCTCAACGGTGCGTTTAATCAGTCATCAATGAATCAAGAGGTATAAAAGATGTTAGAAGAACAAAGGGAACTGGGTGAACATCAGATCAATGAAATGACGCCTGAGGTTTTGGGATTTCACGCTACCAATTCATTCATCACCAATAACAGCCCATCGCGTAATACGATGTACTCTAGCCATGCATCACAGCATCTGGTTATCTCAGGTGCAGAGATACCACTCGTGCTGGCTGCCACGGAGGTGGAATACAGTAAATACACGACAAGTGAACGTGTTCCATTCGATGCCAGAGTCTTTCAGGCGATTGATCGGTACCCAAAGGGTATCGGCAGCGGCTCTCTAGGATTTAACCCGGAGACTGTTGTTATTCTGGTTGATGATGAGACTGGTCTATATGACGTAGTGTCCGTGCCGTACTACAAGTCCTATCACCAGTACTTCGGATACCGAAACAAGCTGTCAGACCAGCTTAAGAATATCTCGCCTGGTATGAAACTTGCCAAGGATACCACATTGGGTGATACACCTGGCAACATCGGTGGTTTCCACACCATGACAACTAATCTCAATTGCATGCTGGCTTCGACTGATGTCGTCGCTGAGGATGCCATTTTGGTTAATGAGGAAGCCCTGGAGAAACTCAAGTATCATGTATATGAAAGACGTTCTGCTAGTGTAGGCGTGAAGAAATTCCCGGTTAACATTGGTGGAGATGGTAGTTACAAGGCATTCTATGATATCGGTGAATATACCGATGATGACGGGGCCTTGATGTATTTGCGCGAGTATGTCGACGGACTATCTCCTGTGACGATGTCTCGATCTTCCACTAAGGTCATCAACTATGCATTCGATGAACCCATCTATGCCCGTCAGGGACACCATGGTCGAATCGTCGACATCAAGGTTATCGGTAATGCAGATACTATTTCAGCACTCCCTCCCCAGATGGCAGAGCAGTTTGAGAAATATCGTCAAGCCTATATCCGGTTCAACGAAGAACTTCTTCTGTGTGAGCGTCGTATCTATAAGGAAGCTTTCAGTAAATTTGGTACAAATACGCCAAATTTCTCACCAGCTTTGAAATCAATGCTTGTTCATGCCAGGGGCATATGTGACCATAAGCGCCGTGCCGTTAATGAGAAACCTCTCCAAGGTATCATGAACAAAGAACCTTTGGATGAATACTACATTGAGTTTGTTGTTGAATACGAACTAAAGCCGACACTGGGTGCAAAATTGACCGGGCAAAATGGTGATCGTCTATAAGTAATTAGTTTTGGATGTGTAATAACTTAAATTTAAGATTCGAGGAACGCGCAACTCTTCGAACTAGAAAGGTGATGGTGGAGATAGTAACACTTACCTCTGATTCGGTGTTATGGGAGAAGCTTTTCTTCTCATATAACGTGCATCTCAATTATTTTGATAAACTGAAGATAGGTTTTGTTCGAGTTCCTAAAAGTCACGGTGAATATAATCTCGGATATTCGATGATCGTTTTAGAGCCATTGGAACTAATACATGGTTTTAGGCGGGTACCTAATTTCCTAGAGTATGCTGTTTCTGAAGACGGAAGAGTTATACGCTGTGATAGTCTTAAACCGGCGTCTATTCATAGACCAAAAGGTGACTATTACTATTCCGTAGTACTATTCCTGGAGAGGAAACAGCATTCTATACGGACTGGACTTCATCGATTAATAGCCGCCGCCTGGTGTGAAAATGACGACTATTATAATAAAATAATAGTTAATCATAAAGACGGCAATAAGAAGAAAAATATTCGAGACAACCTAGAATGGGTGACTTATTCTGAGAATGCCTTCCATGCATTTAAAGAAGGACTAAGGTTCGATAATAAACCATGCATCATAAGGAGTAGGAAGACTGGGGTTATTCATAAATTCCACTCTTTCCATGAATTAAATAGATTTTTAGGTAATAATCAGCCGATCGATACCAAGAGATTCAGTTCTGGTCCAGTTTCCAGATTACTCTATGATGAATATGAAGTAAGAGTAAAAGGCGATGATCGACCCTGGTTTTATGAGATCGGACAATGTTCTATCCCTAATAGTCGATATAAAACGACTGTCGTTTACCCTAATGGAGAGGAAAAAATCTTCTGGGATAACCGGGATATCATTAGAACATTTATGTGCTGGAATTCAGGGGGTAATATCCATTCCATTGTGGATAAAGCCAGATTACTTAATCCTGATTTAAGGTTCCATATAGAAGACCGCTGGAAAGATAAAATAGTTCAGACGCTAAAAGTCGAAACTATGGAAGTCGTTGATGAATCACAATGGATGAGAAACGCCATTAAACTCATGAAAACGTCACGAGGGGCGATCAAGCGATTACTGGAGGCAAACGAACAACGCCCTATAAATGGTTACGCTGTCCGATATAAAACGGATAAACCCTGGGACATAAAGCCAGGAAATTATATTGGTGAGAAGGTGCGCGTCCTAATCACTAATACTGAAACTAAGGAAAGTCGTGAATTCAGTTCACTTCGAGAAATAGAGCGTGTGATAAATATATCACGTTTTGTATCTAAGAGGTGCATGAAAACCGGGACTCCTTATAAAAATTACACATTCACAAAACTAATTACATGGCAGTCCACTCTAGTAGAAATACTAGATGTGTTTTCTTTTAATTGCTGGAATCCCCTAAAGCCATCTCACCACTGCGAGTCGAAAGACAAAGCCATGGTTTGAAAACGAGATGGATAAAACAATGGGCAATCAGCAGCCAAGCCTCTAAGTCTGTGAAGATATGAGGAAGGTTCAACGATCATGGCCTTACCAGCCAGTAGACCTCCTAGCTAAGCTATCGTGAGATACCTAAATGGAGAAGAAATGGAGAAAGCCTGACCGAGTAAAGTCGAAGGTTAAGATATGATCTGTGCACCATGGAAACCATGGTGAGGGTACCTTAGCGTACCTGGCTCTAACGGAAGCGGTTAGAGTTGGACATTCAGAAAGGTGTTATCGCTCAAATTTTACCTAAGCATCGAATGCCAGTTGACGCGGAAGGTAACGTCGCTGACATCGTGATGGCTCCAGACGGCACAATTGCTCGAACCAATTACGCCCGCTTGTACATGATGCAGTTTGGAGCAGCAGCTGTTAAAGCCACTCGTATTATCAGAAGTAAGACAGGTCTTGGTGATGATTGCGCCCTGGAAGAAGTCGAATACTTACCTAAGAATGTATTCGATGATGTATGGGAATTCCTTATCGAGACATACAGCCGCCTGAACCCGGAGCATAGTAGACTTCTTAATGAATTACCCGAGAAGTACAAACATCTACATGTTCATGAGTGTCTTACGACAGGGGTTCGATTCATTCGTGATGTAGCATGTAAGAAACCAGCACCCGTCGCAGCATGGGATATGGAGCAATGGCTTCCGGTCTGTTATGGTCCAGTAACACATCAGCTCATCAAAGATGGTCGGGTAGAGGTTACCAAGGATCCTGTTTTGATTGCACCTGTTGCCATTATGCTTCTGGATAAGACAGCAGAAGATACTTTGACTGTCTCCACCGCCGCGCATGGTCCTTTTGGTGTGTTAATCAAGCATAATCAAGCTGATAAATACAGTAAGCCATGGAAAGATAGTCCGGCTAGAACCATCGGTGAGTCTGAAGCACGAGCCTATGCGGCTCATACTAAGGATCCTGAGATGATAGCGGATATGATGGATCGAGCGAATAACCCGGCTGTGCAGCTAGCGATGGCTCGTAAGATCGTCTCTAGTGAACGCCCTGGTGGTATTGAGGATATCATTGATAGAAGTGTCTACGATTATGGTGATACCCGACCCATTGGTATCGCCACTAACTTCCTTCAGTGTTATGGTGTAAAAATGGTCTATGTACCTGAAGAGGGTAAAGAATACCCTTAATGTTTCACTGATGGGGTTACCCCATCAGTGACTCAAAACAACCTCATTCAACCTGGAAAGCAACAAGTGAAGCTGAAAGATGGCAATAAAGAGATACCATATACGTGAACTAGTGACGAAGTACCAGACTGAGGATTATCTTCGGGACTTCGATAAGAACTTCGAAATTGTTTTTGAGGATGGTGAAGTACTAGAGACCACACGTAAAAGGACATTTGTCAGTTCCTTTTACTGGCGGATATTCCGGGAATTCGATGACCTGAGTATCAAAATAACCAAAGAAGCTCATGTTGCTTCTATACTGGGTACAAAGATGTTGCAATCTTCGACCCATGCTAAATTGGCATCCAACATCTTTAAGATGATCATTGAAGCCTATGAGTTCATCAAACCTCATGATCGAGAGGTCTTACAGAAGCTTATACAAGAAGCGACGAATGATCTATATGTAGCTCTGCGCGATCTTTCAGGTAGTCATCTTCAGACGATCCACCTTATGGACTGCATCGATTTGATGTACCATCCTAAGATATGGAAAGCGTCAATGGAATGCCCTGAGACACCTAGAGGTGTTGAGAGCGTATACAAGGTGGTGAAGGAGGTGATTGAGACTGATCGAAGTGTTAGAAATAATGGAATGGTCAAAGCCGTTCGTTCTGGCGCAGTAAAGATCAATCAGGTCTGTCAATCCATCGCAGTCCGTGGATTTCCAAAGGAAGTCAATGGCCGCATTTATAGGCACTTAGCTAGATCGAACTACTTGTTCGGTATGGTGAATCTCTATGAGTTCGCAGCAGATTCCCGTGGATCAGCCGAGCACTTATCCGCGACAGAGTCACCATTGCAGGATTCTGAGTACTTCTCCAGGCGCCTGCAATTGCAAGCATGCGTACTAGAGAGGATCGCTTATACAGACTGCGGCACCAGGAAGACTATTCCTTTCTTAGTGAGACCACCTGGTCATATAGAAGCCACTGATGAATGGCGAGAATCGGATCTGAAATATCTTGTTGGTAAGTATTACGTAGATCCAACAACAGGTGATCTCAAGATCATCAGGATAACAGACAAGCATTTGGAAGGAACGACTATCCAACTGCGTTCCGTCTTGACATGTGAACACCATGACCCACATGCAGTTTGTCAGGTTTGTTTTGGTCAATTGAGCAATAATCATTCTCGGTGGGCTAACCTGGGTGTCGTATCATCCACAACAGTGGTCTCTAAGATATCACAGAAGACTCTTTCGACAAAACACCATATCTCATCTGGGCAAGGGTCGGGTATTGTGTTGACTGAGAAACTCGGTTCTTTCTTCCGTAGAGGTAAAAAGAACACTGACTATGTTTTGCGTCCAGAGATCATGAAGACCAACCCCAAGATCATTGTAGCACGCGATAATGCGCTTGGATTAGTTGATGTGGTCAACAATGATGACATCTCTTTGTTCAACCCGGAGCGGATAACTGGGTTTGAGAAAGTCCGGTTCATCTATAAATCTACTAAGGATGGTACCGTCGGATCCGATACACTGACAGTATCACAGGGTAAACGTCCGGCATCTATGTCGCATCAGATGCTCAGCTATATAAAAGAGCATGGATATACCACAGATGAACGCAATAACTTTGTAATTGATCTCAGTAACTGGAATGCAGATGATGTGATATTCACATTACCTGATATCCAGGTGTCGTTCTCCGCTCATGGCAATGCTATTGCTGAGTTAGTGGAGTCGAAGTTTGAGAATCTAGCAGAGCGTAGTACAGAAGATGCACCGCTTCGAGTTCTGATTCAGTTGTTTGATATGGTGACGTCGAAACTAGACGTCAACATCGCTACACTGGAAGCGATCATTTATTCTCTTCAGCAAGCAAGTGCCAGTGATTACTCGATGGGTCGAGGATCTGATAAAGTCTGTCTCGGTATCGGTAAGGCACTTATCTGGAACCGAAGCATGGGTACTGCTGTGAGTTATCAGGAATGGGCTCCTTTGCTAATCAATCCTGAGAGCTATAAACGTACTGGCGTTGATACCATTATGGATGTATTCGTCTGTCCTAAGGAGTATCTGGAGTACAACAGTAGGACTTATGTAAATTCCCATTACCGTAGAGGTCACGGGAATCGTAAACGTCATAAAAATTAACTGACCTACACTCTGATAGCACATGGTGCTATCAGAGTGTATCGGTTATGTAAGTGTACTTATGTATTTATCTTTCATAAAGGAAAAATACGTAAGTATTCGGTATTTTTATATAGAAACCACTAATACCATAGACGAAAACTATGGCGTTATGAATAAACAAATATGGAGGCCCTCATATGCAGAGTAATAATAAGGATCCAGGGATTATCCAGATATACTCCCATGGATTTAAAGTGATCAGTAAAGATCCTCGTATAACGACAGCGTGTCTGAGAGTCTTAAATGACTGGGTTGTTAGAACAGATAAAAAGGTAGAAAACTCTGCTGGTCAGTTAGTCACGGCTAGTGTTCCGAGTCAGATTTACGGGAGTCAATTTAAGGGGGCCGATAACTTTTGGTTTCATAAAGGGCAATTCAGCTCATTTCAAAATGAGCTGAAGGGTGTCCAGATGGTGGCTGATGATCTCAATATCCAATACATCAAAACATATAAACCCGATAAAGTAAAGCTTAGCCTAAGGGAAGGTCGAGTGTTACGAGATTATCAGGAGAATGCCAAAGAGTTTGCTCTTGAGAAAATTGATGAGGGTGACCATTTTTCTAAATTGATAGGTATGCCTACCGGGACCGGTAAAGAACAACCTAACTCTACCCCTGTGTTGATGACTTCCGGATGGAAGAATATTGGAGATATCACTCCAGGTGAAGAGGTTATCTCTGTTGATGGGAAGTCTACAAAGGTAAAAGGAGTCTACCCCCAAGGCTTAAAACCTGTATGGAAGATCACCTTCGAGGATGGGCGATCGACCAAGGCAGGATACGAACACCTTTGGTCTGTGTACAGTGATGGTTGGATAGTTGAAAAACAAAGGACAAAAACAACCGGAGAGTTGATAGATATCCTTAATAAACAAGGTATTGAGTTATCGGTACCTCTAGCCCAGCCTAATAAAGAAACGTCTCAATTAGATACTGAACCTATTAACGCCTTCAATATAGGGGTGAGCTTAGCTTTAGTTGAGAGCCTACGCTCTGTACCAGATATTCACATGAATGGTCCTTTTGAGCAGAAGATATCATTGCTGAAAGGTCTTTTATCCGCCAAAGGAGGAGTGCGCCGCGTAGACACTCACCCCCTTATAAATAGCACAGATCAATACGAGATATTTTTTGAGTCTGAAAAAGATGAACTTCTGGACGATGTCGTCAAACTGTTCAGATCTATAGGTGGTATCGCGCGTAAGACTATTTACTCTGATAAATCTATGGTTTTAGCGAAATACTCAAAATGCACAGAGTTGTTCGACAAAAACAGCTACAGTGGTCATAAGGCTAAGCAAGCAGAAATGTTCTTTGCTGACTTAAGATTACGTGTCACTTCAATTGAGCCGGTAGGTTTTGAAGAATGTACTTGTATCGAGGTAGATCATCCCAGTCATCTTTACGTATGTGAGAACTATATCGTCACTCATAATACAGTCACGATCTGTGGTACAGTCGCACAAGCATCTGAGCGTACTGTCATTACAGTATTGCCTAAGTATTTCAATAAATGGTTAATTGATCTAGAGGCCAATCTGGATATCAATCCTAAGATGATTATGCCTGTGGAGAAGACCACGCATTTGAAAGGTTTGATTCATATAGCCAAAGAGCAAGGGTCTCGAAAGCTTCCACCTGTTATAGTTATTCCTCTGACAACGCTCAGATCCTTTATAGAAGCATATGAGGAAGATCCAAAAGGTTGTGTCCAGGATTACGGCTGCGCTCCATGGGAGCTTTGGGGATTGATAGGAGTTGGTATTGTCGGTATCGACGAGGCTCATGAACACATCTACAGTGTTTTCAAAGTAGCCATGTATCTCCATGGACCTAAGCTAATCGCTTTATCAGGGACCATGAGAACCGAAGATGACTTCCAAGAGCGTGTCCAGAATACAGTCTTCCCAAGGATCAAGCGTTATACTGAAGTGAAGATGGAGAAATATATCGATGTGGAGTTCATCGGTTATCACTTCACCAGGGATCTTTTGTGGAAAATCAAATACCAAGCCTTTGGTAGAAACGATTACTCCCATGCTGTTCTCGAGAAACACATTCTTAAGTATCCCCGTCTACTGAGCGGCTATGTTCGGATGTCGACTGAGATTCTCGATTGGGATTACATCAGAAAGAAAGAGCCTGGTGATAAGGCTATTATCTATGTCGCCACAGTAGAGTTAGCGAATAAATACATCGTGGCATTGACAGCCAGATATCCATCTCTCAAGATATCCAGATACTGCGCAGCTCAAGGCGATAAGTATGCCGACCTGTTGAGTGCCGATATCTCGGTATCTACACTTCAGTCATCAGGAACTGCCGTTGATATTCCTAATTTGATTTGTGTTATATGCACGACCATGGTCAATAGCAGTAAGTCCAATATACAGGTGTTGGGTAGATTGCGCAAGTTAGGTGATAAGAAGGTGACCATATATATGCCTTTTTGCAGGGATATACCTAAGCATCATCAGTACACACAGTTCAGATACGAACTGTTTAAAGACATCACTAAATCAATCAAGACGTTCAACTACGGATTGAGAGTAGGTGATATCTAGATTAGGTGCAGGACTTTTGTTCCTGCACCTTCTTACCGTGAGTAAGAAGATCCTCGGATATCGTCCGAGATAGTTCAAAAGGAAATAAGATAATGAAGAAACTCAGTGAAGTAATAGATAACCTCAATGACAATGTTGGTCTTATCCAGTTGGATCAAGACGTCATTGATATGTTTGAAGAAGAATTTCAGAGGCGTCAAAATCAGAATAATCAAGATCTTGATGATGCATTCAGATCCATATTTAATGACTTAGGTGACGCGGGTGTTTTTTTATCAGCGCTTACGCCGTATTTATACGACACAGTCGCAAATTCATCCTTTTACTCGCAGATGAGCTGGGTCGACGGACTTGCTCTTTGGCGAGAATCAGCAGCTCGTCTTCTTCAAGAGAGTCGCATCACACGACGTTACGCTATCGCTATGAATAGCACCTACGTCAAAACCCGCAATCGTAAAAAGAATCTTAAGAAATGAAAAAAACAAATAACCTCCACACCGATCGTCATGAATTCAAAATCAAGGTAGCTGCAAACATTGCCGGTTCCCTTGGTCAGCAGGACCAGATCTTCATGTCTAACATGGAGTATAGCGCCATTAACTCTATGGTTCGCTCGATCCATGAACAGATTCATGAGAAAGGAATGGATGCGCAAGGGGCTTATGAGGTCGCTTCAAAGTCCTATAAATTCAATACAAGGTATATGTCTGACATGATGCATTACATGTGCTTCATTGAAGAAATGTTATCCGTATATACGGAGGACATTCATGACGAATGTATCAATATGTTGAGTCTGCGTATCCAGGACTATGCCAAAGTTACCAATATCCTGACTTTCCCTAATGGGACAACAGGTAAGATGAAAATCGAAATGAACCAGGTAATCATGATTTATAGGGCTCTGGATGAATTGATTTCTGTCCTCAAATAAGCCATTTGTTTTACAGTGATTTTAAAGCTGATTCGAAAAGGATATTTGCACCATGCCTAACAATATTTTCCATATGCCTGACGGACAGATGCTCACGGCTGATCAATTCAGAGCCCATGCTCGTGAACGCATCTCAGAAGCGAAGACTACTGATAACTGTATTTCTGAGGCAAATAACCTCGTTCATAGTTTCTTCTCTGAAGATGATGTGAAGTTCATCCATCATGAAAAAGCGGACGGTGTCGATATTGAGCTTCAGTTAGACTGTGGCTTGGGTGATGTAGACGCAGCTCATATCGTCGCCTATGAGCTGACAAATGTTTTACTCGACAGGGGTGTTCCTCATTCGCGTGAGACTATATTTCTATGACGATCAGTGAATTCTATCACTCATATCCTTCGGTTAGAGTAAAACATGAAGGAGTAGAGTTTGATGAGGGAGTTGATTTCATAACGGATTATCGCGAAGGTAAGATCACATTGGTTAATGCAAAGGGAAATAGTGAGTATCGCGTAATCATATCAACTACTACTTGCACAGAGCCTATCAATAGAAAGCAGCGCAGGTCAATGAAAATTGACAACTCTACCAAGAATCAACCCTGGTATATGCGGCATAAAAAGAAACGATAAAATATATACTGTAGACAT
>QXGG01131991.1_pt1 | contig 23246 bp, 8 predicted proteins | sample 1982491 | NCBI WGS metagenome assembly QXGG01 (sample SAMN09924614, study PRJNA488089) | Wastewater metagenome, whole genome shotgun sequencing project. | isolation source: South African research farm wastewater | place: South Africa: Irene, Agricultural Research Council, Animal Production Institute... | reverse complement strand
GCTCTGTTCTTTGTGCGTGCGTTCCACAAAGTGACGGGGACTACTGGTGGAATGGGCCGAGCGGAGAGGTTTTTATCGATCCGAAATATGCACCAGCTACACACTGGCGGCTCGCAGCCGACCCGGAGGTCAAGCCATGACTCGCGACGATATCCTGCGCATGGTGATGGAATCGTGCGATCCCAACACAGAGCCGGCATGGCACAACGGGTTTTGGACCCTGACGCAAGAGGAGCTAGAACGCTTCGCCGCCCTTGTCGCTGCAGCGGAGCGCGAGGCGCGCGCGAAGTCGTGCGAGGAAATCGAGGATGATTACCGAGAGCGCGAAAGTCTCAGGTACGCCGAACTCAAAACGGACGCGCAGACAGGCGCAAGCGACTGCGCGCATCGCATTCGCGCACGAGGTGACGCATGACAAAGCCCCAAGCCCTTGACCTACTCATGCTGCTGTCCGCGCTCGAATCGTGGGCGTTCTCGACGAGCAAGCCGCTGCCTGACTAGCTGCTCGAACGGCTTGATGTGACGCTCGCCGAGCTGCGTGACGAGGTGCTTTGATGCCCAGGCCAATAACCCACCGCTGGGGAAAGCGGATCAACCCCTTGACTGCGCCCGCCCTACTCTCCGAGCGCACCATGCAACTGATGCTCACTCCGCTGCACATGGCGGTCGAGCTCTTGCCGCTCGGGCACTTCGGGCGCGAGCACGCCGACCATGTTGCGAAGATCATCAATGTCGTGGCGATGGACTCGGCATCGAAAGGCAACGGCATGCGGGAGGTGGCTGACGAGGCCGGCCAGATCCTGCTGGCGATGAAGACGCGCGTCGATGCCGGCAAGTCCTGGAACTGCACCGTGGCCGAGCGCGAGCGCTTGACCGCTTGCATCCTCAAGATGGACAGGTACATGCGCACCTGGACGAACCGGCGTTTTACGATCGCCGCAATGACTGTCGACGCCATCAACCGACGACGAATCGCCGAGGGCGCCAAGTTCCTCGAGCGCACCGACATCCCTGCCTGAGACCGCCGACACGATCGGCGGTTTTTCTTTCTGGAGCTGCCATGTTCCTGACCGATGAAGAGCTGGTAAAGCTCACTGGCCGCTCGCGCCCTTCCGCGCAGCGGCGTATCCTCACGTACCTTAACATCCCCTTCCGGGTGCGCCCTGACGGCAAGCCTGTCGTTATGGAGGCCGACCTGCATGCGACCGCGAAAGAAAGACCGCGAGCTCCCCGCCTGTGTCTATCGTAAGCACGGCGCGTACTGGTATGTAAAGAAGGGCAAGTGGACGCGCTTAGGCGAAGCGCTGTCCGACGCCCTTCACGAGCACGCGCGCCTGCACGAGCAAAAGATCGGCGGCATGCCGGAGATGATCGATGCCATGCTGCCGCGCATCCTCAAGGGAAAGGCGCCAGCCACGATTGCCAAATACACGACCGCTGCACGCTACCTGCAAAAGGTCTTCATCGAGTACGCCCCGCATCAAGTCACAATGGCGGACGTGGTTGCGCTTAGGCGGCATCTGATCGATCACGCGACGGTCTGCAATCGAACCATCTCAGTGCTGCGCATGCTCTTTCAGGAAGCGCTAGAAGACCGCATCGTGGAGCACAACCCCTGCTCGGGGGTGCCGACCGTCAAACAGCCCAAACGCAGCCGCCGCGTCGAGCCAGACGAGTTCGAGCGCATCAAGACCCAGGCTAGTCCGCGGCTCGCGGCGATCATGGACCTGTGCTACCTGACCGGACAGCGGATCTCCGACGTGCTCAAGATCGCTCGCGGCGACCTGCGCGAAGAGGGCGTCTATGTCATCCAGCAAAAGACACAGGCTCGCGTCCTCATCCGGTGGAACTCTGATCTTCGTGCGGCAGTCGATCGCGCCCTGTCCTTGCATGGCAATGTGCCAGGCGTGTATCTGCTCGGCAAGAAGCCTCCGGGCTACTCTGGCGTGTGGAAGGCTTACAAGAAGGCGCGTGAGGCAGCCGACCTGCCGGACGTGGTTATCCACGACCTGCGCGCGATGTCAGGCACCGAGGCCGAAGCGCAGGGCGTTGACCCTCAAAAGCTGCTTGGTCACACTGACCGCAAGATGACCGAGCGCTACTTGCGCGACCGAAAAATCACCGAGGCCGAAGGGCCTGCGTTTCGTCGCAAGTCGTCCTGAGTTTTAGACAGTATTAGACAATCGACCTTCAAGCCATTGATTTTATTGAGGTGAAGGGATGAACATTATCCGTATGAAACGGCCTTAAAAGCCGCGCCGTTACTGGGTTTTGGCGCTTTGCTGTCTAATACTTTTTGACTTGGTAGCTGCCTTGGAAGCCAGATTCTACGCGATACTGGTGGCGAGTTTTAGACAGGTTTCTAGGCTTCTTTTCAGTGCCGATTTATGCTCTCGTAATGAAGCCCCTTGGCGCAGGGGCTGCGTCACGACCGATTGAGCACATACCCATGCTGCCGCCGCCGCGCCCCGATGCGCGCAATCAGGCGCTCCCCCTCTTCCGCATCCCATACCGGGATCGCGCGCACCCTTGGCGGCCGATGCCTGCCGCCGTGCGCGATCACCACCACGAGGCCGAACAGGTCGCGCTCGAGGCCAACCCAGTAGTAGCGCCTGTCGGAGTTCCGAGTCCATAGATCCATAGCCGAACCATAGGCCACCGGACGGCAGGCTGCGCGGAACGAGTGCGCACCGCATTTGTTGACGGTCGCTCGGTGCGCGCCTATCCTCTTGGTGCTGGCGCAAACAACGCCGGCCGGGCGTGAGAACCCGGATCACACAAGGCCGACTGGCCGCGCAATGCGGCTTTTTTGTCGGCAGCGCGTACTGCCTTGTTATGGCGGGCCGTGCGAGGCCAGCGCACGCTGGGCCGGTTACTTGTGGCCGGTTTCTCACCCTCGCACCGGCTCGCCGCCCGAATGTGAGTCATAGGGCGCGGGAATTAACCGCAACACAAGGAAACTGCAATGAGCAATATCATCCCCTTCAAGTTCAACAGCAGTACCGTCCGCGTCATCACCGACGACAACGGCGAGCCCTGGTTCGTGGCCAAGGAGATCGCCGCCGTGCTCGGCTATTCCGACGCCTTCGAGATGACGAAGAAGCTCGATGAAGACGAAAAGCAAAACCTGCAGATCGCCGGTTTTGGGCCGCGAGGCGTTACCGTCATCAACGAGGCTGGCTTGTACTCCTGCATCCTCACCAGCCAGAAGGAAGAGGCAAAGCCGTTCAAGCGATGGGTGACGCACGACGTACTTCCTTCTATCCGCAAGACCGGACGATTTGAAGCCGAGTCGCCCGACATCAGCCAGGCCGAGCACGCCTTCAAGCTGATTCCGTCCGTCGTCCGCGCCGCCCGCGTGCTGGGCCTGGACAGGAACGCCGCGGCCATCAGCGCGAATCAGGCCGTCGCCAAGCTCACTGGCGCGAATGTGATGCGCCTGCTCGGTCACACGCACCTTGAGGCCGAAAACCAGTCGGCGCTGTTCTATACGCCAACCGAGCTCGGTCGCCAGATCGGCGTCAGTGGTCGCGCCTTCAACATGCTGCTGGCCGAAGCCGGCCTGCAAGCGAAGAAGGGCGAGCACTGGGCGCCGCTCGCCACCGCAGAGGGCTTCTGTCGCGTACTCGACACCGGCAAGCGCCACGGCGACGGCAGCATGATCCAGCAATTGAAGTGGTCAGACGGCGTACTCAACCTGATCCAGAAAGCGGCGTAACATCGACGGCGGGCCGCCCTCATCGCGGCGGCTCGCGCAATGCGCCGCCAGGAGGGGCGTGAGGCCCCTCCACAGCGCAAGGTAGCCTGAAGGCTGACGGGTCGGCTACGGCCGCCAGAACCCCTTCCATTTCGGCTTCCCGGTCAGCGTGTGGTGCCCGAAGATCCACCCGAATATCCACAGCATGAACGGGAAGCCGACGAACCAGAACAGCCACATCGTCCACCACGGCACCTCGCCGATGTAGCCAAGCACTACGCTCACCGCGATCGACCCGATCACGAACGTCTTGTCGGGTATCCAGTCCTTCAGGCTCATTGAGCGTACTCCTCCGAAGCGCTCTGCCGCAGTTCTTTCGGCAGTGTCTTCATCAGCCTAGCACGGCGCTCGGCGTTCATCTCCTTCACCCTGCGAAGAATTGCGGCACTGTTGATCGACAGGCGCGCATCCGGGTTCTTCGCGTTCCAGTCGCGCAACATCTCGTCGGCACGGCGGCGCTTGTCGGCGTTCTTCTCCACGATCGCCTGCGCGCGCAGGTTGTGGATGTTGCTCTTGACCTGACGCACGCGCTGCGCGGACATCTGGATCATGCGGGCCGGGCGCTGCTCGGCGTTGATCTTGCTCGGCTGGATACCGACGCCCTTGAGCACGGCATCGAGCATATCGACCTCGACCACCTTGCGGCCTCGGGTGTCGTTGTAGCGCCCAGTCACCGCCATGTCGACGCCCTTCCAGGCGTTCGAGACCGCAACCGGGGTGAGCGCCTTCAGGATGCCCAGCGCCCCGCCGCCCGCGTCCGACGCATCGAGCGCCTTCATGACCGCCTCGCCCATCGAGGCGGGCGGGCCGAACAGCTCCGCGATCTGCGAAGCCCTGTTCTGCTCGCTTGGCTTGAAGGAGGCCGTCGCCGGGAAGAAGTCACCCAGCCCAACGCGCGAACCCATGTCGCCGCGCAGCATCGGCGCTGACAGCAGGCCGTACTGGACGATGTTTCCGACCTCCTCGCCCAGTACGCGCTTGAGGTAGCGATGCAGTTCGAGGCGCGAGTTGCCGGTGTAGCCCATGCGCTGCGCCACGGTGTCGATCAGGTCTTCGAGGTCTTCCGCGCCCGGAAAGCCTTGCAGACCCGCCAGCATCACGAGGATGCCAAGCTGCATCAGCGCCGCGCGCTTGCCAGCCGGCCCCGACTTCGCCATGCGGATCAGCAGCTCGACGTAGCCGATGCTGTACTGCCTGAACGTAAAGGCTGCTACACCAACACCGCCCAGCGGCCCTGTTCCACGCGCCCAGTTTGAGCGGTTCGACTTCGAGTAGATCAACTGAGTCCAGTCGACCGCGCGCACCGCGAACTCGTAGGCGTCGCCTAGCTTGGGGTTAGCCTTGGCCATGCGGTACGCCGCGATGAAGGTCGTGCGTCGGTTGAAGTTCTCCACCCGTCCGAACATATAACCCCAAGCCGTCATCAAGCCCTGCGCGCGAGCGCGCATGTTCTTGCCGAAAGGTAGCTTCGAGATGAACGGGCGCATACCCTCGTGGAAGAGGTGGTGGACCTGCTGCGGATCGACCTTGCCGTCTTCTGCTGCGCGCAAAAGCGCCTTCTGTAGTTCCGGGTCTGACACCTTGCCTGTGGCGCCGCTCGTCAATGCGTTTTTGACTTCAATTGCCGCACGCGCAGCACCAAACTGCGACAGGTATGGCATGGTCGTCATCGCAATACTGGTGGCGTTAAGCAGTGCCGACGAGATCGAGCCGCCCAGGAACCATGCGAACATCCAGCCCTTGAGCGCCTGGAACGGCTCCTCGGGGTTTTTGAGGTAGTCGCGCAGACGCTCGGCCTCATCTACCACGTCGCCCGGCGCCTTCTGCTGCTTGAGGTTGGCGATCTTCTGCTCGATGTCGGGCATGTTGAACTGCCGTGCCGCCAGGCGCGCATTGCTCGTCACGAAGGACGCCAGCACGCGCGTGAGATCCCGGTCGAAACCCTCAGTGCCCTTGCGGTGGATCATGCGCTTGAAGGCCGAGCGGTTGTTGACCGCCTCCCGATACCACGCCTGCAGCACATCATCCTTCACGTCGAGCCCTTCGAGGCTGCCGATGTGCTCGGCAAAGAGCGCCACCGTCTCGGGATCGACGCCCTGATAGACCTTCCAGGCTTCCTCGCTCGAGATGGAGCGCTCGATGTTCGCCTCGGGGAACTCGCGGCGCAGGCGCTGCTCGGCCATCTTCGCCTCGGCTTCCGTCTCGAACTTGTAGAAGCCCAGACGCTCAGTCTCGCCGTCCTCGTTCTGGATCGTCACATCGACGTTGTACTTGCCAAAGCGCATCAGCGGGAAGTAGCCGCCCGCCTTCAGATCCTCGGCGCGCTTGAAGACCCCTTCGGCTGCGATACGGGCCTCTGCAACCTCTTGCGCCTTGCGCATGAGCTTGGACCTGTCCGCGGCCAGCTTGGCTGCCTGAGCCTCGCTATCGGCGTCTGCAATCATGCCGTCGACCATCTGCACTTCCTCGCGCAACTGGTCTTCGAGTTCGCGCATGGAAAGCTCGATCGTCTTGGCGGCATCGGCCGGCGCGGTGCGCACCGCCTCCTTCAGGTCGCCGATGTATTTCTTGACCATCTGCCACGCCAGACCGGCCGCCGAGATGTCGAGCGACAGGTCGGTCGTCTTGCGCGCCTCGCGGTAGAGCTCGATCTGCGCGTCGTCAAGCTCGAACCGATCGCGCAACTCCTGATCGGTCCAGACGCGCCCCTCGGTCGGTGTGGCGCCGGCCAGCGTACCCTCGAAGATGGCATTGGCCACCTTGTCCGACATGCGCGCCACCTTGTCGCCCTTGAGCATGCGATCAAACGCATCGCCGATCTTGTCGAAGGTCGGCAAGAGCTTTGGCGCCAAGGCGGACGGCTCGGCAGAAAAGCGCGAGATGTCGCGCTCGTAGCGGTCGGCCAGGTAGAAGACCTCGCCGTAGTCCTTGTTCACCCAGGCTTTGTGGAGCTGCGTCGAGATCGACTTGTGCAGCGGGCCGAAGACCTTGGACGAGGGCGACTTGAACGCAGCGAAGAGGTCCGTGAAGAACTGGCGCAGCGGGCCGTCGTTGCGGGAAGCGGCGCCGGCCAGATAGTCGCGGCGCTCGTCGCGCGGGATCGTGGCGCTGTCGCCGACGCGGAAGACGGCTACGCCATCAAACGCATCGCGGCCTGATGTAGTGCCGGTGAAATCGTCGCCAAGTTCGGTATCTGCAAAATCTCGCGCACCCTGTTCTTGCTCAAGTGCTCCAACCACGGCGTTTCCGGCGCGTGCTGGGCCATTGCCAGATGCACGCCCGTCAGCAGGTCGTGCGCCATCCTGCCCTGCTCCAGCTTGATCTGCTCGATCTCCTGCGCGCTCAGCCCCTCCAGAAAAGCCGCCCATCCCGGCGCCAACAGAATCGCCTCGCCCCACAGTTTCGCCGCGTCCTCGCGGAACATCGCGGCCGTCTGCTGCAGCGCCGGGTTGTGCGTCATTAGGGTCGACACGTAAGGCGGAACCTTCTTCATTACGCTCTCCTTGTTGGGCGTCGCCCGCAAAAACCGCCACCCCATCCCGCTCCTGCAGCCCGAGTCCGCGCGCCAGCATCATCGCGCTGGCGAGGTCAGGGTCCGTGCGATCCAGGCGCTCACCGTCGCGGTCAAGCGTCTCGCGCTCGCTCACGAGGATCTTCGTGCGCCGCCCGCCCTTCGGGCCGCCGCTGGGACCTTGAAGCTCCTTGCGCGCCTTCGAGAGCATGTAGAGCAAGTCCGTCTCGCCCAGGCTGGCCAGGCGCATGAACGTGTGATCGCGCAGCCACTGGCGCAGCGCACCGATCAGGGCCTTGAACTTGTCGAGCAAGCCTGGGCGGTCCTTCAGTTGCTCGGCGATGTGCGCATAGACCTCTTCGGTGAGCACTGCCTTTGCAACGGCGTCCGTCCAGCGGATGCGGTACTTGCGCCCCATCGCCGCTGCCTTGCGGGCATTCTCGGCGTCGGTGCGCTTGGCCTGTTGGATCGCGCGAATGTAGTTCTGAACCTGCTTGCCCAGGCCGCGGGCGTTCATGATCTTAACAAGCCCGCCCTGCCCGCCCACGCCCAGGTAAATCTGGTTCAGCTTCTGCGTGAAGTCCGGCCCCAGCATCTCGCGCATGCCGAAGTGGCCGGCGACCTCATGGAAGACCGTTGCCTCGAAGTCCGTGAGGCTGGCATGATTGCCCACCACCACATAGACGCGGGTTACGCCATCTTGCTGAACGAGTACGCCCTTTACGGTCTTCTCGGTCTCGCCCTGGTTGCGGGCCTCCTGCTGTACAAACGCCGGAAGCTGGTCAAACGTGTTGACCGCGACGATCTCGGGTGCGTTGGGGGTGGCGGCGAGGAAGTCCTCGATGAATCGGTCTGCGTCTACACGGCTGAAACCGACCCGCGGGTTTTCCTCGTTCGCAGTTCGAAGCGAGATTGAGGGGTCTGCGCTGAAGTCGCCGTTGTTGCCGGTGGCGGACTTGATCTGCTCGGGGCGGAAGACGGCATAGCTCACAGCCTCGTCGCCACGATTGCCATCAATAAACACCAGCCCGTCGTAGCCGTTATCCTGCGCCCACGCTGAGATGCCATTCAGAACGTCATTGGGCGCATCTGGCTCGCTCTCCAAGATTTGATCCCACAAATTCTCTTTTGAGATGGAGCGGGGGGGGCGAATCCCGTAAAGCGGACCACGAACCTCATCATCCTCAATGGCAGAATTCAGCGCAAAGAGTCCAGATTCCGTTCGGAGGTCAAGCGGGCGATCCATAGAAATGTACGCCTCAATAACATCCCCGCCCGGAGCATAGCCCTTTGCCGCCGACTCATCTGAGGTGAAGTAGAAGGCGTTGCTTGGCTCGTCAGACGATGAGCGCTGGTTTCCTATCTCGAAAACATCGAAGTCCTCATAGGTGCCGTGATACGTCACCAGCGGACGGCCCTGGTCGTCGGCCACAGCGCTATCGCCGAACCAGCGCCAGAAGTTGCGGACACCCTCGATGTTCGGATGGATCGGGCGGCCTTCGCTGTTGGCGGCTGGGCGCTCGATGCCATCGACGGTGATCGTGTCGGGCATGGGGTCGCCGGCACGGAAGACGGCGGGCGGCATCTGCTCGGCGCCCGGCTTGTCGATCACCACCATGCGCGCATTGACGCCCGTCTGCACTGGCAGGGACGGGTCCATGAACGATCCCTCGGGCAGTTTCTCGGAGGTGCCGCCCACGGAATCAAGCCAGTCGCGGAAGTCCTGCGCACGCTTGTCCTGGCCGAAGAACACGCCTTCGCCCATGATGGCCACGATCCGACCGCCTGGACGCAGCAGCGAATAGGCGTGGCGCACATGCTCGGCGTCGCGGCGGTCGCTGAACGGCGGATTCATGATGATGCGGTCGTAGCCGCTCCACGATCCGCGATGCGCCACGCCGGCCACCTCATCGCGCTGGTACATGCCCAGCCGGTTGCCTTGCTCATCCTCCAGGCGCACGCGCTGGCTGCCCATACCCCCCAGGCCGCGCAAAATACCCTGCGTGCCGTCCGGTGCGCGGAAGATGTCGCCGTAGGTGAAGAAGCTGCGCGGCTCCATGTTGAGGAAGTCGTTCACCTCGGCGATGTGGTAGCCCTTCTCCTCCAGTAGTTCGCGGCGCTCAGCAGAAATCTCCACCACGTCAGGCTCCGCGCCTGCCTCGCGGATGCGGTCGGCAATGTGCCCCATGCCAGCGCTCGGCTCGAGCACGGCCATTTCCGGCTTGATGTCCGCGGCCTCGACCATCTGGTCGGCGATCTCGGCCGGCGTCGGGAAGAAGTCCAGTCCGTCCGCGCGACGCCCGACCATCGCAAGCTCCATCTCGCGGACCTTGTTGGCAACAGCCGTCTCTTGCAGCGCGATCACTTCGCGCAGCGCCGAACGGAACTCGCTCGGCGTCTCGATGCCGATGCGCGAGAGCAACTTGCGCCGGTCGTAGGCGTTCTGGAACTGCCACGGCACGGCAAGGCCGTTGGTCTTGTTGCCGCGGCGCCCGATAGCCTCGACCAGTTCCTTGCCGAACTCGCCCGACGGGGTGATGCGCTTGTCGCCATCGCCCGCCCACACCTTGCGGTTCATCGCCTCGGATGGGCTCAGGATGACGCGGTTCTGGCCGCGCTTGATCGGCAGCACGATGGCCTTGCCGACAAGGCCGCTCCTGCGAATCGCGCGTTCGGCGTCCTCGCGGCTTGCGAACTCGGCCAGCGCGTCGCCGCGCCCGAACTGCGACACCGCAAGGATGTTGTTGCGTGCGAACTCGAGATAGGCGTCGGTCACATCGTCGGCCACGCTCATCAGCTTCTGGCCAAGCTTCTTCGTGCCATCAACTTCAAGCATCTGGCGACCGAACATCGCAAGGTCGGAGCGGAACGCGGTGTAGCTGGGGAAGTCAGCAAAGCCTGCCGTCTCGGCGGTCGCCGGCTCGCCCTTGCGCTTTTCCCGGTCGGCGTAGCTAGGGTACTTCGCGCGCAGCTCATTGTCCTTGGCGGTGCGCACGTAGCCCAGCAGCGCCTCAACCTGCGTGCGCGTGCGCACGGCATCGAGGAACTTCGCGCGCCCCTCCTGGATCGCTTGCGCGATGTTGCGCATGGTCCGGGCCATCGCCTTCTGCGCGGCTGCCGCATTAAGCGCGGCAGAGGCAAAGCGGGCGCGGCGAGCGGTGTTCGCCTTGCGGTCGCGGCTCGCCTCGGCGTCCGCGTCCTGCTCCATGCGGTCAGCCATCTCGGTCAGGCGCTCGACGGCAGATTGGCTCTTGTCGTCAGTGAATGCGTCACGGCGCTGCGCGACCTGATCTTTCGCTGCCGTCACATCGCCGCCCGCCAGCTTGAGGAAGGCTTCCGCGTCCTCGCGCCTCTTGAACTGGAAGCCCGGCACGGCACCCTTGCCGCGGAACGAGGAGTACCAGCCGCCCAGCCGCTTGGCGCCCGCCAGCACGGTCTTGTAGTCGTCCGCGCTCAGGCGGTCCGACAATTGCACCACAAAGAGGTCATAGCCGTCGCGCGTGTGCTTGGTGGCGATGATCTGGCCGCCCGTGGTCTGACCGGCTGCGCGAACATCGGTCTGCGCCGCACGCTTACGAGTCTCTCGAGCCTCTCGCGTCCCCTCGGCCTCGAGTTCGTCATAGCGGATGCGCTGCTCCGGGGTCAGCATCAGGAACGCCTCGTGGCGCGTCTTGCCTTCGCGGATGTGCGTGTTCAGCAGGCTGCGGTAGTCGTTGAGCGTCTGCGGGTTGGCCATCGCCTCGGCACGCGCCGTGCGGCGGACCTCGGCCTCCTGAATGGCGGCCTCGCGGTCCCGGACGTACTGCGCCAGCTTGTCGGCATCGGTCGCGTCGACCATGCGGCGCACGGCGTTCTGGTAGCTGCCGGGCCCCATGCCGTAAGAGACGGTCTCGCCTAGGGCGTACTCGCCAATCATCTGACGATAGACGGCATCGACTACGCTGTCCTTCTTCTCGTTGGCGTAGCGCATCTGCACGAAGGCGCCGCCATCGCGCAGCAGTTCAGCCTTGGTCTTCTTGCTCAATTCATCCTTGATGGCGGCCTCGCTGGCCACGACTTGCTCGAAGGATGCCTTGAAGGCTTCAGGCGTGGCCGTACCTTCGCGCACCGACGCCATCAGCGCTTCGTGCTGAGCGGAAAGCGTGGCTTCCGCATCTGCGGCCGGCGCGGCCGGCGCCTTGATGATCTCGACCGCGCGCATGCGTCCGTCGATCATCGCCGTCCGACCGCCGTTGATGATGCCCTTGAAGTCCTTGTGGATGCGCTTCCACTCATCCATCGTCATCTGGACGGGCGCGGCGTACTTCGCTGCATCAGCGGCCTGCTCAGCTTCGCGGCGCTCCACGGCAGCTTTTCTTTCAGCCTCCATGCGGGCGTAACCGTCAGCGTTGTACTTATCCAGCGCCGCCTGGCCTCGCCTCTCGAGGTCGTTCAGCGTCTCGTCGTAGCCCTCAAGGTTGTACCGCTTGGCGTGCTCGCGTGCATCGCGGATCGGGTATCCGTCGCGCTGGAAGCCAATGCCGTCCGCGATGCGCTTTTCCGCATTGGCGATCATTTCTTCCAGTTCGCGGCGCGGCGCAGCAAACTCGTCGTATTCGGTCTTGTAGGCGTACCCGAACGGCAGCCATGCGCCGCCAATCCTGAACTCCTTGCGCGCATTGGAAATGCCGTCAATCTTGCCTGTTTCCATCGGGTACTTGCCCGACACCTTGACGGTTTCGCCGCGCACGAAGGTGAGCGTTTGACGCTGATCCTCGTCGACGCGCTCGACGGTGAATTGGTCGCGGTCGGAAGTGGGCTGCTCGGCCACAGGCTGCGCGGCTTGCTTCTCCGCACCCCAGAAGCTCTCAAGGAACTTGCCCAGGCTCTCGGGCGTGGCGGGATAGCTGCCCAGAAGATCGCCCTTGCTGCTTTCGACGCGCAGCCGTCCGCCCTTCTCCTTGATGGTGGGGCCGGGGAACTTGCCCTCGCTGCCAATAGCTCCGTCCGCGCGAACCTCGTAACCATAGGTGCGCGCAACGGCATCGTAGGCAGCAAACGGCGGCGCCACATAGCCGTCGTTTGCAAGCCGCACCAGCGCCACCTCAACCGCCGCAGCCTTCGCCGCCTTCAGCGTCGGATACGTCGTGCCGTCGATGTTCCACTTGCCGCCCTGGTAGGACTCGATGGTGCCGTAGTTCATCGCGCCACGCTTGGCGGCCATGTCCTCGGCGTTCTCGAAGAACGAGAGGCGCATCCGCTTCACGTTGTCGCGCTGACCCAGATCGTCCCAGGTCATCAGGGCGCGAGCCTGGTCGGGGGTTAGGAGGTCGTCGGCAGGGGCTTCGGCCTCGGTCGGCGCGTCGGCCTGCTCGGCGGTATCGACCTGCGCCGTCGCCGCCCGCTCGATCTCCGCAATCAGCTCGTTCATACCCCGGATCTTCTGGATCGTCGGGTGCATGCCGCGCCAGTTTCCGGTGCTGGTCAGATGCCAGCCGCCCATGTCCTGCTGAACCTGCCAGTCCTTGCCGTCGATGGTCACGATGTCGCCGGCCGCGTAAGGCGCGAAGGCTGAGACTTGAGCGGGATTGCGGCGGGGGCCAGCGAGGGCGGGCTGATTCGCGGCCGGCGGCAGGGCGGGCGCTTCTGCCGCGGCGGGCTCGCCATCGCGTTGCACGTCGTCCAGCGCATCGGACACAGCCTGTGCGTCTTCGCTCATCAGCGCCTTGACGCGATCCGCCTGGATCATGCGCGCACCGCCTGCAAGGCCAAGCGCATCGAACACCGCCCGCAACTCAGCGCCTGATGCCTCCTCAAGGCGCTTGCGCAGCGGACTGTCTTGCTCGGCCTCGCTCGCACGGTTGGCGCGGACAAGCGCCTCGCTGATCTGGTTGCGCAGCGCATCAAGGTCGGCAGCCTCTTCGATGTTTGCATCGGCCCACGCCTCATCCGGCGCAATCGCACGAAGCTGTGCGTTCATGGCCTTCAGCGCAGCGATGGTGCCGGCGCGATTGGCAAGCTCCATTTGCCCGTCGCGCGAAGACACGTCGACAGGGCCGGCGTACCGTTGCGCCGGCTGCTCGGGCTGCTGCACTTCAACCGGCCGGCCGTCCGTATCGACGGGCTCGATCAACTCCCGATTGCTTGCGGCACGCAGCACGTACTTGAGCTGCAGGAAGGTCATCGCCCCCGCGCCGCGCGTCTCTTGCGCCTTGAGCGTTTGCGCGGACGCAATCACATCGCTCGCTTCGCGCTTGGTCAGGCCGGCATCGACAAGACGAGCCTCGAGCCGCGCCTTGTGCTGGTTGTCCACGCCAACAGAGTAGATGCGACCGCGCAGGAAGGCGGAGGCGTCGCCGTATGCTTGGCGCACGCCGGCAATCGAAGACTTGAACTTCGATGACTCGGGCTGTTGCGCCTGCTCAGACGGCTGATCGTACATCGCCATCATCTCGGCAAACGCCTGCGGGTCGCCCTGATTGGCTTGCTCGCGGGCTTCAGCTTCGCGCGCCGCGATCTCTTCGGCCGCCTCCTGCTCCGCGCGCCACGCATCGTAATCCTTGCCCTTCGATGCCTCCTTGAACCTGTCCAGCAGCCTATCCTCGTCCTTGCCGTCCTTCAGGCGGGCAATTTCGATGGCGTTGCCGATGTCGGCAAGCGGGTCGCCGCCAAACTTCTTGGCGTCCGCGACTTGCTGATCAAGACTCTGCGCCCCGGCAAGCCCTTGGCCGCCAAAGCGGGAGGGGCGATCCGGGTTCTCGGCAAAGCCCGGCGACTTCTCCACCTTGGCGCGGAAGTCGCGCAGCTTCTCGACGGTGTTGACCACCTTGAATTTGCCGTCACCTGGAACGTCGAAGGAAACGAACTCCTTGGCGTCCAGAACGGCCGCGTCGAACTGCCAGCCTCCGCCCTTGCCCTTCTTTCCGGTCTTGACGATGCGCGCGGCGTCTTCCTTCGCAAGCTCGAGGTTCGGTGCGCGCACGGCTTGATCGGGGCTCTTGCCCCACACGACCGCGAACCCACCGCCAGCGGCTTGCTTGATGCTCAGGCTCGGCGTCAGGCCGTCGGCGTCCTTCGGTCCATACACGCTCCAGGTCTTCACGCCGGCATAGGTCGCCGGCTTGTCGGCGATCTTCACGCCATCAAAGATTCGGTCGGCAGTCGGGGCGACGGCGATGGCCTTGTCGATCTCACCCAGAATCCATGCCTTTGCCTCGGCCGGATCGAATGCGGTGTTGCGCGCAGACTTCTGGATGGCTTCGGCGATGACGGGCTGCGTGACCGGCTCTGCGGGCTGTCCGGGATCTTTGTGGGTCGACTGGTCAGGCGTAACCGCAGGCGCCTGATCGCCGCGCGTCACACGCTCAATCTCAAGGTCACGCAGGCGCTCAATGCTGGCCTTGAGTTGCTGGTACGGACGCGACTCAGTGACGCCGGCTGTGCCTGCGTTGATCTTGCGCGCGTTGAGCGCCTCCAGGGCGTTGTCCAGCAGGGATGTTCCGATTCCGCGCGCGGTGGCGTCACCGCTATCCTGCGCCATGGCTGCAAGCTTGCGCACGGCGTCGGACGCAATCTGCGACGTGTTGGCGTTGTTTGCGCGATCCATCAGGGCGAGCACGCTGCCTGCCTCGTCAGCAAACGGCTTGCTCTTGATGGTGCGGAAACTTGGGCTATCAGCCTCCGCAGCTTCCGGCGCATCCTTGTAGTTCTCGACGTACTTGCGCAGTGCCGTCGCAGCATCAGGATAGCCGCCCACCTCGGCGCGCGACTTCAGCGTCACCGCGCCCGACTCCATGACCTCCAGCGTCACATCTGCCAGTCGCGCCGGCACGCCGTCCAGGCGATAGGTCTCGATGCGAACCGGAATGTTCGCGCGCACCTCGTCCCAGCGCAGTTTGTTGGGAACATTCACCCAGCCCTTGCCGGGGATGTTGGCGACGTTGCGATCGCGCAGCCGTTCCTGAATGGCGGGCACGTCGCCGAGCACCTTCAGCGCGGTCTTCAGTTGCTCGAAGGTGGCGAAGGGGGTGGAGGTGATGGGTTGCGGGGCGGCAGGGATGTCTTCCGCTTCGGCCTGCTGCGGTGCAGCCTCGGCGGGTGCGTCGCGGCGATCCGGCGCAAGCGCGTAGTCCTTCAGGTCGCCGATGCCGATCGATGACCGATAGACGGTCTTCTTGCCTTCCTGCGTCGGACTGGCGAGCTCCTTCTCTGCCGAGTACGCATCATTCCAGTCGACATAGACGCTTCCGCGGTTGTCGACCGTGCGGATTGTGCCGCGCACCTTCGGATCATGGACGTAGAAAATCGGCTTGCCGCGCATCGTTTCGACGTAGCGCGGAACCTGATCGAGATGCACGTTTCCGGCGTCGCGCGAAGCCTTGATGGTGTCGGAGCGAGCCTTGTCCCACGCGACGGGATCGAAGGGCGCTTGCTGCGCGGGCTGATCCGCGACCTCGGCGGGCGCATCAGGAAGGCTGAGCGCCTTGCGCCAGCGGTCTGCGCCGTAAGCCGAAAAGTCCCGGCCGAGCTTGTCCCAAAGCTCTGAACGAGTGCTGGCAGAGAAGGATTGAATCACCTCCCCGTTCTCGACGATCTTTGCCCTCCAGTGCGGGCTCGGGCGATCGATCCGCTCCGCCGAGAACTGAACCCCGCCGATCGTTGCCTTGTTCGCGTTTCCGATTGGCGTCGGCGTGTCCGCCGCCTCGGCCTGCTGCGGCGCGGCTTCGGCGGGCTTCGTGTCTGGGGAAATGTCCGTCTGTGCCTTGCGCGCCAGCAGGTGCTGTGCGTAGTCGTAGGCGTACTTGCCAAGCTCTGAGCCGCCGACCAGATAGACCGTCTTCGTGCCAGCCTCGCGCATTTTCTTCTCATGCGCGTCCTGCTCACGCTGCGTCGCACGATTGAACTGCGTGCGGCTCATCGGCTTGATCTTCGGCTCCTCGAAGGTGCTAACTTCAAGTGCGCCATTCGCGCTCAGCCATTCGACCTGTTCGCGCACCGAGCGAACTACGCCATCAAAGCGGTACTGCTTGTCGAGCGCCTTGCGGATCAGCTCTTGCGTGTTTGGCGCCTTGCCATCCAGGAAGCCATTGATGGTGTCGGCCTTGCGGGCGGCGGCCTCGGCTTGTTTTTCGGCTTCAATTTCAGCCTTTCGGCGCTCGAACTCGGCGCGCTCGGCGTCGCGCTGAATCTGGCGGTCGGCATCCGCCATTGCGCTCTCAATCGTCGGACGCAACGAGTCCCCAAAGCCGTACCGCTCGCCCGCTTCGCGCCGCGCTTTATTCTCTGCGGACTCAACCCCCCACCACAGCCTAGCCTCGCCGGCTGCATTGATTGTCGTCGGATAGATGCGCACGCCGTTGTGGACGAACTCCTTCGGAGGCGCCACATACGCCAGCGCCTTCCTCTTGCGCTTCCCATCCAGTGCCCACGCCTTGAACGCCTCCATCGGCATCGACGTGATGGCGCCCAGGCCATCCCAGCCTTCGTCGTAGTTCGCCAGATACGCCGCGCGGGCCTCGTCCTCGGTCTTGGGTCCGATGACGGCCTTGTGCTCATCGAAGCTGCCGTCGTCGTTCTTCTGGTCGATCACCCAGGCGACAGTCGCCTCTTCGGCGCCATCGGTCAGGAAAACGTCGATCTGGTCATTGTCGGCGCCACGGCTGCCCTTGATGTAGCCGTAGTGGTGCGCGATCCGATTTTCCCAGCGCGTACCGTCAGGCGCCGTGCCCGAGCGCACCGAGCCCTGCGGGTTCTCGATGCTGATGTCCATGCCGTGCAGGCGCACCGAGCCCTTGGTGTAGTTGCCAGCCTTTTTTTGTTCGTCGGTCGGGTGCGGGAGGTCGTTGAGCGGGCTCGTGGCGGCCTCGTGGGCGGCGGCATCGAGGGCGGTAGTGATGGCGGGTTGAGCGGCAGCGGCGCGCTGCTTATCGATGAACGCTTGAAGCCAGGCGACATCTTCGGGCGTTGCCTTGCCCCATGATCGCATTTCGCTGATGCGTTGCGCTTTGCGCTCGTCGGATTCCGCGCTGGGCGGCTTGCGCAGGCCGCGCCCTTCCGCGCGCTCGATAGCGCTCTTGATGGAGATGGGCGACATGGGGCCGCGCACCTTTGCGGAACCGCGTATTCCAACGATGGAGACGCGCTGTTTGTCATCCTCAACGCTTTCAACCTCGACAGACTTCATGGTCTTGCTGTCGTTGAAGATCACCGTTCCGATCTTCTTGCCTGGCGCAAGACCAAGCTCATCAAACGCTTCAATGTTGGCCTGAACAAGCGCGCGACGATCAACCTCTTTGCGCGCCTGATAGACATCGTAGCCAAAAGCGCCGCCTTGAACCTTGTCGGCTCCGATCTGGCGATCTTCGTTAGTGATGCCGAAATCCTTCGCAACGAAGTCATCCACTTCGCTGTTGTAGGTCAGGCCGGAATCCAGCGCCTTTTGCACGGACGCGATCAACGCATCTTGATTGGGCGTCGTGCCGCGCTGCCAGACGCCGCGCCACGATTCATCAACCTCTCGAGCGGTTTTTGGCGGAACGTAAGCGCGTGCAGGCGCCCCAATCCCTGTCCCCTCGCCTCGCGCCTCTTCCGTACTCTTCTGTAGGTCGGTAGCAGACGCGGCCGGCGCAGCGTCCTTCAGCTTGCGCCCGGTCGCATTCTCGAACTGCTCGCGCGTGAAGCCGTACTCGGTGTCATTGACCGGCGTGATCGCGCCGTCGCGCCACACTGTCACCTCGATGGCGCCGCCGCGACCCTCGCCCTCGGGCATCTTCGTGAGCTGGTAAGTGCGGGCGTTCCACTGGAAGGTGTCACCCTCGCCGACCGGGATCTGGCGCAAGGCTTCCTGCTCGGCCTCGGCTTCGGCGCGCGCACGCTCGGCGGCTGCGCGATCTTCAGCCTCGCGCTTCTGGCGAGCCTCTTCCTGGCGCCGTGCTTGCGCCTCAATCTGAGCCTGCCGGTCCCGCTCGGCCGCGGCTTCCGCTTCACGCTCGCGCTTGTTGCGCTCCATCTCCTCGCGCATCTCCTTCGAGACGTGCGCAAGGTCGGTCGGAACGCCGTTGGCGCGGATGACGACAAGCTGGCCGCTCTCGGTTACGAGTTGGCCGCCTTGGTCGACAATTTCTCTAGCGCGCCGGGCTGCCCATTGCTCAAGGCTTTCGCCTCCCGCACCCTCGCCTTCCTGTCCGTCCGCTTCTTGCGCTTGGCCAGCCACTTGTTCAGTCGTGGGCACATCGTCGGTCACGCCTCCTTCTTGAGTTGCCGGCGCCACAGGCGCAGCAGGAACCACGCCTTGAGCGCCGGGCGCGGCCTGAGCTTCGGATTGCGCGGCATTACCCGGTGGCGCCGCAACGGGGTCAAGTCCCGCACGGAGAGCCTTCTGCGCATTGCGAACCGCCTCCTGCTCCTTCAGATTGAGGATGCGCCGCTTGCCGCGCGGACTCACGAGCGTCTTGCCGTTGAGCTTCCAGCCTTGCGACAGCAGGCGGACTACCTCGTCGGTCTTGTCGCCACGCGGCGCAGTCGGCGTCACGGTCGGCGCACGCGCGGGCACGAGCTCCGCAGGCATCTCGTTGGGTGCGGCCGGCTCGACGTTCGCGCCCTGTGCGTTTGCCACGTCGACGGCGCGCTGGATCGTGCGCATCTCGTCGGCGGTCGGAACGATGTTGCCGTAGCCTTGCTGCTGCAGCGCGGCGGTGAAGCTGGCCGCCAGCCCGGAGACCGGATTGACGGCCGGCACGCCCTGCTCGATCAGTCCGGCAAGGATGGCGCGGCGGGCTGCTTGGGATTCGCGCTCGCGGGCGTCGGCGACGCGGGCGTCGGCGTCAGCAATGCCTGCCTCGAACCGCTGACGCTCGATTTCGCGCTCGGCCTGCTGCGCCTGCGCAAGCTGCTCGCGCCGAGCGTCAATGTCGGCCTGCTCGGTGTTGAAGATCTCGGCAAACTCGTTCATCTGCCCGAAGCTGCCAGCAGGGGCGCCGACCTGGTTGCGCGTGCGTGCGGCGCGCGCTTCGTTACGAATGCGCTGCGCCTCTGCGATGTTGCCGCGCCGCTCTTCAATATCGGCCTGCTCTTCGGCGATCAGGCGATTGAGCTCAAGGATGTCGTCTTGCTGCTCGAGGCCCGTTGCCTGCGCAATCTCGTCGTTCGCATCCTCGAAGGCTGTGCTGTACTCAGCAGCGGCGCGACGCTGCGCCTCCATTGCCTCCGTGCGACGGCGGGCGGCCGCTTCGGCCTGCATGCGCTGCTGGATCGCCTGCGCCTCGTCCAGTGTGGCGGACGCCTGTCCAGCCTCTTGCTCGGCGAGGATCTGCTGCTGAATCGGCGTACTGGCCGCTGCTGCCGCATTGGCCGCGTTCTGCAAAGGGGAGTTGGGCTTGGGGGCCGCGGGCGGCGTGCCGCTGGCCGCCAGTTTCTCCATCGCCGCACGATCAAAAGCCGGGCGCTGCATCTTACCGATGAGCGCGTTGGCGCCGGTCATCGCCGTCGACTGACCGAAGCCCATTGCCGCCTCAAGCACCGCATCCTTGGCGCTCGCCTCGCCGGTTGCTGCCAGCGCGCCGCCGTACTCGCCTGTACCTTCACCGAAAGACTCAAGGCCCATTGCGCCGGTTGCGCGCAAGAGCTTTTGCGCCCCAGTCGTCGCGTCCAGCAACTCCTGCGCGGCCGGCGCGATCGCGCGGCGATATGGCTCGGTTGCCCGGAAGGCGTTGGCAGCAGCCTTGTCCGCCACATCGACGCCCGCGTTGCGCAGAATGGTGCGATCGGCCATGCCGAATCGGGCAGACGGGCCGGCGATCAGCTTGCCGCCCAGGTAGCCCGCCACGCCATCGGCAAGCGAGATCACGCCCGCCTTGGTTGCGCCGCCCGCCAGGTTGGCGTCACGGTTCTCGGAGAGCCACTGCGCCACCGCGGTCGGGTTGTTGGTGTCGACGCCGGACTTGGATAGCTGCTCCTCGACGAACGCGCCGCCCTCGGGTAGCACATTGCCGGCGAATGCAGCCGCGCCCTGCAGCGCAATGGCCAGCGGTGCGCCCCAGCCGGTTGCAAAGAGCGCGCCGCTTGCGATGGCAGTCGGGATCTGAAGCGCCAGGCCGGGCAGGCTGTTGGGTGTTTGCTCGACCATCTGATTGACGGTGCCGCCCGGATTGCGCGCAAAGGTCGCAAGCATCCCGAGATAGTCATCGTCGGCCAGTTCATCCCATTGGCGCAGGAACTCCTGAGAGCTCGTCGGCGCCGGGTTGGCTGCGTCGTACTCGCGCTTTGCAGCGATGCGCTGCGCTGCGCTTTCAGCGTCATCGGCCAGCGTATCAACGAAGAGGCCGGCGTTGTGCTTAAGCCCTTCCCACCCGCGCGAGAAGCTGGTCGAGATCGGCGCATCATCGGCCGCCTGTTGGCGGGCATCCTGCTCGAGCGCGCGCTGCATCGGCGAATTGCCGCCTTGCGGCAGTGCGTCAAGCGGGTTCTGGTAGGGTGTTTCACGACGCTGCGAGACGGGCACTCCGCCCGCCATTCGTGCCGCACGGACCATCTTGGCAACGTAATCCGGGTCTTCCGCGTAGCCGCCCGACTTCAGCGCGCGCGCAAACGCTTCAGCATCACTGCCCGCACCCAGTGCGCCGCGGTAACGGCGCTCGATCAGGCGGGCGTAGTCATCACCAAAGGCGTCCAGCGAGTCATAAGCTCGATAGGCGTCACGGCTGCCGGTCATGTTGTCGGTCGCCATCGGGCCGCGCCCGGAAAAGTCCTTGATGTTGCCAAGGTTGTTCGTGCCCGGAACGACACTTTTTCCCCAGCCGGTCTCCAGGCCCCACTGGCCAATGAGGATCGCCGGATCGACGTTCAGGCGCTCGCCCACCGTCTGCGCGAGCGGCGCCACACGGTCAACAAAGCTCTGCACGTTGGACGGTGCTGCGCCTTGAGGTTCGCCATAGACAAGGTTCAGGGCTTCTTGGGAAAACAGGCTCATGTCGTCGTGATCCTTACTTGGTCTTGCTGCCGGCCGTGAATTTCAGCGCCCAGAGTTCGTCGTCCGTAACCTTGAGTCTGGATGCAAGCTCGGGGTATTTCTCGAGCGCCTGCATTGCGCGCTCGGCGTCGCTCGCCTTGAGCGTGGGGTTCTTTGTGCGCAACAGCAGCAGCGCGCTCTGCGCCTCGGACGAGGCTTGGCCAAATGCCTTGTTGTCGGCGGATGGGCGCAATACGCCAGAGCCTTTGCTGGCCTCTTCGCGCTGGTCAAGGCTGTAGTCTTGGCGCACCTTCTTTTCGACATCGACAGGAACAGGCTGCGGCGTCCAGGCGTCAGGTTTCGGCGGAACATAGCTGCGCGCATTATCGTTGATGCGACGAGTCGCCTCGAAAAGACCAGGGCGAGACTTCGCAAGCAGCGCAGCCATCGCGGCGGCACGGTCGCGCTCAGAAGATGTTGGTGTGCTCAGCACACCCTGAATCACCCGGTCGTCCGCCTCCAGGAGTTCGCGCGGATCTTCGGTGCCGTTGATGTACGGCCCCAAGACGCCCATCACCTCGGGCGGTGTCGTCTGCGCAACGGCGGCCAGCCAATCCTCATCGGTCGCCTGGATCGCAGCGCGCTGGTTCTTCGCCTCGTTCTTGTCTTTAACGAGGTTGCCATAGGGGTCGACATTGGACCTGCCTGCACGAATCTCCCCGACCCTTGGGTCATCAAAGCCCAGATACCAGTTGCCCGTCTCTTTGTTCAGGCGCACATCCGGGACGATTCGCGCCGGGTCTTCTTCAGGCAGATTCATTCGGCGCGCGTACTCAATGGCCTGTCCGGGACGAAGGGCCGGCGTGGCTGCGACGATCTGCTCTGCCTGGCTGGCGATCGTCGCCGGGCTGATTTCCCCGGTATCGCCGACGAGCCGCACCACATCCTGCGGGTCAATTTCGGTCGGCGACTGGGCGCCGTCGCCCGTCCCGCCGCTCGAGCGCGAGCCGCCCGACTTCCCGCCCGAGAAGGCTGGGTTCGGGTAGAGCTGCCCGCCAGGCCCTTCGAGATAGGGCGTGCGCCCGGCCGCCTGCGCGCGGTAATTGCCCGCCTGCGCGGTGTTCTTGGCAATCTCGGATTCGGTCTTGCGACTGTCCTGATTGAGCTTCGCCGCCTCCTGCTGCCGACGCCGCGCCTCGGCCATCACATCCATCTGCAACAGCCCATCGACCGAGATTGTGCGCGGCTGCAGGGTGCCGGCCGCATCGCGCGCATTGCCTTCTTGCCACAGCAGCAGGTTCTTGCCGCTCGGGTCGTAGTCGACTGCGATGCCTTTCTGGCCGAGTACCTGCTGCAGCGGCTTGATGTCGCCGTTGATCGCCGCGCCATAGGCTTCAGCGCCGAACTGCTGCTTGAGCTTTTCCACGCCCGCAAAGGCAGTGTCGAGCTCGTCGCCGCGGAACATGCCCGACTTCACCGCCCCATCCACGAACATCTGCTCGCGCTGGTAGCGGTTCGCGTCCGGGTAGTTCTGGTAGATGCCGTTTCGCATCTCGGAGAGCTTCTGGACGCGATTGAGCTCGGCCTGCTTCTGCTCGAACTCCTTGGCCTGTCGGTTGGCTTGCTCGGCGAGCATTGTGTTGCGCTCTTGCGCAAGCCTCAGTTGCTCGTCCTGCATCTTCTTCTGCTGCATGAAGCCGACGCCTTGCTGCAGGCCGGCGCCCACGCCGCCCAGGATGTTCAGTGCGCTCATGCTTTCACCTTCTTCAGTCCGCGCAGACCAATGCCGCGCTTGATGTCATGCGGGGTGACGCCTTGCTCGCGCAGCGCGAGGCCCTTGGCGTTCAGGTCTTCCATCACCTTCTCGCCGCCAAGCGCCATCGCCTCGGCGTTCAAAACCCCCTCCCCCTCGACCAACAGCGCCGGCACGGTATCGACGTTCTCGCGCCACTCGCCCGGCACGTCGCCGCCCGCGCGAAGGTCATTCACCTCGCCAGCATTGAAAGCGTCGGAGAAGCGGCGCATGGCCTCGGCTTCGCTCATCCCCTTGTTCT
>QXGG01007054.1_pt1 | contig 23263 bp, 26 predicted proteins | sample 1982491 | NCBI WGS metagenome assembly QXGG01 (sample SAMN09924614, study PRJNA488089) | Wastewater metagenome, whole genome shotgun sequencing project. | isolation source: South African research farm wastewater | place: South Africa: Irene, Agricultural Research Council, Animal Production... | reverse complement strand
CTTAACGGGTTTTCGTAATATGGCGCAGTGGACGGGACTCGAACCCGCGACCCCCGGCGTGACAGGCCGGTATTCTAACCAACTGAACTACCACTGCGCGATACTTAAAAGACTTGGTGGGTGATGACGGGATCGAACCGCCGACCCTCTGCTTGTAAGGCAGATGCTCTCCCAGCTGAGCTAATCACCCTTGTGTCTTCAAGTGGTGCGTATGATAGACACAAACTGACTAACTGGCAAGCCCTAAATTGCTTTATTTCTATATTTAAGCAAATAGCCGCATTAAATATGCTTTATGATGGATTTTCATCGCAATCACTCTTTTTAAAGCACATTAGCTGCAACTTTGCGGCACAGAGATCATCTATTTTAGTCGTTACCCGCTGCACCCACCATGCAATCACTGATATTATATACAGCATATATTCACCTGAACGCTAAATGCGTGTCACTGAATTGTGATGCATTGAGCGTTGTACTTATATTTTCTGCGTAACATTTCTGGAGCTTTTATGTGGTTTCGTAACCTTTTGATGTACCGTTTGGCCGCCAACACAACTTTAACAGCTGATGCACTCGAAACAGCATTAACGAGCAAGCCAGCACTCCCTTGCGGTAGCCAAACACTATCTACTTACGGTTTTATTCCTCCGTTTGGTAAAGACGAAGACGCACCACTGGTACACATTGGGCAAGGTTTTTTTCTAATTTGCGCACGCACAGAAGAGCGTATTTTACCTGGCAGCGTTGTGCGTGATGCAGTACAAGAAAAAGTTGATGAGATCGAAGCAGCGCAAAGCCGCAAAGTGTACAAAAAAGAAAAAGATCAAATTAAAGATGAAGTCACTCAAGCATTACTACCACGTGCCTTTATTCGCCGCTCAAAAACCTTTGCAGCCATCGCGCCAGCACAAGGTCTTATTTTAGTTGACTCGGCAAGCGCTAAACGGGCTGAAGAGCTTCTCTCCACTTTGCGTGAAGTGTTAGGTAGCTTACCGGTACGTCCGGTTGGAGTTAAAACCGCACCCACAGCCACCTTTACCCAATGGGTTAAAGAGCATCAAGCCAGTCATGGACTGGCTTTAACCAATGAATGCGAACTACGTGATAGCGCTGAAGATGGTGGCATCATCCGTATCAAACGTGAAGACCTCGCTAGCGATGAAGTACAAATGCACTTAGCGGCAGGTAAACTCGTCACCCAACTGACTTTAGCTTGGGAAGATAAGCTCAGCTTTTTAATCGACGATAAATTGACCATCAAACGTTTGCGCTTTGAAGATCTGTTACAGGATCAAGCTGAAGAAGACGGTGGCGATGATGCCGCAAGCCAGTTTGATGCCAGCTTCATCTTAATGATGATGACTTTTGTGGAGTTTATTCCACAACTGCTCGAAGCTCTGGGCGGCGAAGAAATCCCACAAGGGATTTAATCAATCATTCAGCATTTTTTGGGCGTGCTGCGCGCTACACAATACACATTTGCAAACTATGCAAATATGCACTGAGGATTCGATGTTGATGCGGTAAGCGTAGCCATAGATGGCGTAGCGCCGAATCAAGCCCTGGACGGGTTTATGAAGAAACAGCATCAGCATCGAATCCCGACATGCGCGACTCGTTAGTTTTGAGCGCTACCCAACCACGCCTGTCGTTGCTCAGCTGTATGAAAAGTCCAGGCCAAAAATCGACTCTGCTTCTGCCCCTGCGCCATAGTGCATACCTGCACATCCACCGCCCCAACCTGCTTTAATACACGTTGCAACAAACGAATATGCGCAGATTTTGACACCAAAGTGGTGAACCACAGCACCTGCTCAGCGTATTCACAGCTTTCTTTTATCATACTGCGCACAAACGTCAGCTCGCCGCCCTTGCACCACAACTCATTACTCTTGCCGCCAAAATTAAGCGTGGGCAATTTACGCTGCGGATCTTGCTTACCTAAATTACGCCACTTACGCTCACTGCCGCTGCTCGCTTGCGCCGCACTACTATGGAAAGGCGGATTGCATAAAGTACAAATCACGCGCTCGCCTTCACGCAATACAGTGTGAAAAAATGCTGACTTAACTCGCTGTAAGCGCAGGTCAATCACCTGAGTCAAAGCATTGGCCGCTAACGTCTCAGCAGCAGAGCTTAAGGCTTGCTGATCAATATCACTGGCAATAAAACGCCAGCCATAATCATGATGGCCCAGTAAAGGATAAATACAGTTCGCACCGGTACCAACATCCAGTACCGTAAAATTTGCACCCCGCGGAATCACACCCTGCGCATCGCCGGCAAGTAAGTCCGCCAAACCATGAACATAATCGGCACGCCCCGGCACTGGAGGACACAAATACCCCTCGGGAATTTGCCAGTTTTGAATACCGTAGAGCTGCTTCAATAACGCCGCATTAAACACACGCACTGCTGCTGGGTTAGCAAAGTCGATGCTTTCTTTGCCGTATGGATTTGTGATCATAAAAGCTTTTAAGCGCGGCTCAACAGCAATTAACGCGGCAAAGTCATAACGTCCTTGATGACGGTTGCGCGGATGCAACAATGCACCAGCAGGCTGTGTGCTCATAAAATCTTACCAAAACAATTAAAAAACACAGTATAGCAGCAAGCTAAGAGCAGCCGGATAAGCAAAGCGGTCAATGCAGATTGGCTGCATTAAAACTCATAGGTCTATGTGATGAAAGCTACAGCATAACCCCAGGCCTATACCCCATCTTTAAGGTTCTAAATTGGCTGTTAAGCGCAATCGATAGTCATTGATTGGAATAAAAGCTTCTTGATAATACAAAGGTTTACCGTTGCAGGCCGTGGTTAAAAAATCAAACATGATCCCAACCGTTCCTTCTGGTAAACCTAATACCTGACAGACTGCTTCAGGAAAAACGCCGATACAAAAACGCCACTTCAACCATTGCAGGAAGCGTGAAATTAAAGTGATATTTAGATAGATTATGTGGCAGGAAAAGAAGCGGACAACGGCTTGATACTCACAACAACTGACGCAAGGCTGGCTCGCGTCAGTTTAATACGACTTAGCGTTGAGGGCGCACGAGCAGTGCTGACCCCCAGGATAATCCCACACCAAAACCTGACAATAAGGCATTGCGCCACTCATCATTAAACGCATAATGCTCAAGCAGCATAGGGATAGATGACGACACGGTGTTGCCCGCACCAAACATATCTTTAATCACTTTGCTGCCGTTATCACCCAAGCGCTTAGCAATGGCATCCACAATTGCACCACTGCCTTGGTGTAAACAAATCGCATCCACATCATCCATGCTCATACTCAACTCATCGAGCACTTCTTGCATATGTGGAATAATTTTTAAGCTGGCAAAGTTAAACACTTGACGGCCATTCATATGGAAATGACCATCTTTAACCACTAAATACTCAGCACCGCCACCATCGCCACCGAAACGTGCAGGGCCCAACTCCCAAATCGGGTCATCACCCATCCACGTGGCAGTCGCCGCATCACCAAACAACAAAGTTGTCATCCGGTCTGTGCGATCCATAATTTTCGAGTAAGGATCAGCGGTCACTAAAATCGCATTCTTCAGTCCCGCAGCTTGCATAAAGCCTTTGAGTACATACAAACCATACACATAGCCTGAGCAACCCAGCGACACATCAAAACAGGCTGCATGTGTGGGCAAGCCCAGTTTATGTTGAGCAATAGCCGAGGTGTGCGGCAAGCCTTCGGCATCACCGTTTTGCGTCACCACGACTAAAGCCTGCACATCCTCAAGCTTGAGTTCAGGGTTTTTAGCGAGCAGATTTTGCACCGCTCGCACGCATAAATCTGAAGTTTCTTGCGCATCGTCTTTAACAGACAATGTGGTTGTGCCTAACTTCGTTTGTACAAACTCTGCATCACGGTCAAAGCTCTGTGCTTGCGCGATGTTATCAATTCTGCCTTCAGGGATGTAACTTGCAATACTGCGTATGCCAATCATCGTGCATCTTCCACGTTAAAAGCCGCCTAGATGACCGCTAACTCAGCACTCGACTTAAGAGTCACTGACAGGTAAAAAAATACGCGCATTACTGCGCGCGCTCTGCTGGCGGCCAAGCCTAAAATTCTTGTCCAGCTAAGACGCACCACAATAGCCTCACGACACATTACCTGCTATAGGCCAAAGGGATTAAGCGTAGAAAAAGCACCTCTGCACTCAAAAAAACCTCACAACCTGTCTATTAGCGGGTCAGCATCGAGTGTTCTGTATCTGAGTTTGCACAGAGCGATGGACTTTGCGATGACAATCTTTATACACAATATTGCCTAACTCTGAGACTATCAAGTGGCAGGCTTTTAAATAGCTGTTGAAGGTCGGCAATGCACATCTAAACGATGGATTGTGACCTATAGACGATTACTCTATTTAACCCCACCAACACATCAGCCGACACGTTATAGGATGCTCACCGTAACGCGCACTAGAAGGCGCCCATGCACCGGCTTTTCTCAGTCGCGGTATGGCATAATGGCTTTTTTTAATCTTATACAAGCCCATGACCCACACTCCAGACCGCATTTTTAACACGCCACTGGCCCAAGTGCCCGATTTCACTTTCAATGAAGACGTGGTGCGTGTTTTCCCCGATATGATTAAACGCTCCGTACCCGGTTACCCAACGATTGTTGAGAACACTGGCGTACTGGCTGCTCAATTCGCTCAGCCCAATAGCACGCTCTATGATTTAGGCTGTTCACTGGGGGCAGTCACTCAAGCACTGCGCCGCCATGTCAGTCACAGTGGCTGCAAGGTGATTGCTGTCGACAACTCTGCGGCCATGGTCGAGCGCTGTCGTGAACATCTCAATGCACAAGATGCAATGTTTCAAGAGTTGTTGCCGGTGGATGTCATTGAAGCAGATATTGTGACGCTGGCCTTTGAGCCCACATCCTTAGTTGCGATGAACTTTACGCTGCAATTTATTGCACCCGAGCAACGCTTAGAGCTACTGAAGAATATTCATAGCGCCCTACTCCCTGGCGGCGCGTTAATTCTTTCAGAAAAACTGCGTTTCAATGACCCTGATGAACACGAACTGTTGAACGAACTGCATTTAGCTTTTAAGCGTGCCAATGGTTATAGCGAATTAGAAATCGCGCAAAAGCGCCGTGCTATTGAGAAAATTATGCTACCCGACAGCCTTGAAGAAAACCGTGAACGCTTATATAGCGCCGGATTTAGTAAGGTGATTGTGTGGTTCCAGTGTTTAAATTTTGCTTCGTTGATTGCCTTACCATGATTGATTTTTCACCTCTCGTTCAACAGCTTGCCAACACACCCTTAGAAAAGTGGTCCTTGGGCATTCAGCAACAATTTGATCAGCTGTACGCTATCGGTCACGGTGATTTACCGCGCTGGATGGCCGCTGTTGACGCTTTACCACCTCTGCAACCTGAGACTCTTGAGTTGGGCACTGCATTTAATCTGCAGGGTGAGTGCAGCCCCGCGCAGCACGGACAATTGCTGAGCGCCTTGCAAGGGTTAATGCCGTGGCGTAAAGGTCCTTTTCATGTGTTTGATGTGCATGTCGACACCGAGTGGCGTTCAGACTGGAAATGGGATCGCGTCAGCCCGCATTTAGACTTAACCAACAAGCGCATTTTAGATGTGGGCTGCGGCAATGGTTATTATATGTGGCGCATGCTCGGCGCCGGTGCAAAAACCGTGGTGGGTGTTGACCCAAACTGGTTATTTTTCTGTCAGTTTCAAGCTATGCAGCACTTCTTTAACGCACCGCCAGTCTGGCACTTACCTTTTGCGCTCGAAGATTTACCCGCTAAGCTGGAAGGCTTTGATACGGTGTTTTCAATGGGCGTGCTTTATCATCGCAAGTCGCCCATTGATCACCTCTTAGCTCTGAAAGATTGCTTAGTCAGTGGTGGTGAATTAGTGCTGGAAACTTTAGTGATTGAAGGTGACTGCAATCAAGTTTTAGTACCTGAAGACCGCTATGCGCAAATGCGTAATGTCTGGTTTTTACCTTCCGTAGCGGCACTCGAACTGTGGCTGCGCCGCGCAGGTTTTAAGGATGTACGTTGTGTGGATGTCAGTCATACTTCAACCGATGAGCAACGTTCAACCGAGTGGATGAAATATCAATCCTTAGGCGACTTCCTCAATCCAGATAACCCACAACAAACCATCGAAGGCCTACCTGCTCCGATGCGCGCGGTGATTGTGGCACGTAAGCCTTAGATGTTTTGAGCAGGCTTGGTACCTGACGCACCTGTTTTATCTTCATCGTTAAGCGAGCTTGGTGCCTGACGCACCTCGTTGCTACTGCGGTGAGCGTAGCCATGGATGGCGTAGCGCCGGAGCTGAACCCCGGACGGGTTCATCGACGGATAAACACCAATCCCGAAGTACGGCATGCGCACATTTCTGCAGCAACCCAACCCATGCTAAGCACACAGTCGTCTGCGTACTAACCCGCTACCCGCGCCAATGGAAATAAACGCTTAAAATTCTCCGTTGTTTGCGCAGCAAAGTCTGCATACTCAACGCCACGCAACTCAGCAACAAACTTGGCCACATCCGCCACATACTCTGGAAAATTCGCTCGACCACGGTGCGGTACAGGCGCTAAGTACGGTGAATCCGTTTCGACCAAAATACGATCCGCTGGCACCTGTAATGCCACTTCACGTAATGCCGCCGCATTGCGAAAGGTCACAATGCCAGAAAATGAAATGTAATAGCCTAAATCTAATGCAGCTTTAGCCATCGGCCAATCTTCAGTAAAACAATGCATAACGCCCGCTTGCGGCAAGGCGGCCTCACGCAGTAAATCCAGCGTATCTTGCTTTGCTTCACGGGTGTGGACAATTACAGGTTTGGCGCACTGGCGTGCTGCATCGAGATGCAAACGAAAAGACTCCTGCTGCATGTGCGCTGATTCAGGCTGATAGTGATAATCCAAACCCGTTTCACCGATAGCCACAACACCTGGATGATCCTGCTCGTTGAGCAACCACTTTAGCGTGGGTTCACTGCCGCGCGTTAAATCCAGCGGGTGTACACCCACAGAACAGTCCACATCAGCATAACGCTGAGCTAACTGGCGCATCACCGGTGCATTTTCGACACTGATGCCAATACACAAAAAGTGGCCCACACCACGCTCGCGCGCCGCTTGCAGGGCACGATCAAGGCAGCCGTCATAAGCCGTTAAATCAAGTCGATCAAGGTGACAATGTGAATCAATAAGCATAGTTACAGCCATTTTTTAAAAATACAGGACCTAGCCTATCAAGCAACCGCACTACATCGTGTGCGTGGGTCGCTCTGATTTCAGTGATCCTGTGAGGTAAGTTTCAATTTTATTACGCGCATTCACGCAGCTCTCAGCAAACTGCACGCCCACACCCGCTGCACGATTACCTTGTGCACCACGGGGTGTAATCCAAGCCACTTTACCCGTGACAGGGATTTTATCAGTTTCGTCCATTAAGTTGAGCAGCATCGATATTTCATCGCCCAGTTCATACTCTTTAGCAGTCGGGATAAACAAGCCACCATTTTTTATAAAAGGCATATAGGCTGCATACAGCACCGACTTATCTTTAATCGTCAGGGTGAGAACACTGTGACGCGGCTCTTCATTTACAGGTAAATTCATAGCACCTTCCTATCCAACTCAGCGCTGCATGGCTCAAATGCTGGGCTTGCGCACCAACGACGTAACACAACTATAGTATACGCACAGATACATCGCTTAGCGCGGTAGCAACGCCTGCCAGCGCACCAGCAAAGCTTCAAGTAATAAATCCGCACGCAAGGGCACACGGCGCAACACTTTTTGCCGGTGTTCAAGTAACCAGTCTTGAGTCTGCAGCAGCAGCGCCAAAGGTGCGCGCGGGGCCACATGCTTTAAGACCACCGCCATATCCGCCAGCCCAAGGGCACTTTCATCTTCAGTTACTTTATAACGCAACATCAATTGCGCCCACTGACAAAACCAATCAAAAAGCAGATCTTGCGGCATTTTCGCCCAAGCAACCGCTAGCTCACTGGGACTGCTGTGTTGCTTAAATAATTGTTTTACGCCATTAACCACTTGCTCACGGATCAGCAACACATCGGCACTCAAGAGCTTTTGCGCGTTAAGTGCTGAACCTGAAGCTAAGGCTAATAGCGTCTGGCATTGCTCCACATTGAGTTCTGGATGCTGCTGTCGTAACCAATCAATACTGGCGGGCGCCGCAGGCAAGGGGCACACCTGTAACACGCAGCGGCTTTTAATCGTGGGCAGCAAAAAACTAAATTGATGGCTGATTAATATAAACACTGTGGAGCCAGCAGGCTCTTCGAGACTTTTCAGTAAGGCGTTGGCTGAACCTGTGGTCATGGCTTCTGCCGGCTCAACAATCACAACTTTACGACCGCCCTGCTGCGAGGTTTGCAAAATCTTCGCTACCAAATCGCGCACATTGGCAATCAAAATCCCTTTACCTTCATCCTCAGGCTCAAGACGCATCAAGTCGGGATGGGTGTTAGCGGCATACAGCTTGCACGCTGAGCACTGCCCACAAGGATGTTGCTTCACCGGTGCTTTACAGAGCAAGAATGCGGCAAAATACTCAGCCAGCTTGCGCTTACCGCTGCCTGCAGGTCCATGCAGCAAATACGCATGGGCTTGCTGAGTGCGTCCCGCTAAGGACTGCCACAGACTGTCTTGCCAAGGGTAAAGAGGACTACTCACGTGCACGACTCATAATCTCAACAAGATGCACATCCAAACTGCGCTGCACATCGACTAAGGTGTGCTGAGCATTGACCAGACGAAAACGCTCAGGATCATTGTCTGCTCGTTGCAGATAACTTTGCCGTACCGCTGCAAAAAAATCATGTTGCTCTTGCTCAAAGCGATCGAGCTTGCCGCGTGCCACGGCGCGAGCCATGCCATCCTCAACCGGTAGATCAAACAGCAAGGTCATATCGGGACGCAAATCGCCTTGGACAAATTGCTCAAGCATCGCAATGCGCGAGCAATCTAAACCTCGACCGCCACCTTGATAGGCATAGGTGGCATCGGTAAAACGATCACAAATCACAATTTTACCCGCCGCTAAAGCCGGCTTAATCACTTGGGTTAGATGCTGAGCGCGGGCGGCAAACATCAACAGCAACTCGGTATCCACTGACATTGTTTCAGTATGCGGCGCGAGTAAAATCTCACGAATCTGCTCAGCCAACGGCGTACCACCTGGCTCGCGGGTCAACACCACGTCAAAGCCTTGCGCTTGCAGTTGCTCAGCTAGGTACGCACGATTTGTTGTTTTACCCGCACCCTCAGGTCCTTCAAGAGTTATAAATAAACCACGCATCAGCAAGTTCCTCATTGGGCGGTGGGTGCAGGACTTGAACGGTAATCCGCACGGCGTTTAAGTTGATATTCACGGACTGCTTTATTGTGCTCCGCCAAACTATTGGAAAACACATGACTGCCATCGCCACGCGCGACAAAGTATAAGCTCTTGCCGGGTTTAGGATGTAATGCAGCATAGATGGCCTCACGTCCCACCATCGCAATAGGTGTCGGTGGTAGACCTGAAATCACATAGGTATTGTAGGCGGTAGGCCTACGCAAATCGGCACGCGTAATTTTACCGCTATAACGCTCGCCCATCCCATAAATCACTGTGGGATCGGTTTGTAGCAGCATACCTATGGCCAGTCGGCGGATAAACACGCCGGCAATTTCTTCACGCTCATGCGCAACACCGGTTTCTTTTTCAATGATTGACGCCATCACTAACGCTTCATCCGGCGTTGTGTAGGGTAGATTTTCAGCACGCTGCGCCCACTCTTCAGCTAAGACTTTTTCCAGACGCTGCTGGGCTTGACGCAGAATATCCAGGTCTGACTGACCACGGACAAAATGATAGGTATCGGGGAAAAAACGCCCTTCAGGGTGCACATTAGCTTGATCCAACAGGCGCATCAGCTCGCTATCACTGGTTTCACCTAGCGTTTGCTGTAACTTTTCTTGCTTGGCTAACGCGGCGCGCACTTGGCGAAAGTTCCAGCCCTCAACCAGCGTCACACGGTATTGCAAAATATCACCCGTGCGCCATTTTTCCAGCAACTGCGTCACATTCATTCCTGGTAACAGCTCATATTCACCGGTATGCAAAGGCTGCGCATAGCCTTGTAAGCGCCAACTCAAGCGCAACCAAAATGCACCCTCAACAATGCCTTGCTGCTCTAACTGCATCAGCAAACCATTGGGCGTGCTACCCGCAGGCGCACTGAGTACATATTCACTGTCCAGTTGCAGCGGCTGCTTGAGTGCTTCACCCTGCTTCCACAGCACAGTCATCGCCGCTGCGATCAACAGCAGGCAGCCTAATAAAAACACAATCGCTAATTTACGCAACACGGCTATTCATCCACTAAATCTTTAATCAAAGTTTGCAGTCTACGAGTCACAGGACCCACCGACCAGCTCAACTGCGCATACGAGCGCACCGGCCAAATTCCATACACACTGTTGCAGGTGAAGACTTCATCCGCCCGCTCTAATTGCGCAAGGGTGATATCTTGCTCAACCACCGCGATACCCGCTGCAGTTGCACGGGCAAATAACTCTGCGCGCATGACACCGGCCACACCTGCACGATGCACAGTTGGAGTGAACAGTCGCTGTTGCTGCACAATAAAAATATTACTAAAGACACAATCCACTATGCGCTGCTGTGCATCAAGCAATAATCCTTCTGCATAAGTCGGGTCGCTCCATTCGGCGCGCGCCAGTACTTGCTCTAAACGATTAAGATGCTTTAAACCAGCCAAAAGTGGCTGCTCAGACAAACGCAGCTGACAGGAAAACAATTGAATGCCATCTTGGGCATAAGCACTCGGCCAGCGGGGCAAAGGCGAGGCTTGCAAAATACGCTGTGGCACACAAGGATCAGGCAGAGCATAACCGCGCTGCCCACTGCCGCGAGTCACGATCAGCTTGCACACGCCATCACCCAACTGCTGCATATAAGCGTGCAATTCATGGCGTAAAAGCTGCATATCACAGCTCAAGCTTAAACGCTGACAACCTTGACTTAAACGCGCAAGGTGACGCTCCAGTAAAGCAGCTGCACCATCGCGCACTTTAATGGTTTCAAATAAACCATCGCCATAGGCCAAGCCACGATCAGCAACCGCAATACTGTCTGCGGGCTGACCGTTTACCCATGCTTGCACCTTTAGCTGTACCGGCGCAGTAACAATGAACCGTTAGTGCCACCAAAACCAAAGGAGTTGGACAGTACGGCATCAATCTTCATCGACTGCGCTTGGTGCGCAACGAAGTTTAGATCACAGCCTTCGCCAGGCTCATCCAAGTTAATGGTGGGCGGCGCTACTTGATCACGCATCGCTAGAATACTAAAGATCGCTTCAACCGCACCGGCAGCACCCAAAAGGTGACCCGTCATCGACTTAGTCGAACTCACAGCAAGCGCTTGCGCATGATCAGCAAACACTGTTTTGAGCGCATTGACTTCAGCCAGATCGCCAGCAGGTGTTGAAGTACCGTGCGCATTCACATATTGCACTTGATCTGCATTCATACCAGCATCACGTAATGCATTGGCCATGCAGCGTGCAGCACCATCGCCTTGCTCTGGCGGCGAGGTCATATGGTAGGCATCCGCCCCCATACCAAAACCGGCTACTTCAGCATAAATCGTCGCGCCACGGGCTTTAGCATGCTCCAACTCTTCAAGCACTAAAGCACCTGCGCCATCAGACAATACAAAGCCATCACGGCCCGCATCCCAAGGGCGACTGGCCGCTTGAGGATCATCATTGCGCGTCGACAGCGCGCGTGAAGCAGCAAAGCCACCTAAACCTAAACCGCAAGCAGCCATCTCAGCGCCACCGGCCAACATCACATCGGCTTCACCGTAAGCGATATTGCGTGCAGCCATACCAATGCAATGCGTGCCAGTGGTACAGGCCGTCGCAATGGCATAGTTGGGGCCTTGTAGACCTAACTGAATCGATAGCACGCCGGAAATCATATTAATAATAGAGCCGGGTACAAAAAACGGTGAAATACGGCGCGGGCCTTGCTCAAGTAATGTTTTGCTGGTGTTTTCGATATTGGTTAACCCACCAATACCTGAGCCCATGACCACACCAATACGCTCACGGTTGGCATCTGTCACTTCCAGACCTGAGTCTTGAATCGCCTGCAAACCAGCAGCCAAACCGTATTGAATAAACAGGTCCAAGCGGCGCGCATCTTTGGCTGGCATATACTGTTCAATATCAAAATTTTTAATTGAGCCACCAAAACGCGTGGAAAAAGCCTCAACGTCCATATGCTCAATTGAACTGATACCGCTTTTACCAGCTAGGATGCCTGACCAGCTTTGCGCGACATCAACACCTAGTGGGGACAGCATACCCATCCCGGTAACTACGACACGTCTACGCGACATGGCGACAACCTCTTGTTAATGCAAAATGTACTGTACAAAAAAAAAAGCCGCACACTCGTAACAAGTCGCGCGGCTTTCACTGTTGCAAAGAAACCGTTTACATTACTGCGCGTGAGCGTTGATGTAGTCGATTGCTTCTTGAACAGTGGTGATTTTCTCAGCTTTTTCATCTGGAATTTCAGTCTCGAACTCTTCTTCAAGAGCCATAACCAACTCAACTGTATCCAATGAATCTGCGCCTAAATCGTCAACAAAAGATGCGCTGTTAGTCACGTCTTCTGCTTTAGCACCTAACTGCTCAGCAACGATTTTTTTAACGCGTTCTTCGATAGTGCTCATACCGTGTATCACTCCTAAATGGATAAACTGGGCAACTTAAGCTGCCACTTTGTATAAAAAGGGTTCGCGCATTTTAAGCGAACTGCTTGCCCTTTGCGAACTACTTATTTGATCTGTATGTGCTTGCACTACACAGCGCACATAAAGCTCGAATCCTACAAACTGCAATTATGACTCAAAACACCGCGCTTCGGTCACAATAACAGTCATTTTAACTCATATACATGCCGCCATTCACTGGAATCGTGCTTCCAGTGACATATGACGCTTGCTCTGAAGCCAGAAAAGTCACCACATTAGCGATTTCTTCAGCCTGACCTAAACGTCCTAATGGAATTTGGGTCATCAGTGCTTCACGCTGTGCTTCAGGCAATTCGCGGGTCATATCCGTATCGATAAAGCCCGGTGCTACCGCATTGACTGTGATTGAGCGCGAGCCCACTTCACGTGCCAGTGCGCGACCAAAACCTTCTAAGCCGGCTTTTGCTGCGGCGTAGTTTACTTGACCTGCGTTACCCATTGCACCTACCACTGAGCCAATACTGATAATTCGGCCCCAACGTGCTTTAGTCATACCGCGCAAAACGGCTTTAGACATGCGGTACAGGCTGTGTAAGTTGGTATCAATCACATCGAACCATTCGTCATCTTTCATACGCAGCATCAGATTATCGCGGGTAATGCCTGCGTTATTGACTAGAATCAATGGCGCGCCAAACTCAGTCTGAATACGCTCCAAAGTTGCAGCAACAGACTCAGCATCGCAGACGTTGAGCACCATGCCCACACCTTGAACGCCGTTATCTTGTAACGCTTGAGTGATGCTTTGCGCACCTTTCTCTGATGTTGCAGTACCAATCACAGTTGCGCCTTGTGCGCCTAACTGCAGGGCAATGGCTTGGCCAATCCCACGGCTAGCACCGGTTACCAATGCCACTTTACCTTGTAAGCTCATGTTCTTCTCCATCTCAAAGCTGCGCAGCAACAGCGGCGGCAAAAGCTTCAGGGGTATCCAAATTATACGTATTAACGCCTTTAATGCAGCGTTTATTCAGGCCAGACAGAACTTTACCCGGTCCACATTCAACGACCTCAGTCACACCTTGCGCTGCTAAGCACACCATGGACTCAACCCAGCGCACAGGGCTGTACAACTGTGCCAACAAGTTTTGCTCTAAGACTGCCAGATCAGTGACGACTTCCGCCGTGACGTTCTGCACAAGAGCAATGTTGGGCTGCTGCCACTCAATGGCCGCTAAGGACTGTGCAAATTGCTCTGCAGCAGGCTGCATCAATGCACAATGCGAAGGCACACTCACAGGCAGAGCCATCGCACGCTTAGCACCGCGTGCTTTACAAGCGACAATGGCACGCTCAACAGCGGCCGCAGCACCAGCAATCACAACCTGACCTGGCGCATTAAAGTTGACCGCGCTGACAACTTCACCTTGCGCCGCTTCTGCACAAGCTGCCTGCACATCAGCATCATCTAAACCTAAAATTGCCGCCATACCGCCTGTACCTGCCGGCACGGCTTCTTGCATCAACTGACCACGCAGCTCAACCAAACGCACAGCATCCGCTAAAGACACACTGCCCGCAGCAACCAAAGCAGCATATTCACCTAAACTGTGCCCTGCAACATAGGCAGGCTGAGCCGTTGACTTGGCTTGCCACAGACGCCATAACGCAATCGATGCAGTTAAAATAGCGGGCTGAGTTTTATCGGTTTGATTCAAAACCTCAGCGGGGCCTTGCTGAGTGAGTGCCCAGAGGTCATAACCTAAAGCAGCAGATGCTTCGGCAAAGGTATCCAGCACAATCGACTCTGCAGCACCAATGTCTGCCAACATGCCAACGACTTGTGAGCCTTGGCCGGGGAATACAAACGCAAGAGAAGCCTTCATAACTATTATTACCTGTCATTCAACAAAGGAAGTTTGCACGCATAGGATGCGAATAACAAACCGACTATTGGATGATAAGCCTTATCCATCCGTCACACTTTACTTATATTTAGCCTGCATAAGCTTACACTTAAACACCAGCCAACCTCTGCAAGTGCGCCTGTAAACGCTCTGCAAGATCTTCTTGAGCCGCTTTATACGCCACACTAATCGCCGCCTGAAAGGCTGCTTGTGATGCATTACCGTGGCTTTTCACCACCACGCCATCAACACCTAATAAGCACGCGCCGTTGTAGCGCTCAGGCGCAAGCTCTGAGCGCAATACTTTTAAGAGCGGCGCTGCCAGCCAAGCCAATAACCAAGCCCGCGGACCACGCCCTAAACGCTGCTTAATACGCGCAGCAATCATATGAGCTAAGCCTTCACTGGATTTGAGCAGCACATTGCCAACAAATCCATCGCACACCACAACGTCTGCATCACCACGAAACACGCCATCGCCTTCGATATAGCCAATGTAATTAATGTGCGACAGGGTCTCCAACTCAGCAGCGGCTTGCTTAACTTGTTGATTACCTTTAATAGCTTCACGCCCCACATTCAGCAAAGCGACACGCGGATGCGCCACACCCTGAATTTGCACTGCAGCCGAACCCATTAATGCAAATTGCACCAACTGCTGTGCACTCACATCCACATTCGCACCCAAATCCAATAAATGTGTTTCGCCATCTAAAGTCGGCAACGCCGTCATGATAGCGGGGCGCTCAATATGCGGTAGAGGGTTTAAAATATGCTTAGCCAGCGCCATCAACGCGCCGGTATTACCCGCACTCACACAGGCTTGCACCTGCTTATCGCGTAGCAATTGCAAAGCAACACGCATAGATGAGTCTGACTTATGGCGCAAGGCATGCGCGGGCAAGTCACTCATAGCAATACTTTCGCTGGCGTGATGAATAGTCAGTCGAGCATAGTCAACTTGAGAACATTGAGTCAGAACAGACTCAATCACTGCAGAATCACCCACTAACACTAAGTGCAGCTTAGGGTGTTCTTGCAAACTTTTTACCGATGCACAAACAACAAGGCGGGGACCGAAGTCCCCGCCCATTGCATCAATCGCTATCGCTGAACCTGTCAAGGTTTACTCAGCAGAATCCTTCGCGATCACTTGACGTCCACGGTATACACCTTCTGGTGATACGTGGTGACGCAAACGCATATCGCCAGTGCTTTGCTCTACAGTCAAAGTGCTTGCGGTGAGTGCATCGTGTGAACGGCGCATGTCACGCGCTGAACGGGATTTCTTGCTCTTCTGAACAGCCATAATTATTAACTCCTAAACGTTTGGGTCACGCTTTAATTGCGCCAATACACTGAATGGGTTGGACCGTGTAACCGCATTCTTGCTCGTCTCGGACTCGATGAGTCCAGCCGGTTGCTGGCATTCTTCAGGTGGATGCATAGGGACAATCGGCAAAGAGAGTAATAACTCATCTTCAATCAATGCCAGTAAATCCAAAGGCTCCTCACCCACTTCAAGTACGTCGTACCCTTGCGGGAAGTGTGTTTCTTCTGTGCCAGGAACAACGATGGCATACAGATACTCACCGCTGACAGGTATGACTGCTTCGTCCAAGCAACGCTGGCAGATCATCCTAACCTCCGATTCAAGCTTCAGTTGCATTACTGCTACTTTCTGCTCGTCGCGGCTAAACTCAAACGCTACCCGAACAAGTCCGGCAGTGTCTGTCAGCAATTCGCAAACCCTAGAAAAGTCAGACAAAGGTAAATCACCCGTTAAGGCAATACCACGATCTGCAAGTTTTCGCGGATCAACGTGAGGAGGAATCGGTGCATTTATCATAGGCGCGATATTCTATGGATAGACTCAGCAACTGTCAAAGGATATTGTCTCTTACTTGATCCAATACGCAGCTGTGCTGTAAAAATCAGCGCTCATTTACGGGCGCATAGCAGCAAAGTAAATATTGTTTCTACGCTGATGTATTATATGCCAAACTCCAACTGTAGAAATTATTAGTAAGGTCCTATGTCAACTCTGCTTTTTAGTCTGTTTGCTGCACTATTTTACGGTGCGACGTGCTTATACCTTATAAGCTGTTTATGGCGTCGTGTACCTATTCATAAAGTACTGGTGACGAGTCTCACCACGCTGGGCTTTGTAGCGCATGGTATGCAACTGTCTGCTCTGCTTTTATCAGAGCAAGGCTTGTTATTGAGCCTATTTAATGTCGCCAGTTTGATGACCTTCTCCATCACGGGCTGCGTACTGCTGTGCTTAACGCGCATTTCAGTCCATATACTGTTATTACCTTTACTCAGCCTGAGTGCTTTGACAGTGGTGTGTGCGCAATTTTTACCACAAGGCCAGCTATCCCCTATTAATGAAGCGCCCGGTATTTTGGCGCATATCCTGTTATCGATTTTGGCTTACGGGATGATTACCATTGCGGTATTCCAATCACTCGTCCTTTTAGCTCAAGACCAACAACTGCGTAAACGCCCCGTTTCCACGCTGATCAGACACTTCCCACCCTTACAAAGCATGGAAAGCTTGTTGTTCGGCTTTCTATGGGCGGGCTGGTTGTTGCTTTCCTTATCGCTGGCCAGCGGTTGGCTGTTTTTAGACGACCTATTTGCGCAACATTTAATGCATAAAACTATTTTGTCCTGCATCGCTTGGCTGGTCTTTGCTATCTTGCTTTGGGGTCGCCACCAACTGGGCTGGCGCGGTCACAAAGCCATTCGCTGGACTGTCGCAGGCTTCTTACTTTTGATGCTGGCCTACTTCGGCAGTAAATTAGTCCGTGAATTTATTTTAGTTATTTGAGGCCATTTGCTTGTGGACGATATGCACATCAGCTACTTGTTAGGCTTGCTGATTTTCCTGATTATTTGTTCTGCGTTTTTCTCCAGCTCCGAAACGGGCTTACTGACATTAAACCGCTACCGCTTACGCCATATGAGCCGCGAAGGTAATCGCAGCGCACAACGCGCACAGCGCTTACTGAGCACGCCTGATCGTTTGCTCGGCACAATCTTAGTTGGCAATAACGTTGTCAACATTCTGGCAGCCTCGATTGCAACCGTTATTGCAGTTGAGTTATGGGGGGATGCCGGCGTTGCGATTGCCACCATCGGCCTGACGATTGTGGTGCTTATTTTTGGTGAAATCACCCCCAAAACTCTAGCAGCATTACGCCCCGAACTGATTGCTTTCCCAGCCAGCCGTGTCATTTTATTACTGATGACGCCCTTGTACCCGATCGTCTGGTTAACCGGCGCAATCAGTAACAGCTTACTGCGTTTATTTGGTGTGGATCCGCGCCATCATTCATCTGAAAGTCTCTCGACTGAGGAGTTGCGCAGTGTCGTACGTGAAGCTGGGCAAGAGTTGCCAGGTAATCGTCAAGATATGTTGCTGGGTATTTTAGATTTAGAAAATGTCACAGTGAACGACATTATGATCCCGCGCAATGAAGTGTTCGGGATCGACCTCAACAGCAATCTCGATCAAATTATTTGGCAGTTGCGCACCACCACGCACACACGCTTGCCGCTGTACCGCGAGAATATCAACCAAATTATTGGCGTGATTCATATGCGTCAAATTGCCCGTTTACTGACGCTCAACAAACTCACACACAATGATTTGCAAGAAGCCTGTAGTGACCCCTATTTTGTCCCAGAAAGCACACCTCTATCCACACAACTACTGAACTTTCAAAAGCAGAAACGTCGCATTGGTATCGTGGTCGATGAATATGGTGACGTGGAAGGTATTGTCACACTGGAAGATATCTTGGAAGAAATTGTCGGTGAGTTCAGCGATCACGATCGCCGTGCGGCACCCGAAGTGCGCCAATTGAGCGACGGCAGTTACACCATTGACGGTGCCGCCTATATCCGCGATATCAATAAAGCCTTGGAATGGGAGCTGCCCAGTGACGGCCCCAAAACACTCAACGGACTGATCACTGAAGTGCTGGAGTTTATTCCTGAAGGAGCCGTCTGTATTCAGGTCGGCCCCTATTATCTAGAAACGCTGGAAATTAAAGATAATCGCGTCAGCCGCGCCCGCTTATGGGAAAGCCTCTAACTCAAAAACCCAGCCATCTCACAACTCAGTGGTGATATGGCTGATCACCTGCAAGGCCTTTTCACGAGCAGCGGCAACGGTGTCCGCTTGAGCTAAAGCCACACCCATGCGGCGCTCGCCTTCAACAGCCGGCTTACCAAACAAGCGCAGCGCAGTATCAGACTCTTGTAATGCACGAGCTAAACCTGAAAAAGCCGTGTGCGTCGAATGCCCCTGCACCAGCAATACTGCCGACGCTGTAGCACCCAGTTGACGAATCGCAGGGATCGGCAAGCCAAGAATGGCGCGAGCATGCAATGCAAACTCAGATAAATCTTGCGACATTAAAGTCACTAAGCCAGTGTCATGTGGGCGCGGTGAAACCTCACTGAACCACACCTCGTCACCTTTGACAAACAACTCAACCCCAAACACTCCACGGCCACCCAAGGCGTCGGTAATGCTATGCGCAATATGCTGAGCTTGGGCTAAAGCTGCAGCACTCATCGCTTGCGGTTGCCATGACTGCACATAATCACCGCGCTCTTGCAAATGCCCAATCGGCTCACAAAAACTGGTGCCATCAATATGGCGTACGGTCAGCAACGTGATTTCATAATCAAAATCAATAAAGCCCTCTACAATGACTCGCCCAGCACCCGTACGGCCGCCCTCTTGGGCAATTTTCCAAGCAGCGTTCAAATCATCGGCACTATGCAAAACACTTTGCCCTTTACCAGACGAGCTCATCAGCGGCTTGACCACACAGGGATACCCCACCTGCTCCACCCCTGCGCAATACTCGGCATAATGATCAGCAAAACAGTAAGGCGAAGTCGGCAGTGCTAACTCTTCAGCAGCAAGGCGGCGAATACCTTCACGATCCATGGTCAGTTGCGCTGCTCGCGCCGTTGGAATCACGGTAAAACCCTCAGCTTCGAGCGCCACTAATGTTGCCGTAGCAATAGCTTCAATCTCAGGCACGATATAGTCAGGCTTTTCCAGTTCAATCACCTGACGTAAAGCCGCATCATCCAACATATTAATCACATGACTGCGGTGCGCAACCTGCATCGCTGGGGCATTGGCATAACGATCTACAGCAATGACTTCAACACCAAAGCGCTGCAGCTCAATTGCCACTTCTTTACCCAACTCTCCTGAACCACAGAGCAATACACGCACTGCACTGGCTGACAACGGCGTTCCTATACGGGGCATTACATATCCTCACTGATTAACTGAACACACCCTGCTTGCGAGCGCGAGCGTTTACCTGCTGGAGCACCTCACGGCGCTCCTCGTTGGTCATTTTTCCCCAACGACTGATTTCGTCACCAGTGCGCTGACACCCCATGCAAATATCATCGATATCTAAAGCACATAAGCTGACGCATGGAGAACGCACTGGTTTTTCACGTAAATTAAGCGATGTCGTCATGATCTTCCTGTAACTGTTGGGCATAACGCTGGGCATTATGCACATAATTACCGGCATTGGCTTCTAATCCACTTTTTTGCTCAGCCGTCAACTCACGCACAACTTTACCGGGCGAGCCCATAACCATACTGCCATCAGGGATATGTTTACCTTCAGTGATCAACGCATTGGCGCCAATAATGCAATGTTTACCAATAACGGCATCATTCAAAATAACTGCACCAATACCAATCAAACTGTGATCGCCCACAGTACAACCATGCAACATGGCATTGTGCCCAACGGTCACGCCTTTACCCAAGGTCAACGGCGAACCCATATCGGTGTGCATGACGGTGCCATCTTGCACATTGCTGTTTTCACCAATATGAATTAATTCATTATCGCCACGCAATACGGCGTTAAACCAGACACTGGCCCCTGCATCCAAACGCACTTTACCAATCACGGCAGCAGTGGGTGCAATCCAGCTCGTAGGGTGTGCGTCGACGCGGCTTTGTGCTAAACGGTATTTCATCGGTCATTCCTTTTATGATTGTTATTTAGACTTCTTTTTTACTCAATTGCGGTGGTTCACTGAGTACAATCTCGGTGTCATAAACTAAGTTCACCAACTCCACCAACATTAATGCGGTCAGACCCCATATTTTATAACCCGAAAAATGATAACTGGGTACATACCAAGTGCGTCCTTGATAATCAATACGATGGGTATTGTGGCGCGGATCAGTTGCAAAAAAATCCAAGGGCACGGAGAAAATAGATTCAATTTCCCCGGCATTCGCTTGATACTCAACCGCTTCAGGAATAAAGCCGACATAAGGCGTGACCTTGACGCCGTGGCGCGAGATCACTTCGCTTAACGGCCCGACAACATCCACCAAGTCAGGTGCTAAACCGACTTCTTCATGGGCTTCTCGTAATGCGGTGCGGATTAAGTTTTCATCTTCAGGGTCGCGCCGTCCACCTGGGAAAGCCACCTCGCCACCATGCGTAGAGAGATTTTGTGCACGCAAGGTCAGCAATAACTCTGGGTTACCGGTGCGCGTTAGCGGCATCAGTACCGCGGCCTCGCGCGCTTGCTCAGGTAGGAGTAAAGATCGTGGTGAATAACTTTGTATACGTTTTGTAAAATGATTAAACATGGGCATGCTCTATACCTCAATATGCTTTCATCATGCCAGAAGCTTCAGCAGCACCCAAGTAACTTATAAGTTATGCAGGTAATATTGTGCGCCCCTGCTGGCGAGGTGATCGCTAGTTGTCTGCAATACGATTAGAATGCGTGATGCTTATGTACAGTGTGTTTGGCCTGTTATTTTGATTCTATTTTGGATGCTTTGCTTATGCGCGTTTTATGTTTTGCAGTGTTTTTGTTATCGCTGATGTCATTTGCAAATAGCGCCTATTCAACACAGAACACCATGGCGACGATTGATAAAATTTTAGTGGTGAAGTCAGAGCGTAAGCTGCATTTAATGCATCGCGATACGGTGGTGAAGTCGTATCGTGTGTCGCTGGGTAAAAAGTCAGGGCCTAAGCAGTATGAAGGTGATCAACGCACACCTGAAGGAATCTATGCAATTAACTGGCGCAAGCACAGTGATAATTTTAATTTATCGATGCATATTTCTTATCCCAACGCGAAAGATGTACAGCGCTCACAAGAAAGCGGCTTACCGCCCGGCGGCATGATTATGTTGCATGGCACGCCCAATGATGAAGAGTATCCAGAGTGGTTTTTTAATACGCTCGACTGGACTGAAGGTTGTATTGCCTTGACCAACCCCGATATGAAAGAAGTATGGGAAGCGGTACAGGACGGTACTTTAATTGAGATTCGCCCATAATACATTCTTTTCGTGAATGGCTGATGCTGCATAAGTGCAAACACTGTACAGGGTCAACGAGTACTGCAGGGTGAGTGTGACAAGCGCAGCCATGGATGGCGTAGCGCCGGAGTTGAACCCTGGATGGGTTCATCGACGGAATAACACTCATCCTGCAGTACGATACGCTGCGCACCTGGAGTATTTCGCACTTTATAAATACAGATGTGCGCAGGTCGTACAGCGTTCATGCTGCTTTTCCCTCCACGGGGCGTCCCGCCCCAAGTCGGGCGCTGCGCCATCCATGGCTCCGCTTGCCGCAGCATGAGCGCTGTACTTATTGATCAGTGATGGTGTTGGCATGTTCGCAATATGTTTCTCATGTATTCAACTGCAACGGGATAGCGACCTGAAATCTTATTTTTAGGGATCCATGCTGCGGGACTGCAAACACTGCACAGGGTCAACGAGTACTGCAGGGTGAGTGTGACAAGCGCAGCATGAGCGCTGTACTTGTTGATCCGTGATGGTACTGGCAAGTCTGCTCTATTGACTGGCGCTGCGTGAACATCTTGCGGACGAGCAGTCCGCGCTCCCATCATCGCATAAGCCAGATAGCACAACGCCGCTGACTGGCAGCGGCGTTGTTGGTGTTGCTAGGCTGATTTAATCAACCCACACACGTGCATTACGGAACATACGTAACCATGCGCCGTCGTCTTGCCACTCATCGGGGTGCCAAGAGTTTTGCACCGCACGGAACAGACGCTCTGGGTGCGGCATCATAATAGTCACACGGCCATCACGGTTGGTTAAACCCGTAATACCCTTAGGTGAACTATTTGGGTTAGCAGGATAACGCTCTGTCACCTTACCGTAGTTGTCCACATAACGCAGGCTGACACTGCCGGAAATATCCGACTCCAGCATCGCATCATGACTGGCATACTCAGCATGACCTTCACCATGTGCGACAACCACTGGCATACGTGAACCCGCCATACCTTGTAGGAAGATCGACTGCGACTCTTGCACTTCAACCATCGCCACACGCGCTTCAAACTGCTCGGACTGGTTACGCACAAAACGCGGCCAGAACTCAGAACCTGGAATCAGCTCATTGAGATTGGACAGCATCTGACAACCGTTACACACACCTAAGGT
>QXGG01019901.1_pt1 | contig 23338 bp, 17 predicted proteins | sample 1982491 | NCBI WGS metagenome assembly QXGG01 (sample SAMN09924614, study PRJNA488089) | Wastewater metagenome, whole genome shotgun sequencing project. | isolation source: South African research farm wastewater | place: South Africa: Irene, Agricultural Research Council, Animal Production... | reverse complement strand
TCTCCTCTGCAATAACTTCAACTTCCTTTTCAAGCTCGTCCTGTGGGTAGGTCGAATGAAAAACAATATCTGTCAAAAGATCAACAGCTCTACTGAAATGTTCGACTAAGAAAGCTGAATAGATGACGGTTTCCTCTTTGCTAGTATAAGCATTTAAATCACCACCAACATTCTCCATCCTGTTTAGGATATGCCATGCTTTACGATGCTTAGTCCCCTTGAATAATAAGTGTTCAACCAAATGAGCCATACCCGATTCAGTGTCTAATTCGTCTCGGGTTCCTGCATTTACAGCATAACCACAATAAGCTACTTTCGACTCTGTTCGATCAAGTATAACTCGTAATCCATTGGATAATTCATATTCTAAGTAACTCACGCTGACCTCTCTTTATTATGTTAAGGCTACAAAACTAAGCAAAAGATATGGTCATTAATAAATATTTGTGGATATTTGCAAAAGAACTAATCACTTTTAAGTATGAATAGTATTGGCGTTTTTTGCTCAGCTTCATCCAATATAGATGTAATCTACACAGATAATGCAGCATCTTTTGGAAAATGGCTTGGAGAAAATAAGAAAACCCTAATATATGGCGGGGTTGATAGAGGTCTAATGGAAATTATTGGCAAGGCAGCCCATCTGGCTGGAGGCAAAGTAATCGGAATCGTTCCTACAAAACTACAAAACCATGCGAGTCAATATCTGGATGAAAAAATGATAACAGAGAGTCTTAGCGATAGAAAAGATAATATCTTAAAGCTATCTGATAAGCTCATCGCTTTTCCTGGTGGTATTGGTACGTTAGATGAGGTGTTTCATGTATTGGCATCACTTTACATTGGTAGTCACGACAAGAAAATCATCTTCTACAATATCAACGGCTACTATTCTAGTTTACTAACCTGCTTGGCCGACTACAAAAGAAAGGGATTTATAAGTTCTAATTTATCTGACCTCTATGAGGTTGCAAATACAGATACAGAACTCAAAACACTATTAAAATAACAACCATACTACAATGATTGAGGCTATTAAAGCATTATTAAAACAAGAAGCTGAAGCTATTTCAAATATTCCAGTTACTAGCGAATACGAAAAAGCAGTTGAGCTAATTGTTAAGCAGATACACCAAAAGAAAGGTAAACTAGTAACCTCAGGAATGGGGAAAGCTGGTCAAATAGCAATGAATATTGCTACTACATTTTGCTCTACGGGTATCCCCGCTGTATTTTTACACCCCAGTGAAGCCCAACACGGCGACCTTGGTGTATTACAAGAGAACGATTTATTTCTGATGATTTCGAACTCAGGAAAAACGAGAGAGATTGTTGAGTTGGCACGACTTTCTCGCCAATTATTACCCAATATACAATTTATTGTGATCACAGGAAATCTCGATAGCCCACTAGCCAAGGAAGCGACTATCGCACTTAGCACAGGCAACCCTAAAGAGGTTTGTGAGCTTGGAATGACTCCTACAACTTCTACAACAGCGATGACTGTTATTGGAGATATACTAGTTGTTGAAACCATGAAATGTACTCAGTTCACCATCGAAGAATATTCTAAGAGACACCACGGTGGATATTTAGGCGAAAAGTCAAGAAGTCTATGTTCTGATCTATAATCAACAAAAGACATTTTAAATAACACATAAATGGGTGACTTCCCAGGGCGATAAAAGCCCTTATGGGTAGGTTACCCATTTTTATTTAATCAATATAGAGTCACTTATCAAACTAGAAGTGAATAAAGAGCTACTTACAAAGCCTACAAAGCATTTTTAGAAGCATACCTACCAGAATAGGAAATCATGACTAAAACCACCTGTTAAACAGATGGTTAAGGAGTATAATTAGTCTTAAAAAAATATATACTTTATCTATTTAAAAGAACAACATACCAAATATTCCAAATTAACACCTATCTTTGCATCACCTTACACTGGTAGTGATATGCTTATAAGACATTTATTCAGGACATTTATTCTCTTTTTATTGTTTACATCTTGCTCAAAGTCTTCATCACAAATATCCATTACTTGTGAAGAAAATCAAGTTGGTAACAATATCATTGTTTGGGAAACAACCCCCATTAAAGAAGGTATTGTACGAGTATTTGCAGGTAATTCTCCCTATAACATTGTCGAAGACACCCCTATTGCAATGGCTAATATTGGAGATCAACGTCTAGTTATAATCAATAATAACCCTTCTGTTCGCAATTTCTACAAAGTTGTTTTCAACAACGAAGAGCGAATAGTAGTAGGAAGCCGAAACATAAACATTCCTAATGTTCAAAACTTTAGAGATTTAGGTGGATATCCAATCCACTCTACTAAAAAGAGAACAAAATGGGGAATGGTTTATCGTACAGGAAACCTTGACAATATTGACGCAAAAGGAATTGCACGACTTAAAAACCTAAACATTAAAACAGTTATAGATTTAAGACCGCTTAACGAGCAAAAGCAAAACCAACTACTAGACAATAACTTTAAAACAATTTCAATTCCAGTATCTTGTAGAGATACTGAAGACCTAATTAATCAAATAGGGAATAAAGAGATAACACGTAAGGAGTTAAGAGCATATATGCAATGCATCTATACTCAACTTACTAAAGAGAATAACGAACAATATAAACAAATATTCGACTTGCTTTTGGACAAAGCAAACTACCCTATCGTTTACCAATGCGCTGCTGGAAAAAGGCAAAGTGGTATAGTATCATACATACTACTGAGCATATTAAACGTTAATGAGGATATTATCAAAACAGATTATAAACGATCAAATAACTTTATAGATATCTCGGAGGCATACGTCTATGCTTCTAATCTATCGAATAATGCCCAAGAAGCTTTAACTGCATTACTTTTAACTCAAGATGAGTATTTAGATGCAGCAATCCAAGAGGTTAAGTCAAGTTACGGGAATATTGACTCCTTCATGACCGAAGGGCTTGGATTTACAGACAACGATCTTAAAAAGCTTCAATCTATGCTGCTGGAATAATTAAAGACAGTCCTTCTCCCAAATTTTTGCTATTCTGTCACATAGCACAAGACCGTAACAAACGTATACAAAAGATTATTTAAATTGATGAAAAATTTTCAAGAGCTTGGTGTATCTGCAGAGATCATCAAAGCAATCCAAGAATTAGGGTACGAACACCCTATGCCAGTACAAGAAGAAGTAGTTCCTTATTTACTAGGTGAAAACAACGATGTCGTAGCTTTAGCTCAAACAGGAACAGGTAAAACAGCAGCATTTGGATTACCTATTATTCAAAAAGTAAATGTAGATTTCAATTCTCCTCAGTCTTTGGTACTTTGCCCAACGCGTGAGCTTTGTTTGCAAATTGCTGATGACTTACACAACTATTCTAAATATATCAAAGGACTAAAGGTATTACCTGTTTATGGTGGATCATCTATTGAGAGCCAAATCAGAAGCCTTAAAAGAGGTGTTCACATTATTGTGGCAACTCCAGGTCGTCTTTTAGACCTTATGAAGCGTGGTACAGTGTCATTATCAACCATTCAAAACGTGGTAATGGATGAAGCTGACGAAATGCTAAATATGGGCTTTACCGAAAGTATCAATGCAATTCTTGCTGATGTTCCAAAGAACAGAAACACGCTATTATTCTCGGCTACAATGAGCCCTGAGGTAGCTAGAATCGCTAAGAAATACCTTCAAAACCCAAAAGAAATTACCATCGGTCGTAAGAACGAAAGTACAGCTAATGTTAATCACGTTGCTTACAAAGTTCACGCTAAAGATAAATACGCAGCTCTTAAGAGAATTGCCGATTTTAATCCTAAGATTTATGGTATTATCTTCTGTAGAACTCGTAGAGAGACTCAAGAGATTGCCGACCTATTAGTAAAAGACGGTTATAGCGCAGACTCACTTCACGGTGATTTATCACAAATCCAACGTGATGCAGTAATGCAAAAATTCCGTGTCAAAAGCGTACAACTGCTTGTAGCTACAGACGTAGCTGCACGTGGACTTGACGTAGATGATCTATCTCACGTTATCAACTACGGTCTTCCTGATGATGCTGAAAGCTATACTCATCGTACAGGTCGTACTGGTCGTGCTGGTAAAACAGGTACTGCTATTGCAATTATGAACCTTAGAGAAAAAAGCAAACAACGCGAAATCGAACGCATCATTGGTAAGAAATTCGAAGAGGGTAAACTACCAACAGGTGAAGAAATTTGCGGTAAGCAAATCATCAAGGTTATCGATGATATTGAAAAAGTAAAAGTGAACGAAGAAGAAATCGAGCACTTCTTACCTGAGATCTATCGTAAACTCGATTGGTTAACCAAAGAAGATGTTATCAAACGTATGGTTTCAATTGAGTTTAACCGCTTCTTAGAATACTACCAAGGTAGAAAAGATATCGAAAACGCACAAGATGGTGACAGAAGAGATCGTGATCGCTCAGATCGTGGTGATCGTGGAGATCGCAATGACCGCAGCCGCAACAGACGTGAAGAAGGTTCTCGTAGCCCTAGACAAGCCGACGCAGGTTACTCTAGACTATTTATCAACTTGGGTAAAACAGACAACTTCTATCCTAGCGAACTAATTGAACTACTCAACAAAAACACTTCTAAACGAGTGGATTTAGGTCGAATCGACTTAATGAGAAACTTCTCGTTTTTCGAGGTTGAAGAGAGAGAAGCTCGCATGGTACTTGATAGTTTGAATAACAAATCGTGGGGTGACCGCAAAATTGTTGTAGAACTAGCTGGTGACGATAGCAATAAATCTTCATCAAGAAAAAGACCAGATAGAGAAAATAGAGAAAGAAGACCAAAAAACAAATACGGTAAATCTAACCGCTAGTTTAAGGTTATCTGAAAAAAGGTGCTAGTTTAGCCCTAATCATATAAAAGCCCCGTCGTTACATTAAGTTGTAGCGACGGGGTTTTGCTTTATGTTTTTCTTAATCTATCGAAAATCCTACCTCTTGGTAGAACTCAGCAATATACTCTTGCATAAATTGATGTCGCTTATTTGCTATAATTCTAGCAGATTGGGTATTCATCTTGTCTTTCAGTTTAAACAGCTTGTCGTAGAAGTGCTGAATACTAGAATTGATCTGTTCATACTTATGAGGACTGAACAGAATGCGGTTCTTGCTTCCTCCATAAGCAAAGCAGCGAGCAATACCAATTGCACCAATAGCATCTAGCCGATCGGCATCCTGCACAATCTCAGCTTCTATAGAGTAGGGTGTATTCCCCTTACTAAAAGAGACCTGGGATACCACCTCAACAATCCGGTCGATTACCTGCTGTTCAACGTCCAGTGAGCTAAGAAAGTCATTAATTAACTCTTCGGACTTGTCAACCCCATCGTGTAATTTATGATCTCCCAAATCGTGTAGCCAGGCAGCAAGCTCTACAACAAAGCTATCGGCTGGTTCGGTAATCAAAATCTTTCGGGCATTGATTACCACTCGCTGTATATGATAATAGTCGTGACCTGTGCTTTCGGTTAAGAAAACCTCTCGTATATGTTCTTGCGCTCGAATCAGAATCTCAGCTTTACTTATCATTTTTATTATTCTAAATTTTACGATACTTACAGTTAGCATACGCCAGTAAAGACCTATTTACAGGTTTCTAGACGCAATATATTATGATAAAGATAAATGAAGTTTTCATTAAACGAAGATTCTGATCAATAAACCAGCTAAGAAACTCACGCAAATTTGCCTATCTTTACACCCAAATCATCTTGATTATTAAAGACATGAATAGAAATACCATCACAGGATTCCTTTTCGGAATCTTGTCCTCTTCAACCTTCGGGCTAATTCCACTCTTCACCCTACCGCTAATAGCTGAAGGATTGCAATTCCCATCCATACTGATGTATAGATTCATTTTCGCCTGCCTCGTACTGGCTAGCCTACTCTTAGTAAAGGGAGTTTCACTCCGACTAACCCGAAAAGAAATCCGTGGATTAATCCTTTTGGCTGTTCTCTACGATATCTCATCACTATTCCTTTTCTGGGGATTTCACCTTATTTCGAGTGGCGTTGCCGTAGCCATACACTTTATTTACCCCGTCTTTACTACTCTATTAATGATGATTTTCTTCAAAGAAAAGAAGTCGTTTTGGCGGATATTTGCCATACTTACTGCCATACTTGGAGTAGCTCTACTGTCAATTAATGGTGGTGACACTCAGCTCTCCATTTGGGGTATCATTATTGTCCTTATATCAGGGTTTGGCTATGGAGCTTATCTTGTAGCCTTAAACCAACTCAACCTAAAGATGAATCCTCTTAAGTTGACCTTTTACGTTTTCTTATTTGGAGGACTAATTCTTTTTGCGGGTATTACCTCTTTCTCTGAGATACAAGTCATTCCCTCATGGCGATCATTTGGTTTTTTAAGCCTACTAGCCATCGTGCCAACCATACTATCGAATCTAGCATTAATTAAAGCTGTAAAAGCCATAGGATCGACCATAACATCAGTGCTAGGTGCCATGGAGCCTGTCACAGCATTAGCCATCGAAATGTTATTCTTTGGTGAGGTATTTACACTTCAAATAGGGTTTGGTATAGCACTAATCCTGACTGGTGTAATGCTCATCATCCTAAAGAGATAATACAATAGATAAAGAATTCAAAAAAGCGAGACTACCAACAAATCGGATAGTCTCGCTTTTTAAATATTAAGAAACTTACAAGCTTAGCAAAGCTGCTTATTTATCTAGAATGATTTTCAACTTCTTAGCTTTCACTCGGGTTTTAAGCCAATCTTGAAGCTTTATTCTCTCCTCGGAAGTAAAGTCTCTATCAGTTCTTAGTACGGCCAACATTACAGTATCCGACTTCATGGTTTTGGTATCTACCTCTGTGGCTTCGAATATGGAGAACTTCTCTACCGAAGGATAAAGTACAGTCAGTTCAGGAGCAATCGTACTACTCATTTGGCTGTACTCTTTGTAGCGTTGTACGGTCGATTCTAAGAGCTTGATTTGTTCCTCATTCGACTGGATTTTCATTCGGCTCTCCTTGTAAAAATCTTCCATAAGTGAGGCTTTAATGGTGCTTAAGTCGGGAGTATTGCTATCACCTAATCCTTGAATAACGACAAGTCGTGTATCTTTAAGATTGTACTTTGGTAGTTTTTGACGCGCCACATTGATCGCTGCTTCGGGAACTTCTGCTCCAACCAAGACAACTCGAATCTCACGCTCTTTATTAGAATCGTTCAGGTGAATCGTTTTATCGATAATCTGAGTATTATCAAATTGAAGCTCCTCGGCTATAAAACGGCTAGCAGAGTTCTTGAACACAGTCTCTTTAATAATACCCGTGGTTAAGTAAATGGCAGGCACCATAGTTAAAATAACAATCAGTACAATATATTTACGAACCTTCATCTCACGAGTTTTGTCAACAAACTCTTTGGGCCTGAACTTCATTACTCGAACACCAATAAAGGTAGCTACGGCAATAAATACAGAGTTGATAAAGTAGAGGTAAAAAGCACCTAAGAAAAAGGCGAGGTTGCCTGTTGCCAGTCCATAACCTGCTGTACAAAGAGGAGGCATAAGAGCAGTGGCAATCGCCACACCTGGAATCACATTTCCCTTCTCTTTTGTAGAGAGTGCAACTACACCTGCCAAGCCCCCAAAGAGTGCAATCAAAACATCGTAAATATTGGGTGAAGTACGAGCCAAAAGTTCTGACTGCGCTTCAGCCAAAGGAGAGATTAAGAAGAATATGGTAGAGGTAACCACACTAAAAGCCGTAGTGATTAAGAAACTCTTAAATGAACGCTTTACCAAGTCGAAATCACTAACACCTACAGCCAAACCAATACCCATAATTGGGCCCATTAGCGGCGAAATTAACATCGCACCAATGATTACGGCTGTCGAGTTAACATTGAGCCCTAACGAGGCCATAAAGGTGGCAAAAATAAGAATCCAAAGATTAGCACCTTTGAAAACAACACCTTTTCGAATAGAGTCTACCGCAAGACTCTCGTCATCTTTGTCTTTGTGAAGATCTAGATACTCACTCAAAAATGAGCGTATAGCAAATACATTTCTTTTGTCTGTTTTCATTCTGCTATGATTTAGTTAATCGGTTTAGAAGAGGAATCTTCCGCAGTGGCAAATCTTTTTTTAGTACATAAGCCACATAGATTATTAATAAAACTGTTCTGTAAGTCAATCGTAAATATAAGTTAGATATCTCTACTTGTGTACCCAGAAGGTATAAAAAGAGTGTCAGAAAAACATAACCAGCAATACGCTTCATGTCGTAAGGGATGGGGTTTTTCATTTGCCCTACAATATAAGAGAGCAAGGTCATTAACGCATAACCCACCAAACCTGCATAAGCTGCTCCCATATAACTATACTTAGGTATCCACAAGATATTCAAAGTTATAATAACACCGCAACCTATGATCGAAAAATATGCTCCCCACTTGGTTTGTTCTGTGAGCTTATACCAATAGGAAAGATTAAAATAGACACCAATCAAAATTTCGGTAAGCATAACAATGGGTACAACGATTAAACCTACGCGATATTCAGACTGAATAATATACTGAATCACGTCTAGATAGAAGACGACTCCAAGAAAGCCCAAAAGCGTGAAGATGATGAAAAACTTCATCACATCGGCATAGGTTTTTCGGCCATCACCCTGACGGTTTTTATTAAAAACAAAGGGCTCGTAAGCATAACGAAAGGCTTGCGTACTCATCCCCATGATCATGGCAATCTTACTGGTCGCTCCATAAATGCTCAGCTGAGATAAACCCTCTGCCTCATTTGGATAAACAATGGGGAATATTATCTTATCAAATGTTTGACTCAACACCCCTGCAACACCCAAAATTAGGATTGGGAATGAATACTTGAACACGCGCTTAAAGAGCGGTAAATCGAAGATATACTTCATACGTCTTAGCTCAGGCACAAAGAACAACAGCTGCAAACAGGTTGCTATAAGATTGGCCACAAAAACATACCCCGCCAAATCCTCTACATTGAACCAAGCAAATAGGGATGGCATAGACTTTTTCAGGTCGGGAGCCAAAACCAAGAAGAATAAGTTTAGTGCAATATTGCTAACAATAAAGAATATCTTGATTGAAGCAAACTTTATGGGCCGCTTCATGTAGCGTAAGTAAGCAAATAAGATGCTCATAAAAGCATCGAGTGCAACTACAATAATCATCATACCCAGATATTCGGGGTGCTGCCCATATTCGAGCAATTGAGCTATTGAGCCTAAATTAAGCAAGCATAAAAACACAAATAATAGCGAGCTCACTCCTACTGAAATCAAAATTGTAGAAAATACACGGCTAGGATTCTCCGTCTTTTTATTGGCAAAATAGAAAAAACCCGTCTCCATACCATAGGTCAGAATCACCAACAGTAAAGCAATAATCGCATACATATTGGTAACCACACCGTAACTTCCACTCTCCACAGTCATCTTGTAAGAGTATAGCGGAACAAGTAGATAGTTTAAAAAACGACCTACGATGCTACTCGCACCATAGATCATTATATCTTTTACTAATCGCTTACTCTCCCCTGCTGAGGTTTGTTTATTGCTGGTCATAGTTGAGAGATTAAAATAGATTTTGCTGTTTAGACTCGGGGGTTCTACCCAAATGGGTATAAGCCAATGGGGTGACTTCACGTCCTCGAGGAGTACGCTTAATGAATCCTTCTTTGATTAAGAAGGGTTCATAAACCTCTTCGATAGTACCTGTATCTTCACCCAAAGCTGTAGCGATGGTAGTAATCCCGACAGGACCACCGCCAAACTTATCTATAATGATGCAAAGTATCTTATTGTCGATTTCATCCAGGCCGTAACGGTCAATGTTTAATGCCTCAAGTGCATACTTAGCAATTGCTACATCAATCGTTCCATCACCTTTTACTTGAGCAAAATCACGAACACGCCGAAGCAATGCATTACAAATACGAGGTGTACCCCTACTTCGAGATGCAATTTCTTCAGCCGCTTGAATCTGGCACGGAACATCTAAGATATCAGCCGAACGGTTAATAATACGGGTCAACACATCGTCGTCGTAATATTCTAGGTGCAAGTTAATACCAAATCGAGCACGAAGTGGAGCTGTCAACAAACCACTTCGGGTCGTTGCTCCCACCAAGGTAAAAGGATTTAGTTCGAGCTGAATGCTTCGAGCCGAAGGCCCTTTGTCGATCATGATATCTATTCGGTAGTCTTCCATAGCCGAATAAAGGTACTCCTCGACTACGGGCGAAAGACGATGAATCTCATCAATAAACAATACATCATTGGGCTCAAGACTCGTCAACACACCAGCCAAATCACCTGGCTTGTCGAGCACAGGCCCAGAGGTTACTTTAAAGCCCACCTGAAGTTCGTTAGCAATGATGTTCGATAATGTCGTTTTGCCCAGACCTGGAGGCCCATGCAACAACACATGATCGAGTGCTTCACCTCGTAAGCGTGCAGCTTTAACAAATATAGTAAGGTTCTCAACCACCTTTTCTTGCCCATTAAAATCGTCAAACGACAAGGGACGCAACGCATTCTCGAATTCAGTTTCGCGAGTGGTTAATTGGTGGTCTCGGATATCAAAATTATCTTCCATTATATAAACTATTTCACAAACAAAGGTAATAAAAAGAATCAGCCAGCACCCTCAGTATTCAGCATAAAAGATGGCCCATACTCAGGGAGTCAAATCGAGTAAGTGGTTTGCTTGCTCCGACTAGGTACTTTACTACAAATGACCTAGTCGTTTTGGGCTATCAATGGCCCACATGAAGGTCAAGACCAACTAATTATGCCTTATACTTGTATAGGTAGACACATTTCGGGTTTAATCACTAACTAAGTAGACATAATCTTTATACGCATACTGAATAAATAGTCATATTTGATTCTACTGCATTAAAGGAACTCTACTTAGTTTTTCATTTTGTTTTTAAAGTTAAATAATTCACTCAGTATTGTGCAGGGTAAGCCCTATTCTTTTTATATACCTTTAGCTTCCATAATTTTACTTGGTTGCCCTCTTGTAAATGGGCTACATCTGGAGTTTGCATTTTTAAACTCATATGGGGACGCCTTTTGTTATAATACTCGGGTGAAGTTAAACAGTTTTGTCTTGAGCTCTTTAAAGTCTTTAAACTGCTTCTGCCTGTAAATTAGCTCCTGCTTAATAATACCATTTACTCTTTCTGCTATTGCATTATCTGTGGGTTTAGAGTCTTGTGTCATACTAATGCTAATATTATAATTATTAAGTTCTTTCACATAATCAGTACTACAGTATTGTTTTCCTCGATCTGAATGGTGGATTAAGCCCTCTAATGAGTTTTCTTTAGTATAGTCGATAGCCATTCTAAGAGCATCTATGCTGTGGACTGCTTTTAGAGAGTTTGCTAACTTCCAACCCATTATCCGACGAGAGTATGCATCAGTTATTAAGTGTAGATAGCTAAAACTTTCCGCCGTGTCAATGTAAGTTATATCACTAACCCATAACTCATTAGCCTTAGTTATTTTAAGATCTTTAATCAAGTTTTTATATTTACGAAAGCTATGATTTGAGTTTGTTGTTCGTCGAGGTTTGGGTGCTGGTAACACCAAAGCATGCTTTCTCAATAGTCCAATAAAGGCATCTCTACCAATCATGAAGTCCTGCCCAAAGATATCCCTGAGTTGTATGTGAAGCTTTACAGAACCAACCCCTGGAGCCTCTGATCGAATCTCTTTAGCTGCAACGATAAGTTGTTTTTCACGAGTTAACCTCTCTAAATAATCTGTTTTGAGTTGATAATATGCTTGTCTACAGTGGCCAAACAATCCACAAGCAGTTGTAATATGCAAGCCATGCTGCTTGTGGAGTACTGTTACTGCTTGGCCCCAGATTTTTTTCGGATGCGAATACCCTCATGCTCCTCAGCTACATCTATTAGAGTGTTTAGAGCAAGCGTCTCTAATTTTGAATAAGCCAAAGCCTTTTCCAACTCTTTTACTCTTGCTTCCAAGAGCTCTTGAGCCTCACTAGTCTGAAGTTTCTTTTTCATATCTTGACTATATTTACAGTCAGAAGATAATTCTAATTCTTCAAAGCTAAACCTCTCTATCCAAGAATTTATCAAAGTAGGAGTTCCTAACTTGAATTTTCTTGCTGTTCCAATACGGCTAGATCCTGACTCAAAGTGGTCACGTAAGATATCCAGTCTCTCCAAGTCTGTATATCTATTCTTCTTCTTTGTTTTCATTAATTATTATAATTAATGAAATGTGTCTACCTTTTTCAGGAAAAGTCACATTACACACTAGCTTTAAAAATCATACAGAATTCCTTGTGATTAGAATCTGCAGCCTATTTCTACTTACGTGTCAATTTGCTTTTCAAACCCATATGTTTCATACATTTAGCTACTATTGATCTTAACTCCTAGCTCTCGCCTTTGTTCCACTAAGATAAAGATGGTTTTATCTCTTAACCACTTCTGCTGATAAAGTTAGCAAGGCTAATTTTTCAAAACACCACTCCCCATAAACAAAAAAACTCGTCTAGAGCTACCTTAGTTAGCTACAAGACGAGTTTATGATTACAAAATATTATTTTACTCTAACACGAACCTAACTTTACTCTTTATGTTGGTAGAAGAGTTACCAATGTGTGCGATAAAATCACCAGGTTCTGCCACCCATTCATGTTTTATATCGTCAAAGAACGAGAGATCCTCTTTGCTTAAAGTCATTGATACAACCTGCTCTTCGCCTGGTTCTAGCCAAACTTTACGGAAGCTCTTTAACTCTTTTATTGGGCGTGGAAGAGACGATTTAACATCTTCAACATAAAGCTGAATAACTTCGGCACCAGCAACACTACCTGTGTTTTTTACAGAAACCTTAAACTCAATTGTATCGTCGATCTGCATTGTTTTCTTATCAGCAATAGCCTTGCCAAAACTAAATGAGGTATAACTCAAGCCGTGACCAAAGCTAAATAGTGGTTTGATGTTATGTTTATCCAACCATCTGTAACCTACAAAAAGCCCCTCTTTATACTCTACATCATCACCTCCAGGATACGCATTCAAGGCGTGTGCACCATTATCATCTAGTTGTGCATAGAAAGAGAAGGGGAGTTTTCCACTAGGATTAGTATCGCCAAAAATAACCGAAGCCAATGCATTACCAGCCTCTGTACCCAAGAACCAACCTTGTAAAATAGCTGGCACAGATTTTACCCAAGGCATAGACACAGCATTACCAGAGATGTTTACCACCAACAAATTAGAATTTGCTTTAACAAGTGCCTCAATCAAATCGTCTTGACCATAAGGCAGACCTAAACTAGCTCTGTCGTTGCTTTCACTATCCTGACCACTACTCTTGTTTAAACCACCCACAAAGATAACTACATCGGCATCTTTTGCTGCCGATACGGCTTCGGATATTAACTCCTCTTTAGAACGATTGTCCGATAGGTCGGTACTACTTCTCAGACCATCTTGAACCGTCAAAACATCACCTACATATCCTCTTGCAAAGGTTACTTTAGCATTATCTCCTACTCGAGCTTTGATTCCGTCTAGTGGAGAAACCTCGTACTTAGCCTTGAGAGAAGAGCTACCTCCACCCACAGTCATCGGTTTAATAGCATTCTCACCCACTACTAAAATATGAGTGCCACTGCTGATGTTGAATGGCAGTGTTTTTTTATCATTCTTAAGTAGTACAATACCCTCTTCAGCTATTTGGCGACCCACAAGAGCATGCTCTTCTGTGCCAAAACTACCCAAAGGACGATGTGGATTTAAGTTTGTTCGGTAAATAAGACGTAAAATATTACGTGCTTTCTCATTAACAACATCTTCACTGAGCTCGCCAGATTGCAACATCTTTAAAAATGGCTGAGCCAGATAATAGCTATCATACGCATTACTAAGTCCCTCTGTTAACCCGTCTGTCCAAGTTCCGAACTCCATATCTAGCCCATAAAGAGCAGCTTCCCGAGTATCCATAACACCACCCCAGTCAGAGACAACAACACCATCAAAACCCCACTCTTTACGAAGAATGTCATTGAGAAGGTAGTCGTTGTGGCAGCAATATTGATTGCGATACTTGTTATAGGCACCCATTATGGCCCACGCACCACCCTCTTGTACTGAGGCTTTAAAGGCTGGTAGATAAATTTCATATAGCGTACGATCGTCCACTATAACATTTACACCATGACGATTAATCTCCTGATTATTGAGTGCAAAGTGTTTTACACAAGCGGCAACACCGTTAGATTGTACCCCTTTAATATAAGGAACGACCATGCGAGAAGCCAAGAAAGGGTCTTCCCCCATGTACTCAAAATTGCGTCCATTAAGTGGTGTACGATAGATGTTTACACCTGGTCCTAGCAGTACATTTTTATTACGATATCGAGCTTCTTCACCAATGGCTTTACCATAAATTTGGCTCATATGCTCATTCCATGTGGCTGCCAAACAGGTTAATGCAGGAAAAGCAATACACGAATCGTTCGTCCAGCTTGCCTGATCCCATTCGTCCCATAAAACTTCTGGACGAATACCATGAGGTCCGTCGGTCATCCAGTTTTCTGGAATACCCAAACGTGGAACACCTGCCGAACTAAATTTACTCTGAGCGTGACAAAGTGCCACCTTCTCTTGCAAAGTAAGCTGCTCTAGCACACGCTCTATTTTACTCTCCATATCTTTATCCCAGCCATCGGGAAACCTATGTAGCGACTGAGCCATTGCATTTACAGCAAGAAAACTTATCACTAACATTAGCATTTTTCTCATATCTAATTCTGTTTTTTATCTATTACTTAATTTCAAAATCAGTACCTAGTGTAGCACTGCTATCCGTACCAACCCATATCTTAAAATCACCTGATTCGATTAACTTATCTCCTTTGGCATTGTAAAAGCCAAGCTCTTCTGCGGGAATGGTAAAGGTTACTTGACGACTCTCGCCAGCCTTTAATTCCACTTTCTTAAATCGCTTCAACTCCTTAACTGGACGAACCACACTACCAACTAAATCTCTCACATAGACCTGAACCACCTCTTTACCATCTCGATTACCGTTATTGGTTAAAGTTACAGAGACGTTCAATACTCCATCTTTAGCCAACTCCTTTGGATAGATATTTAAGTCAGTGTAGCTGAAAGTGGTATAGGAGAGCCCATAGCCAAATGGGAATAACGGATCACGACCAGAATCTAAATAAAAAGAGGTGTTTCCTAGTGAAGTTTGACCTGCCTCAAGTGCAATGTCTTTTAAAGTCATAACCTGACTAGGAGCAGGACGGCCCGTATTGTTGTGGTTATAGTACATCGGAATTTGTCCTACCTCACGCACAAAGGTTGTAGGGAGTTTTCCACTTGGATTCTCCTTACCAAACAATAAATCTAAGATTGCAGGACCACCCATTGTACCTGGATGAAAATTATACAACACGGCATCGGCATGAGCCAAATCCCGCTCAATGGTAAGTGGCCTACCCGCCATAACAACCATAACAACGGGCTTACCCACGCTCTTTACAGCTGCTAAAAGATCTGATTGTTTACCGATAAGATTGATATCAGAGAGTGAGTGTGCCTCGCCCGAGAGGATAGATTCTTCGCCTACAAAAACAACGGCAACATCCGACTCACGAACTGCTGCTTTTGCTGCTTCAAACTGGCTCGTATTCTCATCTCTAGAGTATCTTAATGCAGGCTCATAAACATAATTAATAGCCGAATGTGTGCTCTGAAGAGCTTTTAGAGGAGTTACAGTACGCTCTTTCTCTCCATCAAATACCCAAGTACCCATTTGATCGTGTGGCGCATCGGCCATTGGTCCGATAATTGCTACTTTAGTACCCTTTGCTAAAGGGAGCGTATTACCCTCATTTTTCAAGAGTACAGCCGATTCTACTGCGGCCCTTTCTGCAGCATCTAAATGGCTGTCGGCATACATTACTGAGGCCTTTTCGATATCTACATAGGGGTTATCAAATAGACCTAAATCGAACTTTAAACGTAAAATATTCGTAACCATACCATCAATATCAGACTCTTTAACCTTGCCTTCTTTAACCAACTCTGGTAGATGATTGAGGTAAACTTGAGAGACCATATCAATGTCTAAAAGTGCATTGGCTGATAGTTCTGCTGCATGTTTGGTGTCTTTAGAAAAACCATGGGCAATCATTTCTGCAATAGAGGCCCAGTCAGATACTACAACTCCTTTAAAACCCCATTTACCACGAAGCACTTCATCCAATAAATAACCATTCCCTGAAGAGGGAATACCATCGTTATCATTGAAAGAGGTCATCAGCGTTGCTGCACCACTCTTTATAGTGGTCTCAAAAGGAGAGAGATAGACATTGTGCATCAAGGCTGCAGGAATATTGGTGCTGTTATAGTCTCGACCACCCTCAGAGGCACCGTAACCAACAAAGTGTTTGACACAAGCTGCCATTGCTGCATCGGAAGATAAATTCCCTTTTCCCTGAAAACCATCGACCATAGCAACACCCATAACAGAGGTTAGATAAGGATCTTCACCGAAAGATTCCGCTATTCTACCCCATCGTGCGTCACGAGAGATATCTAGCATCGGAGCAAAAGTCCACTGTACACCAACCGAACGTGCCTCTTTTGCAGCGACCTGTCCACCCTCTTCTACAAGGTCTGGATTAAATGAGGCTGCTTGACCCAACGGAATTGGGAAGATTGTTTTATATCCATGAATAACATCACGTGCAATGATTAAAGGGATGCCCAAACGGCTATCCTCTACCGCAGCACGCTGAATACGGTTAACCAAAACAGGATCGACCACGTTGAGTAAACTACCCACTTCGCCACGACGTATCGGAGCGAGTACGGCTTTGTCAAACTCCATATCGTTAGCAGAGACAACTAGCTTAACCTTTTTGGCATGGCTCATTTTCTGAATCTTGGCTGGGTTATGCCCTAACTTTTGCAACCAATCATCAAGTTCTTTATCGGCTAAAGTTGTTATCTGCTTTGTATCTAATCCGAAGTAACTATTTTGGTTCATCTGACCTATTTTCTCTTCTAAGGTCATTTCTTTTACCAAATTAGCAACCTTCTCATCCGTAGTCTGTTGGCCAAAAGCTAAAAGACTACTACCCAATAGGAGTGTTATACTTAGTAAACGTTTTATTTTCATAAATTATATTCGTTATTAGAGTTATCCATCAAGTCTTTAAAATAGTATGGCGGCCCTAAACAGAGCCTCCATACTAAAATTTAACACATTCTAAATCTCTTTTACCGTAAGAACTACTTTATCTAATCCTGCAGTAACATCTACCGTAAATTGGTAGGTACTACCCACAGTTAGAGACTTATCTTCTATAATTCCTAAATTACCACTGTCACGACCATTATCGCCATTGCCCACAAAAACAAGGTCACTATCTGTAGAGAGTGCGTCCGAACCAAACTCACTTCCCCACTCTTTTTGATAGAAGAACTTGAAGTTAATAGAGTCTTCGGATACATTTTTACCTGCAACTAGTGTAACCCTATACTTGCCCTTCTCTATTGGAGCCATGCAGACTGCATTACCAGGGTTCCATCCTGTTGTATTTGCCAAAGAAGGTTTACCAATATTGTCTCCAATAATCCAGATTGCTCCAGAACCATCGGGCTGTAACGTAGCTAATTCACCGTTATCAAGCACTTCAACACGTAGGTATTCAAGTTCAAAGTTTGCTGTAATTCTGTACTCCCCCTCTATTGGTTTAAAAATCAGCTTATCCTCTTCTTTCGAGAAGAAGTCTTGATCTATCCACCAAGTATCAAAGCCATCTATACCATCTACAACCACCTCATTTCCTGGTTCTAAATTTAGGTCGATGCTAAAGTTGTTCTCATCTGCTCTATTCATAGGCTCACCATTAATGGTGTAGCCAATAATAAATGGAGCAGCATTGTAGGTCAGTGTATTGAACGATATTTTATACTCTCCCGCAGAAGAATTTGAGAAAGGAATAGGCCTAGTAGTTTCCTCTTTCACCTGATCGGCATCCCAGCCAAATGTCATCACATTTCCTCTATCTGTCAGCGTTGGAGTTTTAATATACCCAGGCACTTTGCTAGGGAAACTCTCTTCAGCCACGTACTCATAGTTTGTAGTAGGCAGTAATTTATATTCCTTATCTGCAGTAACCAATGTTAAGTAAGGATATTCTGGTCTGGTAAGGGGTAATTCAAACTCTTGCTCTGTAATACCTAGATTAATATTCTGTAGTACAAAGACCAAAGTGGCTGTACCATTCGGAATATCTTTCAAGAATGGAATGTATATTTTACCCTCATATTCGTCATATGTTTTGGTACGTATCACTGTTTCGGACACCATTTCGTCACTGAAAAACAGACGTGCCTTTAGTGTAGATAGTGGTACATTATCTGCATCAGCAACACCTATATTAAAAGATAGGCTATCGCCAAACATCACATTTTCTAACTCAACTGCATCTGATTCGATCGTCATTACAGGGTTTCCTGGACCTTTATCGTCGTCGGAACAACTATATAAGAACAGGCTAAGAAACAACCCCATAAGGGTATATATGTGTTTTTTCATAATTCTAATCTTTTACTTTTTTCCACTGATAAGAAGTAACAGCCTTAGCAGGAACGGTATATGTAAAGTTTTTCGTACCGTCGTTTACTGTTACTTTTTTAACTTCGCTTGTATTGTTCAATAACACAAATGCATAACTACCATCATTATTGTCGAAAGCACTGTAAGTAACGCCCTCTGCTGTGTATCCAGTTGTGCCGATACGAGTAGCATCTGGTTTTACTACCGATGATAAGTGACCAATGATGTAGTAGTGCGAGTTTCTTGTAATGGTTTTATAATCTCCTTTATCAAGCGTTACTGCCCCGTAACAAGTTTGGCAACCTCCATCTCTATTAGGTCCTTTTTCAGAATCCAACATCAAGTTCCAGACAACAACAGCCTTACACCAGTTATTAACAGTACCAAGAGCCACTTCTGCCATATCTTCCATCAGTCTTTTACTTAGGTTTTTACCATCGTTCCACTCTCCTATTGAGGTCTCTGTAAAGATTAACTCTTTATTTGGATAGCTATCGTGTACACGATTAAGCTCTTCACGATTTCCACCGTAATTATGAAATGCAGCACCTGCAACATAGCTTTCAGCCTCTTTGTCTTTGTAGATTTTACCCACGTAGTCTTGCTCAGAACTGATGTTATCGTAGTTGTAATTGTGGTCAAACAGGTATATTTTTACTTGATCTAATCCACTCTCTTTGAACTTAGGCCCTAAAGCCGATTTAATAAAGTCTCTTTGCTCTTCCCAGCTCATGTACATAGATGCCGAATTTCCTCTATTTAATGGCTCATTTTGAACTGTAATACCATAGATATTAATACCATTTGCTTGCATTGCATTTACCCATTTCACGAAGTAAAGTGCATAGTCTTGGTAATATTTAAGATTAAGCTGGCCATCTGTCCAAGAGTTAAAAGGTTTAAGATCTGTTAAGTTATTCACCTTCATCCATCTTGGTGGAGTCCATGGAGAACCTAAAATCTTCACCTCTGGATTGATGGATAGAATTTCTTTTAGAATTGGAATAACATAATCTAGCTCTTCACTTTGAAGTGCGAAATTCTCAATTCCTGGTGTATCACAACAAGTATATTCACTCAGGGAGAAATCCGAACAACCAATAGATATACGGATGTAGCTATACCCCATTCCTTCTGTTGTAGAAAAGGTCTCTTTTAAGAACTTAGTTCTATCAGCAGGAGCCATCTTTAGCAGGTTATAACAAGTAGAACCCGTTACAGCTGCCCCAAAGCCATCCATATTTTGGAATCTTTGAGACGGATCTAGCGTAATTGTAGTTGGCGACATGCTAGGCCTTTTATTGAAATCTACTGCAAAAGCTTTGAAATCTGCCGTTCGGTCGTTGGTTGTAACATAACCCGTAACATCGCCCGTAACGTCAGGCTTCGGCGGATTGATAATATTCTCCTCTTCGCTGCTGTTACCGCACCCTGTGCACGCCATTACAACAAGTAAATAGCTTAGCAGAATCATTCTATTCTTTATATTCATCTTTATTTGTTTATATTTCATTGATTAAGATTAATAACCTGGGTTTTGAGATAACTTAGAGTTTTCATCAATTGCATTCTGAGGAATAGGAAGCAGATACGAATCTTTCGAGAAGTTGTATTCTAAAGTCTTACGCCCAGAATCATTGCTAAAGACATCGTTCATCACCTCTTCAACTTTGTCAAGTCTTACCAAGTCGAACCAACGCTGACCCTCAAAAGCCAATTCCATACGTCTCTCTTTAAGCAGGGCATCAAGTAGTACATTCTTATCGGCCTTATCTGTACCTTTCAGTTTAGGCAGCTTAGCACGAGTACGTATCTGGTCAATAATTGTTGCAGCCTCTGCCAATTGTGGAGTGTCAGACAGGATGAGTGCCTCCGCTTTTAGTAGTAAAATATCAGCATAACGATATTTAATAATACTGCTGTATGCTGAACGACATTTATACATAAACGGATAATTATCTGCTGGGTAATAGATGCTCCAGCTCGCTTTATAATAAACAACAGACTCTTCAAAACGAACCTTATCTCCTTCTGATGTATAAAGCTTAATCAGGTCTCTAGATGGTGTAATCCACTTAGCCCAAGTAAAGTTGGTGTTCCAGTTTACAAGGTCTCTACCATACATCCATGTACACCAGTTTCCATTACCTGGGAAGAACTGTGCCTCAAGGATAGACTCTTTTGTATTTCTTTGTTTAGCATCAGTAACCGCTTCGTTCATACCAAATAGATTACTAAAGTCGGGCTCTAAATCAAAACCATCAGCAGCCAATTCGTCTGCATATTGAATCACTTTATTGTAATCTCTCAATGGTTTTTCAGCATATACTTTTGCAAGAAGTGCCTTTGCTACCGATTTTGTGAATAGTGTTTTATCCGCAGGGTTATTCTTTGAAGCATCTTCTATACCCTCCAGCAAATCTTTCTCTATCTGTCTATAAACCTCTATTTCTTCATTTTGCTCTGGAAAATATTGATCGTATATCTCTCCTATATTTTCCGAAGTAATGTCTCCTGCAACACTTGTAATTACAGGTACTCTACCCCACATCCTAACCATATCAAAATAGATGATGGCACGGTAAATTTTAGCCTCAGCTTTAAATTGTCTCTTTTCAGCATCAGATAGAGCGGGATCGGTCACCTCGTCAATATTACAAATTAACTTATTAGCTAATCCTACATTAGCAAGATGCCTGTTCCAATCACGATCCATTACCGAGTTTGAACCTTCAATACTATTGTTTTCAAACGGAACGACCTCTGCACCAGTCGTACCAGCGTAAGCATTGTCGGAGTGCGACTCTGCTACCAGCAAAAGGTCTAGATACCAATGCTCTTGTCCATCTCTAAGTGTTTTATAGATAGATTGTCGGTGGTTAACCACAGCCTCTTTATCTTTAAATACCACCTCTTTATCATTGTCCTGTACACCCTCTGTAACATCAGAATAGGTATCAATAGGGTTGTAGTCGAGTGAGCAAGATGAGAGTATCATTACTCCACCTAACATCATGCCACTAAATATGTTTTTGAATTTCATAATTTTAGATTTTTAGAATTGAACATTAAGGCCCATAACAAAAGATCTACTGTGTGGGTAAGTCCCCCAGTCTATTCCTTGCACCGCACCACTATTACCCCATTGATTCACTTCTGGATCCATGCCCGAATAGTTTGTCCAAGTATATAAGTTTGATATAGATAGATAAGGCTGGAAACGGCTAATACCCAGTTTTTCTAAAAGTTTAGCCTTTACATCATACGATAATGAGATGTTCTTTATCTTCAGATAACTACCGTTTTCAATAAAGTAAGAAGAGTTCTTTATGTTGTAATTGGCACGAGGTACACTTGTGATTTGTCCAGGTACTCTCCATCTGTCTAACACTTTTCTTAATTGATTTTTACCGTCATACATACCCTCTGTTTCAATACGAGAAGCATTGTAGATGTCATTACCATGAGAACCTTGAATAAAGATGCTTAGGTTGAAGTTTTTCCAGGAGAAGTTGTTCGTCAATCCATATGTAAAGTCTGGATTCGGATCACCAATGAAAGTACGGTCTGTAGATGTTATTTTACCATCTCCATTTATATCGCGATAAATCATATCACCTGTTTCTGGATCAACTCCATCGCTAATGTATCCGTAGAAACCACCTAAAGATCTACCTGGTTGATTTCTTACCACAGGTTCGTGAAGTACATCAGCAGTCCAACCGTCTGTATAAATCTGTTTTAGCTCTAGTTTGTTCAGTTTATTTTTATTGAATGATATGTTAAAATCAGTGTCCCATGCAAAATCTCCGACAAGATTTTTAGAGCTTACACTAAACTCAATCCCCTTGTTGGTCATCTCACCCTCGTTACGCTGAATTGTATTGGCCGCAGCAGCACCTGTAGGTAACGATACCCACATCAGCATATCCTTTGTTCTCTTGTAGTAGTAATCTACATTTACCGTTAAACGGCTTTTAAAAGCAGTAAAGTCAAAGCCTAAGTTTGTTTGGGTAGTTGTTTCCCATTTCAAATCTTTAGTTCTTAAGTTGGCCTGTGTAAGAATAGGTAGTGAGTTTCCTGCACCTGCTTCAAACCACTCTACCCGACGTAGATTATAGCGTTGTAGATACGCATAATCACCAATACCAGATTGGTTACCTGTCTGTCCCCATCCTCCACGAATTTTCAAATCATCTAGCCAATCTAGGCTTTCCATAAACTTTTCGGAAGAGATTCTCCAGGCAGCAGAGAACGATGGGAAAGTACCCCATCTATGATCTGGATGAAGTTTTGAAGAACCATCTGCACGCAAATTGGCAGTTAGTAAGTATTTGCTCTCATAATTGTAAGATGCACGTCCAAAGTAAGACATGATCCCCCATTGAGATGCACCACTACCTGTTCCGTCCCATGATATCTTATTAGCTGCATTTACAGTCTGTATCGCATCTGATAAGAAGTGAGAGCCATTAATCCAGTTGTTATTGTAATCTGAATCTGTCCAAGAACTACCAGCCATAACATCCAGATTATGCTTATTAAAACTCTTGTTGTAGGTAACAATATTATCAAATGTAATCACCGTATTGGTATTTCTATTGTCCAACGCATTACCCCAATCGT
>QXGG01211110.1_pt1 | contig 23385 bp, 23 predicted proteins | sample 1982491 | NCBI WGS metagenome assembly QXGG01 (sample SAMN09924614, study PRJNA488089) | Wastewater metagenome, whole genome shotgun sequencing project. | isolation source: South African research farm wastewater | place: South Africa: Irene, Agricultural Research Council, Animal Production... | reverse complement strand
CCGCCCCACTGCGACTGCCCAAGCTCAAGCTCACCTTTATACAGCGTGACCAGCTCAGAGACAATCGCCAGGCCCAAGCCAGAGCCCGGAACCCGCTCATCACCACGAACGCCCCGACGCAAAATATCGGCCCTTTGTGTTCATCTGGTGTTCATATTTAGTCCAAACGCAGCAAGCAAGACAAAATGGAATGGCGATAAACGAACATCCCAGATGGATTATCGAGATAATTTCTGAACATGTTGGATTTTAGTCGCAATTTCTAAAAATGCTTTGATCAGACGGGCCTCTTTGCGGTCTCGAAGGCAAACCACATGAGCATCTGTGTAAATGTCCGCATCTGAAATTCGAATTGCGGTAATGTCCGGGTCTGCGACATATTCTGCCTCCGACACAACACTTAGGCCGACTCCTTTGATCACGGCTTCCCGTATCGCCTCCCGGCTCCCGATTTCCATTATCACGCGCGGAGTCACTTTATTTTTCTTACAAGCATCCTCAAACGATTTCCGAGTTGTAGAGCCTGCCTCTCGCATGATCATCGGCATACCATTGAGACGGGACAACTTCACTGACTTATGTTTTGCTAGCGGATGCTTTCGGTTCGCAAAAATGACGACTGGGTGACTTTGATACGGCATTGAGTACAAAAGCGGGTCATCCAAAAAGTGGGCAAGCACAGCGACATCGGTCTCATAGTTCGTTAATTCATCAAGAACGGACTGTGAATTACCGACCCGCATTGATACAAATATATCTGGAAATTTCTGGTTGAAAGAGGCTAGCATTTCGGTCACATGATATGGACTCACCGCACCCACACGAAGGAACCCGGTCTTCAGTTCGCCAGCATCCTTGAGCAAATGCACTAGGTCTGCCTCAAAGGAAAAAATCCGTTTGGTTAGGGAATACACCTGCTCTCCGATCGGCGTGAGCAAGACCTTGTGCCCCTGCCGATAAAACAACTCAACGCCGTAACTTTCCTCCAGGAACTTTACCTGTGTCGTTACCGTGGGTTGACTGATATGCAACAGCCGTGCCGCCCCAGTAAAGCCGCCTGCTGTAGCCACTGCGTGAAACGAACGTAGCTGTGTTAACCGCATGACACCCCTCTGTGCTGCATTGCGAAAGATTTTTTCACCATAGAATTTTTGAATAGTAATACGCTAAAAAAAGAATTTGTTCAATATGACGCACTTGCCTACATTAAGCGCCACTGGGCAAAAGACCTAGAAGTTTTATTAACGAATCGAGACAGTTGCGGTAACCACAATAGGAGGAGTAACCATGCAAGTGAAAACAATGGCCTTTCGTTTCCTCGGAAGCGTTACGCTGGCCTTATCTATTCTTAGCGCTCCATTAGCACTAGCACAACAAAAGGAACTAACAGTTGGGCTGATCCCATCTGAAGATTCGCGTGCCATGATTGCTCAAAGCAAGGCGATGATGGATAAGCTCTCCCAGGCGCTAGGAATGCCGGTCAAGCCTTTTGTGGCAGCAGATTACAACGGTGTGATTGAGGCCTTGCGTTCTAAGCGGCTAGATGTCGCCTACCTAGGGCCATTTTCTTATGTGTTGGGCGCTTCGGTCGCACCGATCGAAGCCTTTGCGGTTGCAGAAACCAAAAAAGCTGGCCGCACATCCTATCAAAGCTACATCATTGCTCACAAAGATAGTGGCATTAAGTCGGTCGCAGATCTCAAGGGTAAAAACTTTGCTTTTGTGGATCCGAGCTCTACCTCAGGCCATCTCTTCCCAAAGGCAGGCCTAATGAAAGCAGGGTTCAACCCAGACAAGGATTTTGGGCGGGTAATCTTCTCCGGATCGCACGACTCGAGCTCTATCGCCGTGCAGAACAAAAAAATTGATGCAGCCGCAGTTGCTGATCGAATCCTCGAGGCAGCATTCAACAAGGGCATAGCGAAGCGCGAAGACATCGTTGTTGTATGGAAGTCGGATCCAATCCCCGAGTCCCCAACGGTCTGGAGGAAGGATCTTCCCGAAGATCTGAAGAAACGAGTTCAAGCTGCATTCATGGAAGTCAAAGACATTCCCTGGTCGGATCAGGGCACATTAAACGGCTTTCATCCAACGAACGATGCTGCCTATGATGTGATTCGTGACACGGCAAAACTGTTAAACCTTGACCTGAAGAAAATGAAATGATCAAGATTCAAGGCTTAACAAAAAAATACGGTAACTTCGAAGCCCTGCACAACATTAATCTCGAGGTTAAAGAGGGTGAGTTCTTGGTTGTGCTGGGCCCTTCCGGGGCTGGCAAGTCGACCTTGCTCAGATGTATAAATCGACTCGCAGAGCCAACCTCGGGAACGATAACTGTTTGTGGCGAAGTATCGTCATCAAAATCCGCCGACCTACGCCGGCTTCGGCGCTGCGTTGCAATGATTTTTCAACATTACAACGTGGTGTCAAGGCTTACCGTAATCAAGAATGTGGTTACGGGACGGCTTGGATCACTTCCCACAATCCCCTCTTGGTTTCATATTTTCCCCAAAAAAGATATTCAGATCGCCAGAGACTGCCTCAAGCGAGTTGAATTGATCGAGAAAGCGAATTTGCGTACCGATACGCTTTCCGGCGGGCAGAAACAACGAGTGGGTATCGCAAGAGCGCTAGCCCAACAGCCCAAAGTAATTTTGGCGGATGAGCCAGTCGCTAGCCTGGATCCAAAGACCTCAAGAAATGTGCTGAATTATCTCAAACAAGCAAGCGAAGACCTGGGCATTACGGTGGTGTGCAATCTTCACCAGGTGGACTACGCCAAAGAGTTCGCTCAGCGGATTGTCGGGGTCTCGGCAGGACGGATTGTCTTTGATGGGCCGCCAGAAAAACTTACCGAGGACATATTGCACAAGATCTATCCGGACAACGACACGGAGGAGATCGCCCAGCCTGAAATAAGCCAGCAACCCGAGAGCTTGCAGCCATTCCAACGGACAGTATTAGCAGAGGATTTAACATGAGCACAACAAAGTATCAGCTGCTAATGAACCGCCCCGCTGGATCGTTGGGTTGGTGGAATTATTTCTTCACCATGGTTGTCATCATTGGCGTTTTATGGTGGGCTGCAGAAGGCAGCAATCTCAGCCTCGCTGAGTTAATCAAAGGTGGCCCATGGATCGCCGATTTTCTTACTCGAATGCTCCCACCCAACTGGGCATTCACTGAAAATCTCATTACCCCTGCTCTCGAAACCATACAGATCGCGATCTGGGGAACCTTGCTTGGGGTTGTGATGGCAGTGCCGGTGTGCTTTTTCGCGGCAAGAAATATCACTCCGAACATCGTTATTTTCCAAGGCATGAGGCAAGTGCTGAATATTGCTCGCGGTATCAACGAAATTATCCTCGCACTCATTTTCGTTGCCGCTGTGGGACTAGGACCATTTGCAGGAGTGATTGCACTTGCGATACACGGCGCAGGAATGCTCGGAAAATTCTTCGCAGAATCAATCGAGGAAATCGATCAAGGCCCCATTGAAGCGCTTCGATCAACAGGAGCCGGACCCATTCAGGTCATTATTTTCGGTGTTATGCCTCAGGTAGTGACGGCTTGGATTGCTGTATGTCTTTATCGATTCGAGACAAACCTGCGACAGGCGACCGTGCTCGGTATGGTCGGCGCGGGAGGAATTGGCTTTGAGCTCGTGGGAAGCATGAAGCTTTTCCAATACAGAGATACGGCCATGTGTATTGTTGTCATTATCGTCATGGTCATGACTGCCGATTATGCTTCTAACAAAATGCGTGCTTGGATTCAGCAAGGCACGAGACACTAAATATTCAAGGAGGGATCGTGAGTTTCTCGTATTACAACCCAGTAACCTCAATTCTTGGGTGCGGAGTTTTAGATAAATTGCCAATGCTTGTCGGCGAACGCAAGGCGTTTCTTATCACCTTTCCAGAAGCCAGAGATCTCGGTATGGTTAGTAAAATCGAGGCCGTGCTCGGAGAGCGCCTAGCCGGTCTCCATGAAGACGTACAACCAAACCCAGATGTTGCTGAACTCGCGTCGACTTATCAAAATTTCTGGGAAGAGCACCATGAATGCGGTGTCATTATTGCGTTGGGCGGCGGGAGTGCCATTGACACCGCCAAAGCATTGATGGTGGGCACTGAAACGAATAAATTTGATGATCTGCTCGCCCTGCTCGCAACAGGAAAAGCCTTCAAGCCTTATAAGACGAAAGAGCTCATCGCGGTTCCTACAACGGCTGGAACGGGCAGCGAAGTCACGCCCTGGGCAACGATATGGGATCGTGAACAAGCCAAGAAATACTCGTTACATCTTGACGAAACATGGCCGAAGGCGGCTCTTATTGATGCGAACCTAATGCTTACCCTGCCCCCATCGGTGACCATACAAAGCGGGCTTGACGCTCTTTCACACGCGCTGGAGTCGATCTGGAATCGAAACGCAAACCCAGTTTCGCGAACTTTTGCGGTTTCAGCAGCCAAAGAGGTGATAACTACATTGCCGACACTCCTGAAAGACATGCGTAATCCATCGCTGAGACTGTCAATGGCCGGGGCAGCATTAAAAGCGGGAATGGCTTTTTCCAATACAAAAACCGCACTGGCTCACTCTATCTCTTATGAAATGACGTTAAAGCATGGGCTTCCCCATGGCATTGCCTGCTCGTTCACGTTGCCCATGGTGATGAGACTCGCTATCGGACTCAATTCTGACTGTGACGGAGCCCTGAGCGAGATTTTTGGCCCGGACTTGGAACAAGCCCCGACTCGTCTGCGTAATTTTCTTGAGTCCATTGGAGTGCAAACCGAGTTCTCTGACTACGGCGTTTCAGAGGTAGAGTCCACTCAGATGGTTTCGAAAGCTCTCGATGGTGTCAGAGGCCGCAATTTTATTGGCGCAGTAGCGTAATCAAACCGAGGGCGTGCCATGGGACTGACACTGCCTTCTGCCCAAACGCAACACGAAGGTTTCTTTGACCTCCTCCATTACGACATAGCTATTTGACTGCGCGGGCACCGGAATCCTCTCGAGCATGGAGCCTAGCAATTGCCGATACTTTGGCATGCCTGCGAGCCGCGCCTTGACCAAATAATCGAAACTGCCGGAGACGAGGTGACACTCAAGCACTTCGGGAATCAGCGTCAATTCTTCACGAACTTTTTTAAAGATTTTTTCTGATTTTTCCGACAGCGTAAGTTCGACGAAGACAAGCAGATTGTGTCCAGCGGCTGCCGGATTGATCTTGGCGTGATAGCCAGTAATGACACCAAGCCGCTCAAGGCGTTTCACCCGCTGAGCGCAAGGAGAAGTCGAAAGCCCTACCCGCTCGCCCAACTCGGTCATGGTCAGCCGTCCCTGCTGTTGCAAGAGGTCCAGCATATGAAGGTCAATAGCGTCGAGTTCCAATGTTTGCTGCATAGACGAATTTTTCCTTAATAACAAAGCAAAGATTTTCGCAAAAAGTCTTAATTACAGCAACATTAGCTGCTACTAGGCCATAAAATCATCAAAAAACACTATCAGGGGACGAAAACATGCACGTTATTGTTTTGGGTGCTGGCGTTATCGGCATAACCACCGCTTACTACTTAAGCCGCTCCGGCGTTCAAGTCACCGTGGTTGATCAGAATGATGATGCGGGCCTTGATACCAGCTTTGCCAACGCGGGACAGGTCTCGCCCGGCTATTCCACACCGTGGGGAGCCCCCGGAATTCCCCTGAAGGCAGTGAAATGGATGTTTCAAAAGCACGCCCCACTATCCATTCGTCCCGATGGCACCCTGTTCCAACTGCGCTGGCTCGCCGCGATGGTACGTAACTGCTCGCCGGAAAACTACGGCATCAATAAAGAGCGCATGCTGCGCCTCGCCAACTACAGCCGAAACTGCCTGCAGCAGCTTCGTAACGATACGGGCATCCGTTATGAAGCGCGTACGGCGGGGACCCTTCAACTGTTTCGCACGAGTGAGCAAGTGGATCAAGCTCAGCGCGATATCCGGGTGCTCCGCGAGTGTGGGATCGATTTTGAACTGCTTGATGCTGACGGCGTAAAAAGATCCGAGCCCGCATTGGCTCACTCGCATCAAAGCATTGCGGGGGGTCTGCGCTTGCCCGGCGATGAAACTGGCGATTGCTTTCAGTTTACGAAAGCACTTTCAATACTTGCAGCAGATCTCGGCGTGACTTTTCGTTTTGGCATCAAAGTGCGTTCGTTTACATTTGATACAAGCCGGCGTATCAATGGCGTGGAATTAGACACCCCAGATCGAGAGGTGCTTAAGGCAGACCGTTATGTTGTCGCGCTGGGCAGTTACTCTCGTGCCTTGCTTGAGCCCGTGGGGCTCGACATACCGGTATACCCTGTCAAAGGCTACTCGCTCACGATCCCGATCGTAAACGAGGGCTTAGCGCCTGTCTCCACCGTGCTGGATGAGACCTACAAGATTGCAGTAACGCGCTTTGACAACCGTATTCGTGTGGGAGGAATGGCAGAACTGGCGGGGTTCAATCGAGTACTTCGTCCGCAGCGCCGTGCCACACTTGAAATGGTAACAAACCAGCTCTTCCCCGGCGGCGATCTCAGTCGGGCCGAATTCTGGACAGGCCTACGCCCCATGACTCCTGACAGCACGCCTATTGTTGGCCGCACAGCGCATCACAATCTTTTTTTGAACACCGGTCACGGCACACTGGGGTGGACGATGGCGTGTGGCAGCGGCAAACTTCTGGCAGATACACTCATCGGGAGACCACCGGAAATCTCTGAGGAAGGCCTGGCAATGGCCCGGTATGACCCTAGGTCTCATCACATGGCCGCACAGCAGGCAGGTAGCTTCGCTTGAGCCGTCCATCACGCGCTGTTATCGACCTTGACGCGTTTCGCGCGAACTACCTCCACGCACGCAGCGTCCATGGCGGCCGAGTCGCAGCCGTGCTAAAGGCGAATGCTTACGGTCACGGGGCGCTGAGGTGCGCATCGGCGATCCAGGACATTGCCGATGCATTTGCGGTGGCTTTTACAGAAGAAGCGATGCACCTGCGAGAGTCAGGTATTCGTTCGCCCATTTTAGTTTTGGAAGGCGCTTTTAATGTGTCCGATGTTGAGCTGGCCCGCAAACACAATCTATGGCTCGTGATTCACCAACTCGAGCAAGTAAAAATGTTGGAGCAGCTAGGACAACCCCACAAGCCAATTAACGTATGGCTAAAGATTGATACGGGAATGCATCGTGCGGGGTTGATGCCCGCAAATGTCGCGGCAGCATGGAACCGCCTAAAGGCCTGCGCTTCGGTCGCCTCAATCCACTTGATGACCCACCTGTGCTCGGCAGATGAGCCTAACCGCGCAACCACGCAGCGCCAACTCGGGCAATTTCAATCATGTATTGCAAGCCTTCCTGGCGAGCGCAGTGTCGCGAATTCCGCCGGCATTCTGGAATGGCCAGGCGCCCGCCAAGACTGGGGGCGCGCCGGCTTGATGCTTTATGGTGTTCACCCTGTCAAGGGAAACAGCGACCACTTACGACCTGTCATGTCACTTCAGAGTCAAATCTTCTCTGAACGCAGGATTACTGCCGGTGAACGGGTTGGATACGGAGAAATTTTCGTCGCCAATCGCCCCACGCGTGTTGGCCTTGTTGCGATCGGCTATGCCGATGGATACCCGCGCAATGCGCCAAATGGCACCCCAGTCGCTGTCAACGGGCATATCGTGAAGACAATCGGTCGCGTCTCCATGGACATGCTAACGGTAGATTTAACAGACCACCCAGAGCTTGGCCTAGGCTCAGAGGTTGAATTATGGGGATCACAGGTGCCGGTACACCGCGTGGCTCAGTCAGCCGGGACAATTGCTTACGAACTACTTTGCAATGTCAAACGCGTACCACTGGGCTACACTTCGGTGGCCATTGATCTGGAAAGGTCTGCAAGAATTTAGGCAAGACGCAGTAATACTGCGCCACAAACAATTGCCACCACCGATAACAACCGCCTAAATGTAAAGGGCTCCTTGATAATCCAAACACCGAGGAGCACGGCAAAAAGCACCGATGTTTCTCTAAGGGCAGCAACTGCAGCTACGGGTGCAACTGTCATCGCCCAAAGCGCGATCGCGTACGAACTTACCGATGCTGTAGCCCCTCCCAGCGCGATCGTCCAACGTTTTTTGGCATAGTTTAGCACTTGTCCTTTTCGAACATAAAAAACCCAAAACGCGAAAATCCAGCCGTCTAAGGCGAAAAGAGCGGCGATATATTGAAATGCATGTTCTGAAGTACGAACCCCCTTCGCATCGATCAGCGTGTAGATCGCGATAATTATCGAATTGATCAACGCAATGGCGATAGCGACCCGATGTTGAAAGAGCCCCGTACTCATCCCCAAAATAAGGACTCCGAAGCAAATGACGCCAATACCGATCCACGCAAGGCCCGACAACGCTGCTCCATCAAGGAACACGAACGAGCCAATCGCCACCATGAGCGGAGCTACCCCTCGCATCAGTGGATAGGCAAGGCCAAGCTCACCATGCTCATAGGCTTTTGCCAGCGCGAAATAGTAGGCGACATGAATGAGCACTGACGCTATCAAATAAGGCCAGGACTCTGCCGATGGAAAACCGAGAGCAAGGCAAAATGGAATTGCGATAAACGAGCACCCCAGATGGATTAACGCGGTATCTAAGGTTTTGTCTGGGCTGGATTTCACCAAAACATTCCAGCTCGCATGAAGCATGGCGCCAAACAACACGGCGAACATGACAGTCCAGGTCATCGCTGGACGATTAATTTGATGTCAGGCGGGCACACCTTGCCAACGCTTGCTGTCATCCTTTGTCCACCTTGCCAGCCGCGCTGGCAAGTACACTAAGCTGTTGATCCCACCAACGTGGTGCAATGTTTTTGTCCTCGGCGGCCTCTTTTCGACGAATCGCATCACGAACAATTAACGACCCCACATATCGCAACGGTTCTGGAGGAAAATAGCCCAAGGGCCCGTGCGTTAGCGGACTGCGTGTCCAAGCATTATCTTCGCCCAGCAACAAGGAACTCAGAATCTGCCCTCCCATATAGCTCGGTCCTACACCGTTGCCGGAATAACCAAACCCATAAAAAATATTAGGGGCATCGTCTAACCTTCCAAAGAACGGAAATCCAGTGACGGAACGATCAGACGGGCCATTCCAGCTGGCAACGATCGGAACATTGCGCAGAGATGGGAAAAAGCCATGCAGCGCCTCGGTGAGCAAATTCTGGTACGGGGATGGCTGATCGAAAATCGGCGTGATACGCCCGCCGCGGGCAAAAGTATTGCCGCCTTTACCGAGCATTAGCCGGCCATCCTGGCTGGTCCGATAGTAATAAACAAAGGTGCGGGAGTCTAAAACGGAGACTCCATCTGACAAGCCGATAGACTGCAGCAATTCCGGGCATCGCTCGGTGATCACCATATCACTAGAGACAATCACGATACTACGCTCAAACTTTGGCACTGCTTGCGCCATCCACGCATTCAGCGCAAGCACTAATTGCGGGGCAGTCACACTACCATTCGGCGTATAGACCTTGGCGGGTTGACCGATTTCATACCTCACCATGGGGCTGCGCTCGTAAATACGAATGCCCATCGAAAGTGCAACTCGTCTTAGGCCACGCACCAACTTCCCTGGATGCACCGTAGCAGCCTTGGGGGAAAAACAACCGGCTAGATTTCGCGCCGACCCGGATTTTCGCGCGATTACCTCTGGCTCAATCGGGTACCAAGAATCAACACCATTTGCCCTTAGCGCATTGATGACCGGATCCATAGTGCCATGATGGGCTGACGCGGTGACGGTATAAAGCGTGCCATCAAGTCGAAACTCGGCATCAATATCATGCTGTCGCACAAAATCACCGATAGCGTCCACAGCGGCTTCACTAGCACGCACCAGTCTGATCGCCTCCGACTCTCCAAACAAGCGCTTAAGTGTCAGAAACTTGGCGGACCATGTTAATAAGCAGCCACCATTCCTTCCACTGGCACCAGCACCGCACAAGTCCCGCTCCAAGATAACAATATCAAGGTGCGGATTACGTTGTTTTGTCAGTATGGCTGTCCACAGGCCGGTATATCCGCCGCCGACCACACATACATCCGCCTTGATGTCCTTCTGGAGCGCTGCACACAGATCCCCCTCCCCCATTAATGCCTGTTCAAGCCAAAACGGTCGCAAAACTGGTTCTCCTAAGCGGCAAAGGTTTTCTATTGCAGGGGGTTATGCAAGCGCCAATGTCATTACCAGGGAAGAGAGTAAGTTTTTGTATTGGTGAAACTCTTAATCGCCTCTTGGACGCCCTCCTTATAACCAAGGCCCGAGTCTTTGATACCGCCAAATGGAGTGAGCTCTAGACGGTACCCAGGAACCTCACGCACATTAACACTGCCAACATTGAGCTCACGGACGAAGCGGGTAATGTAGTCCAAGCGGTTTGTACACACTGAAGATGACAGACCGTAGGCTGTACCGTTGGAAATCGCAATCGCTTCATCGATATCACGGAATCGAATAACCGGAGAGACTGGGCCAAATGTTTCGTTTTTAACAACCACCATCTCTGGTCGGACATGATCAAGAACGGTCGGCGAATACAACGCCCCCCGGCGAATGTGACCCGACAACAATTGAGCACCTTCTTTGATCGCCTCACTGACCACATGCTCGAAATAGACTGCCGCCGGCTCATCAATCACCGTGCCCATATCAGTAGTCATATCCATTGGGTCACCGTACTTCACTGCTTTTGTCTTGGCGACCAACCGGGAAACAAACTCGTCAGCCACACAATGGTGAACCAATATCCGCTTAATCGCCGTACAGCGCTGACCTGAATTCTTGTACGAGCCACTTGCGGCCAATGTCGCCGCTTCCTCAATATCGGCATCTTCCATAACGATAATGGGATCATTTCCACCAAGCTCCAAAATCTGACGCTTGTAAACCGCTTTTCCAGCGATGTATTTACCAACCGCTACTCCACCGGTGAATGTGACGAGATCGACATCCGGGTTTGTCAACATCTCATCAGCGATCTCCCGGGGATCCCCCGTAACGACTGAAAGCATCTCTGGGGGCAAGCCGGCTTCATACAAAATGTCAGCTAAAACATAAGCCGACAGTGGCGTCTTTTCGCTCGGCTTGAGCACCATCCTGTTATTCGTGGCCACAGCCGGAGCAACCTTGTGAATCACCTGGTTTAGGGGGTGATTAAAGGGCGTAATGGCCGTGATGACGCCGAGCAAAGGTTCTTTCGTTGTATAGACTTTGCGACTCTTGCCATGATGCGTGAGATCGCAGGAAAACACCTGGCCATCATCTACTAAGGCTTGATTCGCTGCAAATAGCAGCACATCTGATGCGCGACCCACTTCATAGAGGGTGTCTTTACGTGACAGACCCGACTCAAGCGTAATTAAACGGGAGATTTCATCTAACCGCGAAGCAATGATTTCGCCCGCACGCATCAGGATCTTATAACGATCATAACGGGTGAGTTTTGGCCTGTAGTCACGCGCGATTTTGTACGCTCTACGAATGTCCTCTAACGTGGCCTTGGGAACTGTAGCGATAACCTCTCCCGTGTATGGGTACGTAACCTCAATTACCTCGTCACGATATTCCTTGTTACCCCCAATACGTAGACCCTCGTGTTTGATGACGACATCTTCAAGCTGCTGTATGGCCATTACTGCGCCCCTTTCTCATTAGATCGTGCAGTCAAATAGTTGCGAAATTGAGCGCTAGATCAAGGGCATCAAAATTACGCAAACGCCGATTACCATCAATGCCCCTGACAGGACGGTTGCAAATGAGCGGCACGCGCTGTTCAGAGATCCCTCCATGCGAACGTAACGGCGCATCAAGGCCAGATAAATCATGGCGACTGGCGCTTGTTCCAAGAACCGTATTAACTTCGCTAACTACGACGATGTCGCCGATTCGATCGGGCGGCAATTCGAACATTTTCGCGGCCTCGTCTCGGGTTAGCACAAGCTCGACACCAGGCAGCTCTCTTAATCTGGAAATCCAAGTAGGCACCACTGATTCATCGGGCGTATAAACGGTGGCGTATGAACCGAGAGCGCCATGATGAACCACATAAGGGTCGGTGATGGGCAGGATCACTCTGGCTTTCTTGGACCCAAACCACGCATCGAGCTGGTCCTGCAAGTAGATCACTTTAGGCTGACCATCCGGACCATGCTTGTCATTCATACCGTGATCGGCAGTGATCACAATGGTCGCTCCCATCTGATCAAGCTGATTCAAATAACGGTCCATCATTGAATAAAATGCGTTCGCCGCCTTACTTCCAGGAGCTGCCTTATGCTGAACATAGTCTGTCGTTGAGAGATACATCAAATCGGGCCGATGACGCTCCATTAACTTGACCCCTGCGGCAAACACGAACTCTGAAAGCTCTGCACTATAGACCGACGGCACAGGCATACCGACCATCTCCAAAACCCCAGTAATTCCATTTTCTTCCGCAGTGACCTGATCCGCTTTCTCTGAAGAAAAACAGATCCCCTTCATTTTATTTCCCAACAGCTTTCTTAATTTATCCTTGGCCGTAACAACGGCTACTTTTGCGCCAGCATCGGCAAAAGCGGCCAGCACGGTTCCAGCGCGAAGATACTTAGGATCATTCATCATTACTTCTTCGCCCAGTTCGCGGTCGAAGAAATAATTGCCGCAAATGCCATGGACGGCAGGCGGGACCCCCGTAACAATCGATAAGTTGTTGGGGTTAGTGAACGATGGCACCACGCAATCGGCGAGTAGATCAGCACCTTTTGAGCGCATCCGAGCCAAAGCAGGCGCAATATTCGCACTAATAGCGGCATCTAGATACGCTGGTTCACATCCGTCTACACATACCACCACAACGGGCTTACTCATCCAGCGATAACTACGGCTGTTCACTTCTATTGTCTCTGGTCTTGTCATTTCACGATTCCTTTGTGGGTGTAACGGCAGAATTAAAAGCGGGTGAGGCCGACGGCCTCCCAAGCACTTTGTGCATGCGAGCACGACTGTCGGCAACATGAAGACGCAACGCTTGCCCAGCTTTGCGTGGGTTTCGCGCCGCGATGGCATTAACGATTTCGGTGTGCTCGTCAGCGGATATGGTCAGAGCACCGCCCGATCCAAGCGCTCGCATTCTGAACAGCGACAATTCTTTGATCAGACGTTGGTATGTCTCAGTAAGTTTGGCACTACCTGCAGCTGCCAGCAAAATGTCATGAAACTTCAGGTTTAGCTGTGCATACCGTTCCAAGTCTTGCCCATGAGCCGCAAAACGCATGTCTTCCAGCATGGCTTTGAGGTGTTCGATGCTCTCGTCGGTGATGGCGATGGCAGCACGACGACCAATGATTTCCTCCAGCGCTTCACGCAATTCGTAAATCTCATCAGCTTCCTCGAACGAAATCTCGCGCACAAACATGCCCCGGTTCTTTTCTGTGCGCACCAAGCCGACTTCTTCTAATGCACGTAGAGCCTCTCGAATCGGCCCACGACTGGTATTAAAGCGCTGGGATAGTTCGCTTTCGTTCACACGACTTCCCACAGGCAACACCCCGGTCATGATGAGCCGCTCGATCTCCTCCTGAATCAACATGGGCAGGGAGCTTTTTTGCAAAAAGGCCAGAGCCGAAGAGGGCGTTTTTGTGTCCATAGGGTTTATTCTCCCCCGTTTTCTAAAAACTGTCAACAGTTTTTTATTGACAGCAAACATTTTACTGTCTAGATTGTTTTCACCGATGCGTGCGAATTGGCATCGGATCACAGGCTATGAGCCGCAAAAAAGGAGACAGAAAAATGGATAAAAGAAAGATATTTGGACGCATTCCAAAGGTTTTAGGCGCTCTTGCGTTTGGCGTTATGACCACATTTGCCTATGCCCAACGCACGCCTCTGATGGTTTACACGGCACTTGAGACAGACTCAATGAAGGCTTACAAAACGGCCTTCGAAAAGGCGAATCCCGACATCGAGATCAAGTGGGTTCGTGATTCAACAGGGATTATCACGGCGAAGCTTTTGGCAGAAAAGGCAAACCCGCAAGCCGATGTGGTGGCTGGATTGGCTGCAACGAGCCTTGCCTTGCTTGACCAAGAAGGCATGCTTCAGGCGTATCAACCAAAAGGGTTCGAATCGCTCAAGCGTTCCTACTCCGACCAAAAAACTCCGCCCGCTTGGGTCGGCATGGATGTATGGGCGGCAACCATTTGCTTTAACACGGTAGAAGCAAAGAAAAAAGGACTGCCAAAACCTGAATCCTGGAAAGACCTCGCCAAACCGGTCTACAAAGGGTCGATCGTGATGCCCCACCCCGCCTCTAGCGGTACGGGATTTTTGGATGTCTCCGGCTGGATCCAGATGTGGGGTGAAAAAGAGGCGTGGAAATACATGGACGCACTTCACGAGAACATCGCCCAGTATCAGCACTCCGGCTCCAAACCCTGCAAGTCGGCGGGCGCTGGCGAGTTCCCAATTGGCATCTCCTTTGAGTTTCGCGCTCATCAGGTCGCCAAATCCGGAGCTCCTGTGGAGCTTGTTTTCCCCAAGGAGGGTTTGGGTTGGGACATTGAGGCTACAGGCATCATGAAAACGACCAAAAAACCCGAGCAGGCAAAGCGCCTTGCTGACTGGTTCGCAAGCAAAGAGGCGAACGAGATCACCTCTACTTGGTGGGCGGTCGTGGCATACCCCGGCGTTGCCCAAAAACTTCAAGGCATTCCGGATAACTACGAGCAACTCTTAATCAAGAACGATTTGAATTGGGCAGCTAAAAACCGCGAGCGCATCCTGGCAGAGTGGACCAAGCGATACGAAGGCAAAGCCGAGGCGAAGTGAACGCCCCCGCTGAAATTACCCCTGCGAGCTAGGGCTCGCGGGGGTTTATTCACACTCTCTATAAGCACTTCTATGGACATGAATGTCACCAACATGCTTAACAAAGCGACAAATCTCGCTAAACCAGCGCTCGAGATCAACGGTATCCACAAAAGTTTCGACCACTTTAACGCCCTGAGCGACATCAACCTGACAGTCAATCAGGGTGAAATGCTTTGTTTTCTTGGGCCCTCGGGCTGTGGAAAGACGACGCTGCTGAGAATCATAGCGGGCTTAGAGACACAAAGCTCTGGCAGTATCTTTCAAAGTGGCCGCGATATCTCTTGGCTACCTGCCAGTCAGCGCGATTACGGAATTGTCTTTCAGTCTTACGCACTGTTTCCTAACCTGACCATAGCCGAAAATGTTGCTTACGGCTTAGTCAACAACAAAATGCGCAAGCAGGAAATTCAAGCGCGAGTGGCCGAGTTACTCGCAATGACTGGACTACCCACATCGGGCGACAAATACCCGAGTCAACTCTCAGGTGGACAGCAGCAACGAGTAGCACTGGCACGTGCTCTCGCCACCAAGCCTGGGCTACTTTTACTCGACGAACCCCTGTCCGCCTTGGATGCTACAGTGCGAATTCGCTTGCGGGCCGAGATTCGACGCTTGCAAAAACAAGTGGGTGTCACGACTATCATGGTCACGCACGATCAAGAAGAGGCGTTGTCAATGGCCGATCGGATCGTTGTGATGAATCACGGTGTAATTGAACAAGTTGGCACACCCCTTGAAATTTATGAATGCCCCGCCTCTCCCTTCGTCGTTAATTTTGTTGGCAAGATCAATATCCTGCGTGGCGTAGCGCTCGGGGGGAAACGCTTCAAAATCGGCAGCATGGAGATTGAGTGCGACAGCAGTGAGAGTCGCTTTGCCGCTGGAGAGGATGTATCGCTATACCTTCGGCCAGAGGATCGTGTCGCAGAACATTTAGAAGCTGACACCCCCTACCGCATGAGTGTGAAAGTCAACAAAGTAGAGTTTCTCGGCAGTGTTTGTATCGTCGATGTCAGCTCCGAGGCCTTAGGAGGGCAAACCTTTGGCCTACATTTCTCGCTCAATCAAATGCATGACTTGAATATAAGCGAAGGTCGACGGCTTGAGATAGCGCTACGCGCAAGTCGTATTCGGGTTTTTTCAAACGGAAAGGCGGGGGAATGACCAGCGCAACTTTTCCTACTACAACCTTGGGCACCCCAAAAATTCACTTAAGTCGAGATGAGTGGATCGCGCGGGCCGTGATGTTGGTCATTATGGGGTTGCTACTGACCTTTTTGATAGCCCCTTTATTTTCGATTCTCGTCAACGCGGTACTCGACAAAGAAGGTAATTTCGTTGGACTCACGCATTTTATTACCTACTTTCATTCGCCTAGCTTATTTCGCTCCGCGTTTAACTCGGTTTTTGTAGCGCTATGTGTTGTGCTTATCTCAGTTCCAACTGCTTTTATCTGCGCTTACGCACTGACGCGGACTTGCTTGCCAAAACCGTTTAAGGCCACCGTGCGCCTCATCTCTTTGATTCCCCTATTAGCCCCCTCATTACTCGCCGCAATAGCATTTGTTCAATGGTTTGGGAACCAAGGGGCGCTGAAGTTTCTGATCGGCGATTTCTCTATTTATGGAGCCCCAGGCATTATTCTAGCCGAGGTATACAACACCTTCCCCCATGCCTTGATGATCTTGATTACCGCACTGTCATTGGCTGACGGGCGACTGTACGAAGCTGCCGCTGCCTTGCGTACGCCGGCATGGCGACAATTTTTTACCATAACGCTACCGTCTTGTAAGTATGGCCTAATTAGTGCATGCACTGTGGTTTTTACCTATGTGGTTAGCGACTTCGGTGCGCCAAAGGTAATCGGCGGAAACTTTAATGTGCTGGCGGTCGATGTTTACAAGCAAGTGGTTGGGCAATTTAATTTTTCAATGGGTGCAGTGGTGGGAATACTCTTGCTCTTGCCCTCGGTTATCTCCTTTACCATTGATTACAAAGTTCGCCGCAAAATCAAAGCACAGCTCACCGCTCGCTCTGTTCCTTACACACCAAGGCCTCGCCCGGTAGCAGACACGTTAGTTGCACTTTTTTGTATTGCCGCTTGCGGCATGCTCTTGGCCACTGTTGGAATGGCTTTTTACACCTCTTTTATCAAGCTCTGGCCGTACAACCTCTCTTTTACGCTCGACCACTACCACTTTGCCTTGTTTGAAAGCGACATGGCAAATGCCTACGGTAACAGCTTAAAGGTATCGTTTACAGCAGCAATCGTTGGGACCATCCTCGTGTTCATTGGGGCCTATGTAATCGAAAAGACTCGCAATCTGGGCTGGCTACGCAATAGCATGCACCTCATGGCCATGCTTTCGATGGCGGTACCAGGGTTGGTTCTTGGCCTTGGCTATGTCATGTTTTTTAACCCCGAGAGCAACCCCCTCAATTTTCTTTATAACACCATGGCGTTACTCGTGATCTCGATGGTTGTTCACTACTACACCTCCTCTCATCTCACAGCGGTTACAGCATTGCAGCAAATCGACAATGAGTTCGAAGCGGTGTCTGTTTCACTAAAGGTTCCATTTTTCAAAACATTTCTACGCGTCACGGTGCCCGTTTGTCTCCCTGCAATTCTGGATATTTGCCGTTATTTTTTCGTCGTTTCTATGGCCAGTTTGTCAGCGGCAATCTTTCTATACACCCCCGAGACTATCCTTGCCTCAGTGGCGATCATGCATCTAGACCAAGCAGGAGATATTGGGCCGGCTGCTGCACTTGCGAGTCTGATTGTGCTGACATCCGTTGCAGTATCGTTAATTTATTCCTTCGCAACTCGCGTGTTACTTGCTCGTACGCAGGCGTGGCGAAACCTCGGTAGAGCCTGACGGTTAGTTTTTACAGACTTAATTTATTCTTTGGAGACACTCATGACTCAAGTTTCATCCCCAATTTTGTTAACACCCGGGCCTCTAACAACCTCGGAGCGAACTAAACGCGCCATGCTTCAGGATTGGGGATCGTGGGATGCAGACTTCAACAAGATTACTGCGCAGATTCGAACCCGGCTGCTAGATATCGTTAACGGCCGGGGGTCACACGAATGCGTCCCCATGCAGGGAAGCGGTACATTTTCGGTAGAGGCAGCCGTAGGAACATTGGTTCCGCGAAGTGGCCATGTTCTTGTACCTAATAATGGGGCCTATTGCGCGCGTCTAGCGCGTATCTGCAAAGTCTTGGGTAGACGACTCACCACGATTGACTACACCGAAGCCCAACGGGTCGACCCAGCGGATGTGGATCGGGCGCTCAGCCAGGATCCCACGATCACCCATGTGGCACTAGTGCACTGCGAGACTGGCGCCGGAGTGTTGAACCCCCTTCACGAAATAGCCCTTGTGGTAGCTAAGCATGGCAGAGGTCTTATCGTGGATGCCATGAGCTCATTCGGAGCCATCGAAATCGATGCGCGTAAGACTCCGTTTGATGCTGTCATTGCTGCCTCTGGCAAGTGCCTTGAAGGCCCGCCAGGGATGGGGTTTGTCATCGTACGGCGAGCTGTGCTGGAAAAATGTGAAGGAAATTCGCACTCACTGGCGTTGGATCTTTATGATCAATGGGTGTACATGCAGAAAACAACTCAATGGCGATTTACTCCACCCACCCATATTGTTGCTGCACTGGATGAGGCGATCACTCAATACCTTGAGGAAGGCGGGTTGGCGGCACGTGGCGAACGCTATGCCAGTAATTGCAAAGCACTGATCGAAGGTATGCATGCTCTGGGTTTTCGGAGCTATTTAGCGAGCGATTTACAAGCTCCCATCATCGTTACTTTCCACGCACCAGCGGACCCAATTTACAAGTTCAAGGACTTTTACGAAGAAGTCAAGAAACGAGGTTACATTCTTTATCCCGGCAAACTTACCCAGCTCGAAACTTTTCGCGTTGGCTGTATCGGGCATTTCGGCAAAGCCGGAATTCCTGGGGCTGTCGCCGCCGTGGCCGAAGCACTGAAGGCGATGGGCGTAAAGCAGATCAGCGTAGCTGAGACTGCCTAGTTCTTGGATCAGCCCACAAACCCTTGCGTAGGGCTGCGTCCATGCGATGCAGAGTATCTCGACAAATGTCTGAGTCAGGCCCGATCTTTCCAACCCAAATGGCTTCAAAGCCTATTTCTCGGAAGCGAAAAGATCGGCCTTATTTCAGATGTCCAAGCAACTGCGCTCGTCAGATGGCTGCCACTGAAAGCGATCCCGCAGGGGTGGCAATGGCAAGCAGATTCTCTGACACCCAATGAGCGAAGTTCCCAACTGCGGATTGCAGCAGAGAGTTTACGCGATGCCGGTTTAATTTCTGGCTGGAGGTCTGAGGAGTACGCGAGCTGGGGCTCTGTTGAGTCACCAGGCGGGGTCGAAAATTCAGAACTTTTCCGCCTTGAGCGTGCGGCATTCCGATATTTTGGGTTTCGCAGTCACGCTGTACATATCAATGGATTCACGCCGACTGGTCTCGTGTGGTGTGCGCGCCGGGCTTTAACAAAACCAACAGACCCTGGGAAATTAGATAATTTAGCCGCTGGCGGCATTCAAGCCGGTGAGACCATTTTAACCTGCGCTTGGCGCGAACTTTTCGAGGAAGCAGGCTTAAGATCAACAAGCCTAGCGTCCATGACTCTTGTGGGCTCAGTGCTCACCGAGCGGCTTGAGCCGGAAGGTTGGCACAGCGAAACCCTACATGTATTCAACGCGGTGCTAAAGTCAGACAACCAACCCCAGAATTACGACGGCGAGGTCGAATCTTTCAAATGCGTCTCCCTATCCGAAGCGGTAGAAGACATGCGTCGAGGTCATTGGTCTTTTGATGCCGTTTGTGCCATGGCGCTTGGCTCTGCAAAACTGCGCAATTTGTTCGGGGGCGCTTATAGCTCCCTAGCCTCATAGAACTACTAAGCAGGCTCACCGAAGGCCACATAGACGAGGTCACCCGCAAACATTACCGACTTATCCGGCAAAAAGATCATGGTATCGCCCGGATAGTGGGCGTTTGTCTCTATCCACTGAACGGTAACGGCCCGCACCAACCGGGTGTGCTGTGCCTTGCGACGACAGCACCCCTTTATTAGTTGTTATTTATTTATTGATGAGTTATGCGATCACGCCGCTTGCGCGGACGAATCAAATGCACGAGTGCGAGAAGCAGAAATCGCTCTGTCTTGTTTGGATAAAACGATATCGGTCACCATCTCGGCCGTGACGGCAGATAATGTCCAGCCGAGATGCCCGTGCCCGGTGTTGTAAAACACATTAGCGCGCGAACCTTGACCAACCCTTGGCATCATGTTGGGCATCATGGGGCGCAGCCCTGCCCAGGGCACCACTTTGCGGGTGTCAATGTCTGGAAAACACTGGTTAACCCACTTAATCAGCGGCTGGATGCGGTCGGCGCGAATATCCAGATTAATTCCATTGAACTCTGCAGTGCCCGCCACACGGAAACGGTCGTCCCCGAGTCGGCTGGTGACCAGCTTGGTTTCATCATCAAGCAAACTGACCTGGGGTGCAGCAGCCTGGCTCACGCTATCGGGCAGGTTCACAGTAATCGAGTAGCCCTTCACCGGATAGATATTAAGCCGGTCGCCAAGCTGTGCCGCAAGGCGCCGACCATGCACGCCAGCGCAAATCACGATTCCATCAAATGTCAGCGAATCGGTATCGCCCGCGTGTTTCACCTGGACAAATGCGCTCTTGCCATTGGCCGCAACGCTGAGCACCTCATGCTCATTCAGGATCTTCACACCAATACGTTCACAGGCTTTGGCCAGGCCATAGGTGAATTTATGAATATCGCCTGTCGAATCACTCTCGGTGAAGTAGCCACCGTAGTACTTCCCGTGCAATGTGGGCTCAATTTCCTTCATTTCCGCTGGTGTCACAGCACGACGTGGCAACCCGCCTTGCGCTAACAGCTTAGAAACTTCTCCTGCATGGTCAAATCCTTTTTTATCACGATAAATATGCAAAATGCCTTCGCGTTTATGGTCAAACTCAATGCCTTCCGCTTTCGCCCATGCGAAGTGATGTTCACGCGACGCGATCGCCATTTTCGCTGTGGCAATCGTATTGTTTTTGTAACGGGGAATCGCGGCGACAAACTCTGCAATCCAGGTGAGTTTGTGCCAGGTGGGCGTGGGGTTCATGAGCAAGGGGGCATCGCTTTTGAACATCCACTTCAACCCCTTAATAATCGTGGAGGGGTGGGTCCAGACTTCTGCGTTTGAGGCGGATAGCTGACCGCCATTGGCATAGGATGTTTCCATGCCGGGGTAGCGATTTTTCTCGATCAGGGTAACGTTAAAGCCTTTTTTTGCCAGACAGTAGGCGGTCGTGACGCCCGTAATGCCGCCACCAATCACAACGAATGACTTGCTCATTTGAAGGTCTCCTCAACGTCGGGGGTTTGGTCTGTACGCAATTTGCGAGTCAGACGCCCCCTCTGTTTTAGACCTGAGAGATTCGCGAGCCCTGAGGCTCGCTTGCTCCTGCGGTGCTTTGGCGGACGTGCGCGCCAAAGGCTCTTCAGAGATTTGTTCGGTAACGGTCCTTTTGCCTGAGAGTTTCCGGGGCGGTTGCTCCTTCGGCGCCACACAACTGTGGTCTCTCCCGATACCTTCAGTCGGCAAGGCTAAGTAGGTCTCAGGCGACTGTCAACCAGTTTTTGTGGGTTTTTTGATGGCGCACCGCAAAAAAACAGCTCGACAAAGGGGCGTCCCCCGATAATAAAGCGCGTAAATTAAGCGCATTTCAGTTACGCAGTGATCGTCGCAATGGCGCTTAAATTTGTTCTTGTCGGTTTAATGGCAGTGATCGCAGGGGTTGTTTACCAAGACGATCAAAAAGGTCTGCAGCTCCCATCCAAACCCGATTGGCACACATCTGAAAATGACTGTGCCTGGAGCTGGGTTCAGGGCGGCGGGCTCGGGATGTGGAGTGAAACATGTCGGTTATCGACAGGCCAATGGCGCATTGTTTGGGATGAAGCCCAGCGTGGGTTTGTCTTGCGCCGTGAAAATCAAATCGTAGAGTTGGTTGTGCAACCTTGGAAAATCTCACCAGACACAGGAATTTCATCGCTGAGCAAATCACTCAGCGACGCGGGTTATTTAGCCTCTGATAATGATTGCCAATGGCAGAGTGTGCCAATGCGCAAATCGCCTCGCGCCATGAAGTTCTATGTGCTTAGCTCTTCAAAGCCCGATGCTTTAGCACCCACCGTGCAAGGCGAAATTCCTGAACCACGTTGTGGGCCCTATGGGCATTCAACTCACGGCGTAAGATATTTCATCGTTGACCTGCGTTGGCCTGACCTGGCTATTTTCGTCAATGAAGGTCAAGAGCGCCCCATGTTTGACCCCGCCAGCATTACTGTACTTCCGTAAACCAGCAAGCCTACAGTTTCGTGTGACCGCGCGGAGTCGATTGGCTATCGGTCAAAGCGACGAATGCGCCTGACGGGTTAAAAGTGCCCCTACCCTCAGTGAGCAAGCTTTAAGGTCGCAACACCCGCCACGATTAACATGACGCCGAGGTATCGGATCAGTGATGTGGGGTCACCGAAAAACATCACCCCCACCAAAAAGGTTCCAGCAGCTCCAATCCCCGTCCAAACAGCGTAAGCCGTACCCATAGGTATTTCGCGCTGAGCCAGCCACAGAAAAAAACCACTGGCGATCATGAAGACTATTGCCACAGTGATGCCGAGCCAGCGCGTCGCAGGCTCCTGCGCCCATTTCAAACCGACAGGCCAGCCAATCTCAAGGAGTCCCGCGAGCAGTAGGTATAACCAACTCATGAACGACGCCCCAATCCTAGCAAGGAGATTACGTACATGAAGGTTTCAATGGGCCTGGTGTGGCGGCCCAGCGGAGTCGCTTCGCTAACTCGTTGGGGTCAAAGCGACGAATGCGACCCGTCACAGAGCGCCCCGTTTTTGGAGTGCTTGCAGCCACAGAAATAAACGGTCTTTGTCTCGGTTGCCTCGAACGCCTTGGGCGTGAATTCGCTTCCTTGGTGGCTACCATCACAAAATGGCTGGTTTTTGCTTTTTCCGCAGGAACACCAGTAATAAGTTTTTCCAGCGGTGACCTCAACGGCATAAGGCGATTTTTGTGCAACGGTGGGGTTCATGTTTGCTCCTTGGTTTGCTGAATTTTAAGGCATGGGCCAGTTTACAGTGTGCATCAGTACACCCAACTTTTGAAAGGCTTACCTCGCCTTGCTCAGGTCAAAATAAATCAAGTTGTGGTGGAGCCGGGAATTCGAACCATCTCCCGCTCTCCCTATTGTTTACTTTGACGGTACGATGGTGCGCGAGTAATGCCGACTGGAAAATCAGGCCTTCAGCCTAGCCGTCCGGCCGCTGGATTGCTTCGGGCCTTCGGCCCTCGCAAT
>QXGG01155480.1_pt1 | contig 23419 bp, 27 predicted proteins | sample 1982491 | NCBI WGS metagenome assembly QXGG01 (sample SAMN09924614, study PRJNA488089) | Wastewater metagenome, whole genome shotgun sequencing project. | isolation source: South African research farm wastewater | place: South Africa: Irene, Agricultural Research Council, Animal Production... | reverse complement strand
GATCAAGAGTGCGAGCAGGGGCTTGTGCACGGCACGCTCGCCGTTTTGCGTGTGCCGGCGCAGGTGCTCGAATTTGTGGATCGCTTGGGCGGGGGTCATGGGGGGAAGGATAACGGGAATGGCTCGGCCGGATGGCTGATTTTCAGTTCCCGTTTCAGGGGTTCCAATGACGGTTTGCGCAACTTCCTTGTAACGGATCCAATAAGTGGTACCATTTCCCCTGAATAGCAATCAGCAAGACACCCTTCGACAGGTTTATGCGAACCCGGTGCCTGTGAACCTTGAGTGGCGCAAGGTGGAATCTCTGTTGTTGGCTATTGGTAGTCAGTTAGTCGAGGGCCGTGGCTCTCGGGTGCGATTCGAAAAGGATGGAAAGGTGGCGACCTTTCATCGGCCGCATCCAGCCAAGGAGGCAAAGCCTTATCAGGTGAGGGACGCTAGGGCGTATTTGGAATTGTTAGGGGTTGCACCATGAGCATGATGAATTACAAAGGGTTCTCAGCCCGAATTGAGTACAGCGATGAAGATGGCTGTTTCATTGGCCGGGTTGCGGGCATTCAAGATGTGATTGGTTTTCATGGGCAAAGCGTTGCCAAGCTTCGCGCCGCGTTTAAAGAATCAATTGATGACTATCTGGAGACCTGCGCTCGTGTTGGAAAGCAGCCCAATAAGCCCTATTCGGGTCAGTTTCGGCTCCGCCTCTCGCCAGACCTTCACGCGCGTGTTGCCCTTGCGGCCGAGTCCAAAGGGAAAAGCCTCAACACCTTAATCGCGGATCTAATAGAGCGGGCGGTTTGATCGGGGCTCGTTGACCCCGTCATTGCGAGCCCCTCCCGTCGCCTCGACGATGGTTAAGCGGCGTGGCAATCCATCGGCTAGATGGCTGATTTTGAGCCACCCAAAAGCGGGCTACTCTCTTCCAGATGTCTAAATTAACGATTCACGCGGCTCACTCTGATTGGCATAACAAGCCAACACCAGGAACGGAGACTGCCATGCCCACCCGAAACATTGTGCTGACCGAACACCAGTCATCCCTGGTCGATCATTTGGTGAGCAGTGGCCGCTATCAGAACGCCAGTGAAGTACTGCGTGAGGGGTTGCGCCTTGTGGAACAGCGCGAGGCCGAAAACGCGTCTCGGCTGCAGGCCTTGCGCGAGGCGATTCAGGTGGGCATTGACGATATCGAGGTGGGCCGCTCCAAAACATTCGATAGCGCCGAGTCCCTGAAGGCTCACTTCAAGACCCTCGCGGCTAAGGCGATCAGTGGGTCATGAGCCGCCCCAGTACTTAGCCTTATCCGCAATCACCCAGCGCACGCCGCCACGCGGGTCAGGCACATCGCCTTGAAAGCGCGGAATCAAATGCATGTGCAAATGAGGCACGGTCTGGCCAGCGGCAGGGCCATCGTTAATGCCAATGTTGTAGCTATTTGGGGCAAGCTCGGCATCGACCATTACTTTCGCTTCATCAATGAGCGCAAGCATTGCGGTGCGCTCTTCTTCTGTTGCCTCAAACCAACTGCGAATGTGTCGCTTAGGAATCACCAGGCTGTGGCCCGGTGAAACCGGATAGGCGTCGTGAACCAGCACTGCCCAATCGTTCTCTTTCACGATTCGGCTTGCGGGCAGGGTGCAAAAGGGGCAGTTCATAAGGGTCAAGGATAGCGGGGTTGGTGGGCGCGGCAATCCATCGGCCGAGCGGCTAGGCAGAAAGCTGGATACCAGTAAGTAGCGGACCCGATTACGCTGGCGCAATGCCAACGTCTCCTGCATTGCCACAAGTACTTGCATCCAAGAGTGACAGCATATATGCTGTCACTGTGCCCGTGGTTGTGATCGACACCAATGTATTCGTTTCTGCCTTGCGAAGCGGTGATGGCGCGTCTCGCCAAGTCATTCGTTTGGCTTTACAGAGGCGTCTGCAGCCGCTTTTTGGAAATGCCTTGTGGACCGAATATTCCGATCTGCTCGGCCGTGATAGCTGGGGAAAAGAAACAACGCATGCGGAACGGATTGAGGTACTCGCTGCCCTGGCAAGTGTTGGCCGTTGGGTTCGTGTTTATTTCGCCTGGCGCCCGAATTTGCCAGACGAGGCAGATAACCACCTTGTTGAATTAGCGGTTGCAGGGGGTGCGGTTGCGATCGTTACGCACAACGTACGCGACCTGTCTGCTGGTGAGTTGCACTTTGAGGGTATTGAAACGCTTAAGCCAGCCGCTTTTTTGGCTAAATTTTTCGGAGACAAACAATGAGCACGTTAACGATTCGTTTGCCTGATGACACCGCCGAGCGCTTGAAAGTACTGGCAAAGAGCCGCGGTCTAAGTGTGAACAAACTCATAGAAGAAATGAGCGCTCAGGCAATTGCAGCTTGGGACACGGAAGTTCATTTCCGTACTATGGCTGCAAAGGGTAATGTGAAGAAAGCACTAGCAGTCCTAGATCGTTTAGATACTCGCGAAAAAAAGCGGGGTTAGTTCAATCACCCCGTCTTCGCCCAGCGCAGCGTTTTACGCCGCACCACTTCAGGAAGGCTTGCCGAGCTTGCATAGATCTCGCGTAGCCAATCGGCATCTTCCTGGGGCTCGCTCACTTTGGCTTGCAGCGCCAGCAGGGCCCAGGAGCTTTCAAGGTTCACAAAAAATGGCGCCAACATTTCCAGCGTAGCGCTAATTTTTTCTTTCAGGCTTTGTATCGTGCGCGTGGCGGGGTCAATCACTTGCCCCTTTAGGCCAAAGCGACAGGCCTGAAACCGGTTATAGCTGTGCACTTTTTCTGCGCCAGGGCTTGGGGGCGTGCCTGGCGTTAGCCGTTCAAAGCAATACGCGGCAAGCGCTTGCGCATAGGCCGCCAGCATGGCGGCAGTGCGAATATCCAAGGGCGAATCGCACACCCGAATTTCAATGGTGCCGTATTCAGGCTTTGGCCGAAGGTCCCAGTAAAAATCCTTCATCGATTCCACAATGCCCAGCGATTTCATCTCCTCGAAGTACGCAGTAAATTCCTTCCAATCAGAAAAGCCCGGCATGCGCCCACTTAAGGGAAAGGCATTGACACTGGTCAGTCGCGACGATTGAAAGGCTGTGTCTACGCCTTGATAAAACGGCGAACAAGCGGCCAGCGCAATGAAATCAGGAAGATAAGCGCCCAAAAAATTTCCCAGCAGCACCGCATGATCACCACTGGGGCAGCCAATATGAATATGCTGGCCATAGACCGTGAACTGTTTGGCAAGGTAGCCGTATAGCTCTGACACCAAGTGATAACGCTGCGCGTTGTAAATGCGCTGGTCATCCCAATGCTGAAAGGGGTGGGCACCCCCGCCGCAAATGCCCACATTCATTTTTTCGGTGTGGGCAAGCAGCAGCACCCGAATACTGTTGAGCTCATCCAGTAGTGGATCAATGCGTGTGTGTACGCCAGTGGCAATTTCAATCATGGACTCGGTGATTTCCGGCTTTATGTCAAAGCCGTGCTTGAGCGGCTCAAGCCTTCTTAACAAATCACTCGAAGCCCGCGTCAGGTTGTAATCACGCCGATTCACCAGCTGCAGCTCAAGCTCAACGCCTAAGGTTAGTGGCTCAGAATTTTTAAATTCAAGCATCGGTCTTGGCTTCCCCAGAAATGCGAATGCTCCACCAGCTCACCAAGGGGCCGATTGCATAGGTAATGAGCAGTGCCGAGCCCACAATGTCCGTCAGGCTTTGGCCAAGCTCGGGGTAAAAACCTGCTGCGTGGCTTACCAGCAAAATCGACAGGCCCGACATGGGAAACAACACGCCAGAGCACAACAGCCCCTGGCGAATTGAAAGCCCGTTTTTTCTTGCCAATGCAACGCTGGGCAATAGCAGCAACACCCAACGGCTTGCCACAATCACAAAGCCTAGCGCAAGTGTTCCGGCATTAAAGCTGAGTGTGAGTGTCGTGCCCAGGTAGATAAACAAAAAAGCAAACATGGCGTAATGGGTTAGGTTTGAGGCGGGGTCTTGCAGCGCCTGCTGTCGGCCATAGCCGCGTGAGGCAATGCCGAACACCAACAGCGAAATCATGGGCGAGAGCTTCAGTAAGTCGTTGGCTTCGACCAGCAGGGCAATCACGCTCAGTGTCAGTAGCAGCTGCAGCTCGTGCTTTTTTGCTAAAAAACGCGAGGCAGCCCGAATCAATACGCTCGCAATCAGGCCAATCGCCACCGAGCCAATCAGCAAGTAAGCGGGGTGGGCAAGGGTCACGACCCAGTGAGCGCTTTGTTGCATATGCAGGCTTTGCAGCCCAATTGCATAAAGACTTGCGGCCAACAGGCACTGCACGGCAACGCTGTGAAGGCTGCGTTCCGCCACTTGGCCCTCTGCACGATTTTCTTGAATGACACGCAAGGTAATGGTGGGTGAGCTTGCGCAGCCTAAAGCCGAAACCAGCAGCACTAACATGGGGTCAAGGTCCAGCAGTCGCAGCACAAACGCCAGGCCCAGAAACACGGCCAGGCCTTGGGCAAAAGCGGTGATCAATGCCCAGCGCTCCGCAACGAGCCACAGGGGATCGACCCGGCGGCCAAGCTCAAAGAGCACGACACCGAGGGCTAAGTCCGCAAGGGTCGCCAAGCCCGAAATGGATTGGGCAGAGATCAGGGAAAGGCCACTCGGGCCTAAAAGCAGCCCGCACAATAAAAAGGCGCTGATCTCAGGGATTCGGATGGTGGAGGACACCAGCCGGGCGGCCAGGCTGCCGGCAATCAACATTAAGGCGGCGGCAGCGAGCAGACTGAACTGACTTGGCCACGAGGGCACCCAGGACAATTCATTCATAGCCCGAGTGTACTAAACGAGGGTTTTAAGGTGTCGGGCGCCGTGCCTGCCAGGGTGTCTGACACCTCGGTAAGTTAAAAATTGTTATTAAAAAAGAGTTTTAACCAATTGATTTTTATAGAGATACCGGTTTAAATTGCCGGCATGAATCTCGTCAAGATCGGGGCAGTCGCCCTTGCAGGCACCTTGGTGGCAGGCTGCGCCAGCCAGTCGGCCAAGAGCTTTGCCAGCCTGGATCGCAGCAACCCGGCCTATCAGTCCGACATGTGCCAGCAGGCCATTCGTGACGCAGAAATTCACGACGACATTAAGCTGGGCCGCATGGTGGCCTCGCCCGTGGCGGTGATTTTGTCCGGTGGCTTGTTATTGCCCGCTGTGTTGGCCGCCAATGTGGGGCTTAACACCGTGGATCATGTGGATGCAGCCAAGCTGGATTGGCAGTGTGGGGGCAAGGGCAAGAGCCAGGAAGAGATCATGAAAAGCGTGGCCACGGGGGCCGCGTTTGATATTGCAACGGGAAGTGCTGGGTCGAAGTAGCTTGCCACGCCCCTCCCGTCACCCCGACCGTCGGGGCGACGGGAGGGGCTCGCAATGACGGAAATAGCTTTCGCGGGCTCGCAAACAAATCCCGTCGCCGCGAGGGCCGAAGGCCCGTGGCGGTCCATTACAAAGTCGGCTTCGCCAAGGCCGGAATGCCCTCCAATCGAACCAACTCTGCCGCATCCCACTGTTTCGCAAGTCGCTTAAATGCCCCCGCAGGATCTGCATCGGCAACAATCGCTTGAATGATCGAGGCCGAGGCGCAGCCCGTCGCGCGAATTGCGTTTAGGTTTTCAGCATTCACGCCGCCAATGCCCACCACCGGGTGCGCAATTGCATGAACCCAGTAGCGCAGGTTCTCAACCCCCTGGCTAATCCACGGCATTTTCTTGGCACGCGTTGGAAACAGCGGCCCACACGCAACATAGCTCGGCGCAATCGTTACGGCGCGCGCCACCTCCCAATAACAGTGCGACGACAACCCAAGCCGTAAACCCGCTTTTTGAATTGCATTGAGATCGGCACACAAAATATCTTCTTGTCCCAAGTGCACGCCATAAGCGCCAAACTCAATCGCCGTTTGCCAGTAGTCGTTGATAAACAGCTGCGAATTTGGAAAATCCTGGGCAATGTGAATGGCCTCGCGCACCTGCGTTTCGATTTCTGGCGTGAGTGTTTCCGATTTAATGCGCAGTTGAATAATGCGTGCGCCTGCCTTCATTAACAGGGCCAGCTGCGCGTTGTTATCCACGATTGGGTAAATGCCGGGCTCGGGATCACGCATTGGCGCAAACGGCGCTTGGTTGCGGGCTGCCGTTGCATTTAAATCGTGCAAAACAGGAAACCGGCCCTGATCTAGATCCATGATGGCGATCACCGTGGCATCTTCGGTGACATAGCCTTGGTTTTGCCGCGCGTGTAGTGCGGCTTGAAGCGCGCTGGCCGCAGGCTCAACATGAAGGGCTAATCCGCTTGCCGCCAAAAGCTCGCCTTTTACAAGCGCGGTGTTTAGTTTCATAGGGTAAAGGGTTGGCCTGTCACCGGGGTTGATGCGGTGGCAAAGGGCTGCGGGGGAATGACTCCTGCAATGTAGGCGGCACGGCCTGCGCGAATCGCATCGCGAAAGGCTGCGGCCATGCGAACGGGCTCACGCGCTTGCGCCACCGCAGAATTGAGCAACACTGCATCGAACCCAATTTCCATGGCCAGCGCAGCGTGCGAAGGCGCACCAATGCCCGCATCGACAATGAGGGTGATCTTGGGAAAGCGATCACGCATGCGCATTAATGCGTCGCGATTGGTAATGCCTTGGCCAGAGCCAATCGGCGCCGCCCAGGGCATGAGAATTTTGCAGCCCACATCGACTAAGCGCTGGGCCACCACAATATCTTCAGTGCAATACGGAAACACCTCAAAGCCAAGCGCAACGAGCTGTTTGGCCGCGGCCACCAGCTCAAACGTGTCGGGCTGCAAGGTGTAATCATCGCCCACCACTTCAAGCTTGACCCAGTTGGTTTGAAAGATTTCACGGGCCATTTGTGAAAGCGCTACCGCCTCGTCGGCGGTGCGGCAGCCTGCGGTGTTGGGCAGAATTTTCTTGCCGGTTTTACGAATCAAATCCCACCAGGTTTTTCCGCCGCTCGAAGCGACATTGGCTGCTTGTCGTTTAATGCCCATGGTTACCACCTCGGTTTCTGAGGCGGAAATGGCCGACTCTAAAACCTGTGGGGAGGGGTAGCCGGCTGTGCCCAACAAAAAGCGGCTGTGCACCAGCACCTCGCCAAGTTTCACCGGGTCGTTGTGGACATCTGTAAACGATTGGCTCATGGCATTAGCCTCCGGTAATGGGCTCAAAGGTCATGACTTGGTCATTGTCATTGAGCACCGTGAGTGCGCGCTGGTCACGGGCGACGAACACGCCGTTAATGGCCGTGGCACATTGAGTGGCGGCAATGTTGCATCGATCGAGCAACTGCGCAAGCGTGCAGCCCGACTCGCAGGGTGTTGCGGTGCCGTTAAGAAAAACTTGCATCGGCAAGCGCCTTTTCAACCACTGCGGGAGCTAACAGCCATCCATGGCGAAACAGGCCATTAATACGGGTTAATCCCGGCTGATTTTCAATGAAGGGGAGATTGTCTGGTGTTGCAGGCCGAAGGTTCACATCGGTCCACAAAATGCGCGCTTCGGCCAGCGATGGAAAAATGCTAAAGGCTGCCGAGAGCAATTCCATCGTGCTTTGCACTGAAATGGGCGAGCGGTCTTCGCTTTCAATTTCGGTTGCGCCAATTACGATTTGTTGGCCGGGCCTGGGCACGATATACACACGCCAACGCGGGTGAAGCAAGCGCACGGGGCGGTTCAATTCAAAGCCTGGCGCAAACAGCACAATTAATTCGCCACGCACGCCGCGCACGCGGGCATCTAATCCGGCGCCAACGCCGCGAGTGTCAAGCACCCAATCAAAGCGCTGTTCACCCTGCGGTGTGTGAATTGTTCTGGGTTCAATGCCGGTGGCCGACACGCCCCATGCCCACTCTGTTTTGGGCTGTGCCAAGAGCAGGCTGCGCATGGCCCGATGCGGAAACAAGTGCCCCTCGCCCGTAAGCAGCCAGGCATGCAGGGTGCCTTTGATCTGGGGAGCCAAGGGTTTGATATCGCGCGCTTCAAGTTTGAGCATGCGATCGGGATCTTGGTGCAATAAACGAAGCACGCGTTCGGCTGCGCCTAAGTCGCTGCCATGGCAGACCATGAGACTGTCATGAAGACGAAGCCCCAACGGCGAGTCATCCGGGTGTTCCAATCCGTAGTCGTGCTCATCAATCTTTTCGGGGTTGGAGAGCGGGTCTGGCGCGCCGGTTTCTGAACGAATCAGGGTGCCATCGAAATGAAAGCCTGCGCCATGCAGGGCTTTCAGCAATCGCGAATCGAGTGATTTCCAAAGGCTTAAAGAACGCTCTCCAAGTTCGCGCACATAATCGCCACCCGATTCCATTTCGGCAATGGGGCTGAGCATGCCGGCCGCTGTAAAGGCGGCCGCGCGCATGCTGCCGACTGCCGGTGAAGGCGAAGGGTTGGAATCGAAAACGGTGACGTCGTGTCCTGACTCAGAAAGATAAAACGCGGCGAGCCTTCCAGAAAGACCGCCGCCTGCAATGCCGATTTTCATGCCTTGTGATACACCTTTGCTCCAGTTTTAAGAAACTCCACCGATTTTTCCTGCATGCCTTTTTCAGCATACTCACGCACATCTTGCGTGATCTTCATGCTGCAAAAATGGGGCCCACACATACTGCAAAAGTGCGCCACCTTCATGCTTTCTTTGGGCAGGGTTTCGTCGTGATACGCCTTGGCGGTGTCGGGATCGAGGCCCAAGTTAAATTGGTCATTCCATCGAAACTCAAACCGCGCTTTCGAGAGCGCATTATCGCGGATTTGCGCACCCGGGTGCCCCTTGGCCAAGTCGGCCGCGTGCGCCGCAATCTTGTACGCAATAATTCCAGCTTTCACATCGTCTTTGTTGGGCAGGCCCAAATGTTCTTTGGGTGTGACATAGCACAGCATAGATGTTCCATACCAGCCGATCTGCGCCGCGCCAATGGCGGAGGTGATGTGATCGTAGCCTGGTGCAATATCGGTCGTAAGCGGCCCAAGGGTGTAAAAGGGCGCCTCGCTACACCACTCCAGTTGCAGATCCATATTCTCTTTAATGAGCTGCATGGGCACATGGCCCGGGCCCTCGATCATGGTCTGCACATCGTGTTTCCAGGCAATCTGGGTGAGCTCGCCCAGCGTTTTTAATTCGCCAAGCTGCGCTTCGTCGTTCGCATCCCAGCCGCTTCCAGGGCGCAGGCCATCACCCAGGCTAAACGACACATCGTAGGCCTTCATAATTTCACAGATCTCTTCGAAGTGCGTGTACAGAAAGTTTTCTTTGTGATGTGCCAGACACCACTTGGCCATAATGCTGCCGCCACGGCTCACAATCCCGGTCATGCGATTGGCTGTCATGGGGACATATCGCAGCAGCACCCCCGCGTGAATCGTAAAGTAATCCACGCCTTGTTCGGCTTGTTCAATCAGTGTGTCGCGAAACAGCTCCCAGGTCAGCTCTTCGGCCTTGCCATCCACTTTTTCAAGGGCTTGGTAAATGGGCACGGTGCCAATGGGCACAGGGCTGTTGCGCACAATCCATTCACGGGTTTCGTGAATGTGTTTGCCCGTGGAGAGATCCATGATCGTATCGGCGCCCCAACGAATGCCCCATGTCATTTTGTCCACTTCTTCGCCAATGCCCGACGACACGGCGCTATTGCCAATATTGCCGTTGATCTTCACCAGAAAATTACGGCCAATAATCATGGGCTCGCTTTCGGGGTGGTTAATGTTGGCGGGAATGATCGCGCGGCCGCGAGCGACTTCACTGCGCACGAATTCTGGCGTGATTTCTTTGGGAATGGCTGCGCCAAATGATTGGCCGGGGTGCTGACGCAACATGAGATCGGCCATGCGCGCGGAGTTTCCGCCCGCTTGTTTTAGGCTTTCAATGTAATCGGCACGCAGCATGTTTTCGCGAATGGCAATGTATTCCATCTCGGGCGTGACAATGCCTTTTTTGGCGTAATGCATTTGCGAGACATTCATGCCGGCTTTCGCTCGGCGTGGCTGGCGTTTTAAGTTAAAGCGCAGAGCAACGAGCTTGGGGTCATTCAAGCGTTCCTGGCCAAAGGCGCTCGTTGGGCCGCTTAACAACTCAGTATCGTTGCGCTCGTCAATCCATTTCGCACGCACGGGCGCTAGACCGGCACGAATATCGATTTTTACGCTCGGGTCGGTGTAGGGGCCGCTGGTGTCATACACATAAATGGGCGGGTTTTTTTCAGCGCCCAACATGCTGGGCGTGTCGTCTTGCGTGATCTTGCGAAAAGGCACCTGAATATCGGGCCGCGAGCCTTGCACATAGACTTTTTCGCTGTTGGGAAACGGCGCAATCGCGCTTTGGTCAACGCTGGCGGTTGCCGCCAGAAATTGTGGGTTAACGGCCATGGTGGGTCTCCTTAATTATTCGTGTCGTAAAGCTGCAGGGGTTGCGGGTTAAAGCTGTGATTCACAGGGCCGTGGCCGTGACCAATTTGCATGTCAACGGCGGCTTCAATGGCTTGGTAGACATAGTCTTGCCCGCCTTTGACGGCGGCTTTCAACGGATAGCCCTGCGCAAGAAAACAAGCGATCGCAGAAGACAATGTGCACCCGGTTCCGTGAAGGTTGTTTGTGTTGATTCGCGGCCTAACGATCTCCGTTGCGATGGATTGCCACGGGGCTGACGCCCCTCGCAATGACGGTTTATTGCCCGTCATCGCTCGGCCCTCTTTTTTAGCCATCATCGCTCGGCCCTCTTTTTTAGCCGTCATCGCTCGGCCCTCTTTTTTAGCCGTCATCGCGAGGCCCGAAGGGCCGTGGCGATCCATTTCATACAGTACATCCACCAAATTCGGCTGATCCAGGTGCCCGCCTTTGATCAGCACCGCCTTGGCACCCAACTCAAAAATCTTCAGGGCAGCGGCTTCAAACTGATGCGGCCGGGTAATGGGCTCACCCACCAACAAGGAAAGCTCATCCAAATTCGGCGTAATCACATCGGCAAGCGGAAACAGTTTTTCAACAATCGATTCTTGGGTTTGCGGCGTAATCAATGCATCGCCACTCGTGGCGACCATCACCGGGTCTAGAACAATGTGCGCGGGTTTAAAACGCCGCAGGGCATTGGCCACCACGGCCACGATCTCAGGTGAATGCAACATGCCGATCTTCACGGCATCGGCGCCAATATCTTCAAACACTGCCTCGAGCTGTTGGCGCAAGAATTCGGGTTCAGGCGCGTGAATGGCCCGTACACCTTGGGTGTTTTGCGCAGTGAGCGCGGTAATGGCCGTTAGGCCATAACAGCCCAGCGCAGCGATTGTTTTTAAATCAGCTTGAATGCCCGCGCCGCCCCCGCTATCGGAGCCTGCAATGGAGAGAACTTTTTTGGGGCTTACGGTCATGGTTGCTTTCCTACGCCGGTATCAGCCGGATCAGGTTCAAGGGTATTTCTCAGACCAGTAAAACACTGGTCACCCCTAGCGAATGACCAATCGTAACCGAAAAAAAACCCCGCTGGGGATCAGCGGGGTTTGGTGTTGAGGTGTCCCGGGGAAGGGGTCCCCGGGGGCACTTCAGCGTTACTTCGCCATCTTCAGGTCGGGGTAACGAACCGACTCGACCAGATCCTGAAGCTCGCGCCTCGGAGCAGGGGTCAGCAAGCTCACGATGATGATGGTGGCAAAACCCACGGGCAGGCCGAACGTTGCAGCCGAAATCGCAGAGATCTCGAACCACTCGGTTGTGACCGGCACATTTCGCGGAATGCCAAAGAACACTTCACGCAGCCAGACCTGGTTGTTGATCATGTACCAGAAGCACACGGCAATACCGGTCAACATGCCCAGGCTTGCGGCAATGCCGGTGGTGCGCTTCCAGAAGATGCCAAGCACCAGAGCGGGGAAGAAGCCCGCGGCAGCGAACGAGAACGCCGCACCCACCAAGAACAGAATGTCTGCAGGCTTTTGCTGGGCGACCAAGGCGGCCAACACAGCAACGATCAGCAGCATCGACTTGGAGAGCATCACGCGACGGGAAACCGGCGCGGTCGGGTCGATCGTTTTGTAGTACACGTCGTGCGACAAGGCGTTTGCCATGGTCAGCAGCAAGCCATCAGCGGTCGATAGTGCAGCCGCTAAGCCACCTGCAGCCACCATGCCCGAGACCACATAGGGCAGGCCTGCGATTTCAGGGGTTGCCAACACCACAATGTCTGCACCGATGGTGACCTCGGCAAGCTGCACAATGCCGTCGCCGTTCACATCACGAATATTCATGAGTGTCGGATCCACGGCAGCCCAGTTTGCAACCCAGGCCGGCAGCGATGCATAGGCTGATCCCACCACATCGTTGTACATCACGAACTTCACCAGAACTGCAAGGGCTGGCGCCGAGAAGTACAGCAAGAAGATGAAGAACAGCGACCAAGTCACCGAGTTACGTGCCTCACGTACCGATGGCGTTGTGTAGAAACGCATCAGAATGTGGGGCAACGCAGCGGTACCCACCATCAAGCAGAAGATCAGCGCCAGGAAGTTCTTGCGCGCTTTGTTCTGAGCAGCTTCGTCTTTTCCGGGGAAGGCTTGCGCATGTGATGAAACCGGGCCTGCTTTGGCGGCAAGTCCTTTTTCAGAGTTCAAGCGCTTGGCGTAAGCAGCTTCATCAGCAGGGAACTTGTCCAGGGTTCCTGCAGCTTCAGCAGCAGAACGCTCGGCTTTAAACGAAGCGGAAACATCCTTCAGCTTTTCGGTTGCGGCAGCAGCACGGTCCTTGTAGATCTGGCGAACCTCCAGCTCTTTCGGATCGGCGTTGAGCTTTTTCTCAAGCTCAGTCACTTTGACCAACTGCTGACCATAGATCAACTGAGGAATGGGGAAGCCGGTTTGTTTCACCGACAGCCAGACCAGCGGGATCATGTAAGCGATGATCAAAATAATGTACTGCGCCACCTGTGTCCAGGTCACGGCCTTCATGCCGCCCAAGAACGAGCAGACCAGAATGCCACCAAGGCCCAGGAACACACCGACCTCAAACGACACACCGGTTAAGCGAGTGGTGATCAGGCCCACACCATAAATCTGTGCCACCACGTAAGTGAAGGAACACAGAATGGCAATGGCCACACCAATCAGTCGGGGCAGGTTGCCGCCATAACGAGCCCCTAAAAAGTCAGGGATCGTGAACTGGCCGAACTTACGCAGAAAGGGTGCCAGGAACATGGCCACCAGCACATAGCCGCCAGTCCAGCCCATGATGAAGGCGAGACCACCATAGCCTTGCAGGTAAAGACCACCGGCCATACCAATAAACGAGGCTGCAGACATCCAGTCGGCGCCCGTCGCCATCCCGTTAAACACAGCGGGAACGCGGCGGCCGGCGACGTAGTATTCGTCAGCATCGCTGGTGCGGCTCATAATCCCGATGCCTGCATACAGCAGCACCGTGGCGCCCAGGAAGACATAGCCCATCATGGCCCTGGACATGCCCATTTGCTCGGCAATACCCAGCGCGATACAGAACAGAGCAAAGCCGCCGGTATAAAACCCGTAGACTTTTTTCAGTTGCGAGGTAAAGGCTTTTTGAGATTTGGCTTCAACAACCATGGTTTAGTCCTCCTCAGCCTCGGCAACGCCAAATTCTTTGTCCATCTGGTTCATCGATCGGGCGTAATACCAGATGATGGCGATGTAGACGACCAAAGAACCCTGGGCTCCCACCCAGAAGGCGAAGGGCCAGCCAAAAAAGTTAAAGGAAAGATCGCGGGCAAAGTACCCCACGACAAAGGTCACTACGAACCAGATCGCCAGCAAAAACGCTGTCTTTCTGAGTAGTGCTTGCCAATAGGCAACGTGCTTCTCGGTTAATTGCATTAATTCCTCCTTAAGGAAGTGTTTTACCGCTTTTGCGACTTATCCCGTCGCTTCTTAAGATCAATTCTTTCTCATTCAGAGGCGCAATGATTCATCGGCGATATTTCGCAAATGGATCTTCAACGCCGGCCTGAACCCCTGTCTCTTTTTGCAATTGAGCCGCCAGTTGGGGCTCAAAGCCATGCATTTTTCGAATCAGCCGGGCGCACTGCTTGTCATCACCTAATTTGTGGTGAAGCGCAGCGAGTTGGTAGTAGCCGTAGGGGCTCATGGGCTGAAGGTCGATCGTTCTTTGCAGGGCGGCTTTGGCCTCTTCGGGGCGATCAAGCGCAATCAGCGAGAGCGCACGGCCATAGTGGGCCCGATCCATTTTTTCTTGAAAACGAACCGCGTAATCGAAGCAGCGCAAGGCTTCTTCGTGGTCTTCGCGTTTTTGAATCATGAAGCCCAGGTTGAACCATGCGGGCGCGTAATTAGGGTCGACCTCCAGGGCCTTTCGCAGCAACACCTCGGCTTCGCGGTTGCGATTGGCCATGGTCATGCAGTGGGCCGCCACCGTGTAATTTTGCGGGTCTTTGGTTTTGATGGTCGCGACCCGAATCCAATATTCGGCAGCAATTTCATAACGCTTAAAAATCATGGCCCAATGCGCGATTTGGCTGTTAAACCAGGCGCTCAGCGCGTTGGTGATGAACTTCATGCTGCCTGGGCTCCCGGAAAGAAAAGCCCCTTGAGAAAGAGCGCGAAAAATACGATCCAGTTGGGATACAGAAAGTCGACCGTTAAAAACCAGACCCAGAAAATAATGGCGAAGGCCACAAAGGGCACATGACGGTCCTCGACCTTGGCGGGGGTGATCACGCGCACGCCCTTAACAACCGGGGAAGTGACCAAGCGAAAAAAGCGGTAGACCGCGTTGCTCTCGTGCTTGCCAAAGCTCAGCACATAGACCAACCCTTGGCCAATAAGAAGAAGGCCAGCGAACTCGGCCAGCCCTTTCAGTATTACAACCGTTTCCTGCATAAGTCCCCTTGTGTGCAACAACCTGTCCCTTTTCCCTTTGATCCCCAAAGGAAGAGGTGGTCTAATTCTTGTCAGGTGCGCACAGTACTGTGTGAATTGCGAGTTGTCTACTTAGGGGAATCGAGATTGTCTAATGCACTGCAACAAGATCTGACCGAATTGAGCATGGACATTCGGGTCGGCACGCTGATCCGCAAGTCGCCTTTGGTGTGTCTACCGCAAACGCCGTTGCAGCAGGTCTTTGAAGCCATGGAGCGTGAAAAGGCGGGCTCGATGCTGGTGGCCGATGAAACAGGAGCGCTCAAGGGGATTTTGACGCGTTACGACCTGATCAAGCGAATCATCTTGCCCAAGCTGCCTTTGACGACCCCGATTAGTCAGGTCATGAGCCAGGGGGTGGTAGCAATTGACTCCGAGAGCGGGGCCTTAGAGGCCATGTTGCTAATGGCCCGTCACAAAGTGCGTCACTTACCCGTCTTGCATCAGGGTTTTCTCGTAGGCTTGGTTTCAGAGCGCGACCTATTTAATTTCCAGCGTTCGAGTCTTCGCATTTTGTCGAGCGCCATTGAACAGGCCGAAACCATTGAGAACATCAAGGTCTGCGCCGGTGAGGTGCTGGCGCTGGCGCGTAGGCTCATGACCCAAGGGGTAGCAGCAACCTCGCTGGCAAGGCTGGTGAGCCATTTGAACGACGCCATGACCCGTCGAGTCATTGCACTTACCGAAGCGCGGCTCAAGCCCGAGCTAGGAAACCTGCCCACGTGGTGCTGGCTGGCCTTGGGCTCTGAAGGCCGAGAAGAACAAACCGTTGCGACCGACCAAGACAATGCCATCATTTTCGAAGGCGATGGCGAAACCTATCGTGAGCGATTCAAAAAACTGGCCGGTGAGATTAATCGCGGCCTGGCCGACATTGGCTTTCCCCTGTGCAAAGGCGGGGTTATGGCCATGAATGACAAATGGTGCCGAAGCGTCGTTGAATGGCAAAAAATCCTCGAGGGCTGGTTTTATCTGCCCGAGCCCGAGGCCTTGTTAGATGCCAATATCTTTTTTGATTTTCGTGGGCTTTATGGTGAAGTGCGTTTGGCAGAAGAGCTACGCAAGTGGCTTTCTGAGCATGTTTCTGACAGCAAATTGTTTTTGCGCTCGTTGGCCGAGGATGCCATGCGTGACAGCGTGACTAAGCTGCAAAGCAATGGCATTGCCATAAGTGTTGCGCGTGCCATGCGAAAGCGGGGCTGGAAAGCGGATTGGCTGTCGCCGGCAACTTTGGAAATGAAGCGTGACGGCACAGCGCCCGTGGTGTATTTCGCGCGGGTACTGGCCCTGGCAAAGGGCATTGCGTCGACCTCGACCGATGAGCGACTGAAAGACCTCGTGACCCAAAAGGCTATGTCGGAGTCTGAGTCCCACTTAATGCGCGACGCGTTCAATGTGCTGCAACGCTATCGGCTCAAGGCTCAGCTGGCCTACGCGACGCGGGCCGCAGAAAAAGACCAGGGCGATGTTTCGCCCAATGTGCTTGATCTTGACGAGCTAAGCTCTCATGAGATCGAGCAGCTGTCCGAGGCGCTGGCCTCTCTGGGAAATCTGCGTGCGCGCTTGGAGATGGATTTTTTGCGGTAGGCTAAGGGCTGCAAAATTTCCCGCAGAAACTTCTGCGGCATTCTTTCTCTAAGACGACATGACCCTGCCCATTGTCATTTTGCTGCCGTTGTTTGTGGGAACCGTGCTGGCGGTTTTGTCGGCGCGCTGGGGCCGAGACGCTGCAGCGTGGGCGGTGGCGGCGGTGACGGGTGCAAGTCTTGCCTTGGTGCTGTCACTGGCGGGTCAGGTGTTTGAGGGCAGCACCATTATTCAAAGCTGGCCCTGGATCGCCGACCTTGGGTTTAATTTCTCGTTTCGGCTCGATGGCTTTGGCCTTTTATTTGCGCTGCTGATTTTGTGCATCGGGCTGCTGATCATTCTCTACGCCCGCTACTACTTGTCCGATGAAGACCCGATCGGAAAGTTTTATGCCTACCTCATGATGTTCATGTCGGCCATGCTCGGTGTGGTGCTTAGCGAAAACCTGCTGTTGGTGATCGTTTTTTGGGAGCTCACCAGCATTTCCTCGTTTTTATTAATTGGCTACTGGAGCCATAAGTCAGAGTCTCGGCGTGGCGCTCGAATGGCCTTGGCGGTGACAGGCGGTGGTGGATTGGCCATGCTTGCGGGCTTTTTGATCCTGGGCAATATCGCTGGCAGTTTTGAAATTTCTGATCTTGTCGCTGCACGCGAGCAGATTCAGGCGCACCCCATGTTTATAACGGCCTTGGTCTTGGTGCTGTTGGGAATATTTACCAAGTCGGCGCAGTTCCCCTTTCATTTCTGGCTGCCCGAGGCCATGGCAGCGCCAACTCCTGTATCGGCCTATCTGCACTCGGCGACCATGGTCAAGGCAGGTGTCTTCATGGCCGCAAGGCTTTACCCGGTGCTCGGAGGCGTTCTGGCCTTTGAATACATGGTGGCAGGTGCTGGCCTTATTACCATGGCGTTTGCAGCATATGTTGCCGTGTTTAAGCATGATCTCAAAGGCCTATTGGCCTATTCGACGGTGAGCCATTTGGGGCTCGTCATGTTTTTGATTGGTTTGAGCTCGCCCTTGTCGGCAGTCGCCGCGGTGTTTCACATCATCAACCACGCGACATTTAAGGCATCGCTGTTTATGGTAGCCGGCATTATTGATCACGAGACCGGCACGCGTGATATGCGCAAGCTCTCGGGCTTATTTAAGTTCATGCCTTATACCGCCACGCTGGCCATGGTTGCGGCCGCTGCCATGGCGGGCGTGCCCTTAATGAATGGCTTTTTGTCGAAAGAAATGTTTTTTGCCGAGTCGCTTGCGCTTGAGTATCTCGGCTGGTTTGGATTGATGGCACCGCTTGTGGTGACCTTTGGCGGCATTTGCAGTGTGGCCTACTCGGCGCGCTTTGTTCACAATGTTTTTTTTAACGGCCCCGCGCGTGATTTGCCGCGCACACCTCATGAGCCGCCGCGATTCATGAAGATTCCGGTAGAGCTTTTGGTGGTGATTTGTATTGTGGTGGGGCTGTTGCCAGGGCTGACCGTTGGCCCCATGGTGGCTCGCGCCGCGCTTGATGTCTACGGCAGTCCGTTGCCGGCTTACACCATCTCGATTTGGCACGGGTTTAACCTTCCGTTATTAATGAGCGTCATTGCGCTGGCTGGCGGGTTGGCCATGTTCTGGATGCTCCAGCATAAGTACCAGCTGCATTTATATGCGCCCAAGGCGCTCACTGGACGCGCCCTGTTTCAGGGCCTGATTAAAGGTTTGTTGGGCTTTGCCAAGTCGATCACATCGAACCTAGAGAATGGCTCTTTGCAGCGCTATCTCGCACTCATGGTCGTGGCAGTCGTGGCACTCGGGGCGTGGCCCTTTATCGAGCACGGCTATCAGGCGGGCCCGATCGCCAGTGCTGCCACCACGCCTTTTGCCTGGTTAATCTGGGCCATCGCGCTCATTGCAGCGGTTGCAACCGTGGTCATGCATCGTGTGCGTATCGTCGCGCTGATTTTGGTGGGCGTTGTTGGGCTGGCGACTGCTCTCGTCTTTGCGTATTTTTCAGCGCCCGACCTTGCACTTACACAGCTGTCTGTCGAGGTGGTGACCACGGCCCTCATGCTTTTGGCTTTAGTGTTGTTGCCTGCTGCCACTCCGCGTGAATCATCTGGGGCAAGAAAACTTCGCGATCTCGGCATTGCGGTGGCCGCAGGCGCTGGGGTGTCGGCCTTGGCTTGGGCTGCAATGAGTCGGCCGAACGAAACGATTTCTTGGTATTACCTGACCGAAAGCCTTCCCAAGGGCGGCGGAAGCAATGTGGTGAATGTGATTTTGGTCGACTTCCGGGGCTTTGATACTTTCGGTGAGTTGATCGTATTGGGCATTGCCGCAATTGGCGTGTTTGCGCTGATGGATGGCCTGAAGGTCGATCGCAAGCTGCTGCCGGGCTTTTTGAGTCCTACGGTGCTCTCGATTGTTGCGCGAACTCTTTTGCCCTTTGCGCTTTTGGTCACCGTTTACATTTTCTTGCGGGGCCATAATTTTCCCGGCGGTGGGTTTATTGCGGGGCTCATTACATCGGTCGCCTTGGTTATGCAGTTCATGGCCGATGGCCTTGAGCCAACGGCAAAACGTTTGAAGACCGATTTCAGCAGAGTTATTGGCGTCGGTGTGCTGATTGCGGGCCTAACGGGCATTGGCTCGTTTGTGTTTGGTTTTCCGTTCCTGACGAGCCACACGGCGCACCCAGTATTGCCATTGCTGGGGGAAATTGCATTCGCGAGCGCGGCTGCATTTGATCTCGGGGTGTTTTTGGCAGTCGTTGGAGCCACCATGCTCTCAATCTCTGCGCTGGCAGGTGTGAGCAATCGCGAGCCAAAGGGCATTGCCAAGGGGGGCGCGTAATGGAATTCTTGCTGGCGAGCGCACTTGGCGTTGTGACGGCCTGCGGTGTTTACCTCATGCTTCGAGGCCGTACATTCCCGGTCGTGTTGGGCTTGTCGTTGATTAGCTACGCAGTCAATGTTTTTATCTTTGCAATGGGCCGGCTTGCCGCCAATGTGCCGCCGGTAGTGAGAGAGGGCGTCTCAACCTACACCGATCCGTTGCCGCAGGCTTTAGTGCTCACTGCCATTGTGATTGGCTTTGGCATGACTGGCTTTATTGTTGAATTGGCCCTGCGAACCCGTTATGAGACGGGCTCAGACCATGTTGATGGCCGTGAGCCGGGTGAAAAGAAATGAGCCATTTGCCGGTGCTGCCCATTGTTTTGCCGGCGATGACGGCAGGCCTGCTGCTTGTGCTCGGCTCGCGCAGTCTGGCGATGAGCAGGGCCGTCAGTATTGCTTCGGTCTTTGGTTTGCTGGGAGTCACGGCGGTGTTGCTGGGCATTGCTGGCTCAGGCCAGTACACGACCTATGCACTCAGCGATTGGCAGGCGCCGTTTGGAATTTTATTGGTGCTGGATCGTTTATCAGCGCTGATGGTGTTCATGACCGCGCTCGTGGCGCTGGCTGCGGTGATCTACGCTTGCCTGGGGTGGGATTGCAAGGGCAGGCATTTTCACGCGCTGTTTCATTTTCAGCTCATGGGAATTAATGGAGCATTTTTAACCGGCGACTTGTTTAACTTGTTTGTGTTTTTCGAAGTGCTGCTCATTGCGTCGTACTGTTTGCTTTTGCACGGGCTTGGCGAAAAAAGGCTTCGTTCAGCCGTCCACTATGTGGCGATTAACCTGACCGGTTCGGCTGTATTTTTAATTTCGGTCAGTTTGCTTTACAGCGTTACGGGCACATTGAACATGGCCCACCTGGCCGAGCGCGTGGCGCAAGCGCCAATGGCAGATCGCGCCATGATTCAAGCGGCTGGCCTCATGCTACTGGGGGTTTTCGGCGTCAAGGCCGCGGTGTTCCCGCTCTACTTTTGGCTGCCCGCCGCTTATTCAAGCGCATCAGCGCCGGTTGCCGCGCTTTTTGCGATCATGACCAAGGTTGGCATTTATTCTGTTTTGCGTGTCTCGACTGTGGTGTTCGGCGCGCATGCCTTGGGCGAGTCGTTAACATCGCCCTGGCTGTTGCCGGTGGCCTTGCTCACCCTAGCCCTTGCAGCGTTTGGCGCCTTGGGCGCAAAGCGGCTTTCTGAAATGGTGGCGTATCTCACAGTGGCTTCAGTGGGCACCATGTTGGCGGCGATTGCCACGGGCAGCGCTCTCGCGCTCTCGGGCGCCTTGTATTACATGGCCCACAGCACCTTGGCGGTGGCAGCCATGTTTTTGCTCGCCGAATTGGTTGCCCGTTCGCGGGGGGATAGCGGCGATCAGCTACAGGCGGGCCCAGGGTTTTTGAGTCGTTCGAGCTTAAGCATTGCCATGCTCCTTGGGGGAGCAATTCTTGCGGGCTTGCCGCTTTCCTCAGGCTTTCTGGGCAAGCTCATGATTTTAAGAGGCGTGGCAGACTCGGAGCATGCGGCTTGGGTGTGGGCGGTAATTCTCGGCTCAAGCCTGATGGCCTTGATTGGCCTGGCGCGCGCCGGAAGCTTACTGTTTTGGAACACCACCGATGAGCGACCCGTGGCGGTGCAACGGGGCATAACGCCAGAGATCGCGTGCTTTTCGGGGTTAATCGCTTGCACTGTGTTGATGGTGGTGTTTGCAAGCCCCGTCAAGCAGTACATGGATGAAACGGCCCAACAGATTAGAAATCCGCAGGGGTATATTGCTGCGTCAATTGGGGGAACGGCCGATCGGGCGCCACGATTGTTGGAGGCGCGCCGATGATTCGCAAAGTGTTTCCCTATCCCATGTTGTCAGCATTGCTTGCGGCAAGCTGGCTTTTGTTGATCCGGGAGTTTTCTTGGGCGCACACACTGCTGGCCTTGTTCCTGGCCTGGGGCATTCCCAGGCTGTGCGCGCCATTTGTGAATCACTTGCCGAAGATCTATTCGTATTCTTCAGCCGCGCGTTTGGTTTTGATTGTCACTTGGGACATTATCGTGGCGAATGTAACGGTTGCCCGACTCGTATTGGGATCACTATCCAAGCTCAGGCCCGCTTTTCTTGAGGTGCCCGTCGAGTTGAAAAGCCCGCATGCGCAGGTGTTGTTTGCCAGCATTATTACCATGACACCGGGCACAGTCTCTGCAGATTTTTCCCCTGATCAAAAAATCCTCTATGTGCATGCCCTGGACTGCGAAGATGCTCAGGCCATGATCGCCGACATGAAGTCTCGTTACGAGCAACCGCTGAAGGAGATTTTTGATTGCTGACTATTGCGCTAAATATTTTTTTTGCGGCACTCGCGATTTCTTTCGTGTTGTGCCTGGTCAGGCTAGTTAAGGGCCCTGATTTGCCGGATCGTATCTTGGCGCTTGACACCTTGTATGTGAATGCGGTGTCGTTTTTGGTGGCCTTGGGTATTCGCAATCAAAGCCCGATCTTGTTTGAGGCGGCGCTGCTGATTGCGCTTATGGGCTTTGTGGGCACCGTGGCCCTCACCCGTTTTCTTGCCCGTGGCGATGTCATTGATTAAAGGGTTACAGGCGTGAGCACTATTTTTGAATGGACTGTTTCATTGCTACTGATTGCGGCTGCATTTTTCACACTGGTGGGTGCAATCGGCCTGGTGCGCCTGCCCGATTTTTATATGCGACTGCATTCGCCCACCAAGGCGTCGACATTGGGCGTGGGCGGTGTCTTACTGGCCTCGATCGCCTACAGTGTGTCCGATTTGCAGCTGCCCAACGAGCTTTTGATCACCTTGTTCATTTTTTTGACTGCCCCGGTCAGTGCTCATTTGCTGTCACAGGCAGCGGTGAGGCTGAAGTTACGATCACAAGCCAAGCTGCCTGAAACGCTGCGCTAAAAATGGTGCGTCACAGCAAGACTGTTTGCAGGACTTTTGGGCGGGATACTTTTCAAGCGGGCAAGCGGGGCTGTAAACTGGCTCGAGCATGATTATTCACTTTGCCTCTGATCTTCATTTGGAATATCTGAACAAGCGCTTTCCGGATTACATTCGGATTGATCGCTTGTATACCCCGTTTGCCGATATTCTGATTCTCGCCGGCGATATCCATGTGGGCACTGAAATGGTCAACAAGTTTGGTCAGTGGCCCCACCCCGTGCTCTATGTTCCGGGCAATCATGAGTTTTACGATACGGCCATTGAGCCGCATGTGGCAAAAATCAAGGAGGCTGCGAAGGATACGGCCATGGTGGTGCTGCATCGAGATGAATACATTGATCGCGGCGTTCGGTTTTTAGGCTGCACCCTTTGGACCGACTATCAACTGATGGGAACGGGCGGCCGCCAACTGGCTTCGATGTTGGCCTGTGAGGCTCGCATTGCCGATCACCGCAAAATCATGGGCACCACCAAAGTGGGGCAGGGGTTTTCTGCCCAGCAAGCCTATGAGTGGCATTTGCAAGAGCGCGCCTGGCTTGAGAGCAAGCTCAATGAGCCTTTCAATGGCAAGACCGTGGTGATTACGCATCATGCGCCTTCGCGAGGCAGCGTGCATCCGCGCTTTCGCGGCGATCCCTGCAACGCGGCCTTTGTGTCGGACCTAGACGACCTTGTTCAAAAGGCTGATTTCTGGATTCACGGACATGTGCATGACACCTTTGATTATCGGGTAGGTAAGTGCCGTGTCATGACCAATCCGGGCAGCTACGCCACGACCTTAACCAAGGTCAGCAGTCCCGACAAACTCGATTGGGAAAACCCAGAATTTGACCCGCAAAAAACCTTTGAGATTGAAACGGTAGAATCCGAGCAATACCTGCCCGGATGATGAAATAGGTAGACATACAGGACTTAAAATCCTGGGGCGCAAGCCGTGCCGGTTCGATTCCGGCTCCGGGCACCATTCCCACTTGTTTTTTTACACCGCAATGCTTATCTCAGCATCGCGGTTTTCTGGGCAACTTTCTCGGGCACTGGTGGCGGGATAAATACCTTAGTGGGCGCGCCCTTGGTGTAATCG
>QXGG01020201.1_pt1 | contig 23455 bp, 29 predicted proteins | sample 1982491 | NCBI WGS metagenome assembly QXGG01 (sample SAMN09924614, study PRJNA488089) | Wastewater metagenome, whole genome shotgun sequencing project. | isolation source: South African research farm wastewater | place: South Africa: Irene, Agricultural Research Council, Animal Production... | reverse complement strand
TCAAGAACGTGCTGCCCAAGAACGCCACCTGGCGCCCGTTTGCGGCCTGATCGATAGGCTGCTGTGACCTGAAGGCCGCTCCGCAAGGGGCGGCCTATTCGCAAGGAGAAACGCATGAAGAAAGTGCTTTGCACGCTGCCCAACGCGAGCGCGCTGATCAATGGCGTCGCGTTCGAGGAATCCGACGCCGGGATGCTGTCCGAGGCGATCGAGGACGATGCGGCCAAGCAGTTCCAGGGCATCCCGGGCTACGAGCTGATCGACGCCGGCGAGGCCAAGAAGGAGCCTGTCAAGGCCGCCAAGAAGGACGCGGCCGCCTGACCGACGCGCACGCATGACTGCACACGAAGGCCGGCGCTGACCGGCCTTTTTCATTGCCACAAGTCGTGACGGGAGAATTTATGAAAGGCGCACCCGGGAGTCCGTCGGAATGACCATCACCTTGCAGTTCAAGCGCGGCGATACGTTTTTGATTGAAGGGCGAGCCTCCTCCGGGGAGCAGCCGCTCGACCTCAGCGGCAGCTCAGTCCGGTCACAGGTGCGGAATGGGGCGGCGCTCGTGAGCGAGCTCTCCGTGCAATGGATAGACCAGACGCAGGGCATCTACCGTCTGCGCGCCGAGGACACGACCCGCTGGCCGGTGGCGGTGCTCACGTGCGACATCGAATACCTTCTGGCGTCTGGCCAGAAGGTGAGCACGGAAACCTTCGAGATCGACTGCATCAAGGACGAAACCCGATGATCCTGACGCAGATTGTTGCCGTTCAACCGTCTCCGAGCAGCCTTGAGGGGGACAGCGTCTCCACCTTAGGGCCTATCACCGAAATTCGGAACGCTTCGCCGATTGGCGTGCTGACCACGATCAACACGGGGCTGATCGGTCCGCCCGGTCCCCCCGCGGTCATTTCTTCAGATCCAGACAACCGCCTCACAAACGGCAGTGATGCGGGCTTGTATGTGCCTGAGCTTACAACCGATCCGCTTGCCTACTACATCCTCGCCAAAACATAAGGAAGCCACACCATGAGCCTTGAAACTCGCATCGTTGCGCTCGCTCAAGCGATCGGCGCCGACATTAAGGCCCTGACCGCCAAGCAAGGGGACCTCACCAGCCTCTCGACCACAGCCAAGGGCAACCTGGTGGCCGCAATTAACGAGCTGTACGCCGCGCTTGGAAACAAGATCGACGACATGGCAGGCGATGGCGCCACGACCGTTACTTGGTCTGCGAACAAGATTTACGACACGATCGAAGCAGCCAAGGCAGCGGTCAAGAACGAGCTGATCGACGGCTCGGCCGCTGCACTCGATACGCTGAAGGAACTGGCAGCGGCGCTCAACAATGATCCCAGCTTTGCTACAACCATCGCCACCGAACTCGGCAACCGGGTTCGATTTGATGCGGCGCAGACGCTGACGACCGCGCAAAAGTTGCAGGCGTGCACCAACATCGGCGTGGGCGACCCCGAGCGCGATCTGGCTGCCGCCTACGTGACGGCCAAGGCATAAGCCATGAGCCTTGAGTCGCGCATCATCGAGCTGATCACCTCGATCGGCGCCGACATCAAGGCGCTCTTCGGGCGCAGCTTGCCGCCTGGTGGCACAACCGGGCAGGTCTTGTCCAAGTCGGGTAGCGCAGACTATGCCGCGACCTGGGCGGATGTGGCCGGGGGCGCAGATGGCGCCGACGGCGCATCAGCCTATGAAGTCGCGGTTGCATCGGGTTTTGTCGGCACCGAGGCGCAGTGGCTGGCTTCACTTGTCGGCCCGCAGGGTCCGCAGGGTCCGCAGGGCATCCAAGGCGTCCAAGGCGTCCAGGGCGAAACAGGTCCGCAGGGTCCGCAAGGCATTCAGGGTGAAACCGGGCCACAAGGTCCGCAGGGCATCCAAGGCGATACAGGCCCGCAAGGACCGCAAGGAATCCAAGGCGAAGTCGGACCGCAGGGGCCGCAAGGTCTCAAGGGCGATACCGGCGACACAGGTCCGCAGGGAGTGCAGGGTGATGTCGGACCCACTGGCCCAGCAGGCGTCGACGGAGACGACGGCCTGAGCGCCTACCAGATTGCGATTGCAGGCGGCTTTGTGGGCACCGAAGCGCAGTGGCTGGCGTCACTTGTTGGCCCTCAAGGTCCGCAAGGAGAGACGGGCGCCACCGGGCCGCAGGGTCCGCAAGGCATTCATGGCGCGACCGGCCCGCAGGGTCCGCAAGGCGAGACTGGACCGCAAGGCCCGAAAGGCGATCCCGGATCGGGCGACGTAACCGGCCCGTTTTCCGCCACCAGCAACGCCGTTGCGCTTTTTGACGGCACGACCGGCAAGCTCATCAAGGACAGCACCAAACTGCTCCCATCCGGCGATGTCGTCGGCACCACCGACACGCAGACCCTGACCGCCAAGACGCTCTCCGGTGCCGTGCTCAACGACGGCTACACCGAAGAAGTGTTCGCGGTCTCGGGCACGACGCCCGCGCTCTCGCCCACCAACGGCAGCATTCAGACGTGGACGCTCACCGGCAACTCGACGCCGACCGCTGGGACGTGGGCCGCAGGACAAAGCATCACACTGATGATCGACGACGGCACCGCCTACACGATTACTTGGTCGTCGCTGGCCGTGACGTGGAAGACCAACGGCGGCAGCGCACCGACGCTCAATACGACAGGCTACACCGCGATCGCGCTCTGGAAAGTGGGCACGACGATCTACGGCGCTCGCGTGGGGGATGCGTGATGCTGGCGCAGAAATTGATGGGGGCGAAGGGGGCGGGTGGGCCGCAGCGGTTTATTGCTGTTGCGCACCAATACAGCCCCTACATCACTGTCTATCCATGGAGCAGCAGCGGCTTCGGCACGAAGTTTGCCGATCCCACAACACTGCCGACTAGCAATGGCATCGGCGTCGCTTTCAGCCCCGACGGTTCAGCAATTGCCGTCGGGCACAGCGGCAGCCCCTACATCACTGTCTATCCATGGAGCAGTGCGGGCTTCGGCACGAAGTTCGCCAACCCGACGACCCCGCCAACAGGCAATACCTACGGCATCGCTTTCAGCCCGGATGGTTCGGCGATTGCTGTTGCGCACAACAATAGCCCGTGCATCACCGCCTACCGCTGGAGCAGTTCTGGATTTGGCACCAAGTTTGCCGATCCCACAACACCAGTGCCTACCGGCACCGCCTTCGGCGTCGCCTTTAGCCCAAACGGCACAGCTATTGCTGTTGCGCACGCCTACAGCCCCTACGTCACCGCCTACCGCTGGAGCAGTTCTGGATTTGGCACCAAGTTTGCCGATCCCACAACGCTGCCGACTAGCCATGGTTTTGACGTCGCCTTTAGTCCAGACGGTTCAGCAATTGTTGCGGTGAACGACTACGACATTAGCGCCTACACATGGAGCAGTAGTGGATTCGGCACGAAGTTTGTTAACCCGACGACCCGGCCAGTAAGCACTTCTGAGGGCGGCGTCGCCTTTAGCCCAAATGGTTCAGCGGTTGCCATTACCGACAAATACTCACCTTACATTTTTGCTTATCGCTGGAGCAGTGCGGGCTTCGGCACGAAGTTCGCCAACCCGACGACCCCGCCAACAGGCAATACCTACGGCATCGCTTTCAGCCCGGATGGTTCGGCGATTGCTGTTGCGCACAGACAAGCTCCCGGGATCACCGCTTATCCCTGGAGCAGCAGCGGCTTTGGCGCGAAGTTCGCTGACCCGACGACCTCGCCAACAAGCGCTGCCTACGGCATCGCTTTCACGGAGATTCAATAAATATGAACCACGAATACAGAAAAGAAATCCTCACCGCCGCCCTTGACGCTCGCATCAAGGAAGTCACCGAGTATCAGGTCAACATCGACAACTACCGACTCGCCATTGAAAAAATCGGCGACGACGAAGAACTGCGCCCGTTCAAGCAGCAGATTCAAGCCTTGCTCACGTCGAGTCTTCTTGAGCAGCGCAAGGCCCAGATCATGCTAGACGTAATCCGAAGCCAGACGGAGTAGCCATGCACGCCCTCGTCATCAATCAGCAAGTCGAGAAATACCCCTACTCAATCGGCGAACTGAGACGCGACAACCCGCAGATCAGCTTCCCGAAAAATCCAACCGACGAGCTGCTGGCGTCGTTCAACGTGATCCGCGTCCAGCCGACCGACTTTCCGGCCTATGACCCGATGACGCAGCGCATCGAGGGCGCGCAGCCCGTTTTTTCGGATGGTCAGTGGGTGCAGTCGTGGAAGGTGGTTCCGCTCACCGCCGAGGAAATCGCCCAACAGCAGCGGGCGCTGCAAGAGAGCATCGTCGCTCAGACCCAGCAGCGCCTGGACGACTTCGCACGCACACGCGGTTACGACGGCATCTTGTCTGCCGCGACCTACGCCACCAGCACGTCGCCTAAATTTGCCGCCGAGGGCCAGTGCTGCGTTGAGGCTCGTGATGCGACATGGGCGCGCCTCTACGCGATCCTGGCTGAAGTCGAAGCCGGCCAGCGCCCCGCCCCGAACAGCTTCGCGGACATCGAGAACGAACTGCCTGCCTTGGTGTGGCCCGCATGAAACAAGTCCTGATCGCCCTCGACCAGCTCGCCAACGCGCTCCTCGCCGGCCACGCCGACGAGACCCTATCGGCCCGCGCCTACCGCCTCTCGCGCGACCGTGACCTGCACTGGCCGCGCCGGGTGATCGACACGCTGTTCTTCTGGGATGAAAACCACTGCGAAGAGGCGCACCTCTCCGAACTGCTGCGCCGGCATCTGCCGCGCCAGTACCGAGCAGGTGACGCTCGCCGAGACGACGCCATGCCACGACCCTGAGACGCGGGTCGTGATCGGATACTTTCCGCATGAGCTTATTCCCCCGAAAATCCGCTGCGGCCGCTGAACTGCGGTCAAGCTACTCGGCGCTGGTCGGGAAGTACGTCGACCTGGGCGCCATGAGTGACGACGACCTTCATCAGAAGCTGCGCGCGGCGGAAGCGGATGCGGCGCGCCGGCTTCGCGCTCACCTCGAACCGACCACGATCGTCCCGGATGACTCGACGAATGACGAGCTCGAAGCGCTCGAGGCCGAGGGGGTGCGCTACGCAACGGAGTCCGCCTACGACTACGAGCCCGCACTCTGGACGCCGGACGACTGGGGCTACCTGGTGCTGCGCCAGAAGCCGGTGATCCGGATCGAGCGCATCGAGTTTGCCTATCCGGCGCCGACGGCGGGCATCTTTCGGATGCCGGACAACTGGATCCGGCTCGACCGCAAGGCCGGACATCTGCGCTTCGTGCCCAACGGCCCCTCGCTGCAAGCCGGCCCGATGTCGGTCTTCATTCTGTCCTCGATGGCTGGCGGCCGAATCATCCCGGGCATGATCCGGGTGCGATACGTGGCGGGCCTGCAGGATGCGGCGCGAGACTTCCCGGACCTGGTCGACGTGATCAAGAAGATGGCCGTCCTGCGCATCCTGCAAAGCGCGTTCCTGCCGCAGTCGGGATCGATCTCGGCTGATGGGCTCTCGCGCTCCTACAGCGTCGACATCCAGAAGTGGCACGACGGCGTCGACGATGCGATCGACGTGCTGATGCAGTCGATCCACGGCCCGCGGATGGTGGTGCTGTGAATCTGGTCAGCGGGGAGTTCAACAGCCTCCTGAACCACGTCGGTCAGGATTTCACCTGGCGTCGCGCCTACGCCTGCCCGTGCATCAATCCGCGCTCAGGGGCGGCCAAGCCGAGCTGCCCGCACTGCGACGGCAAGGGGCGGCTGTGGGATGCGCCCGTGCCGGGCAAGGCCGGGATCGTCGGGCGCGATCAGCTGCGCAAGTTCGCCGACTTCGGCCTGTGGGATCAGGGCGACATCATGCTGTCGATCCCGTCCGACTCGCCCCTGTACGCGATGGGGCAGTTCGATCGGGTGACCGCGACGAACCGCTCCGAGCAGTTCTCCATGAACCTGGTGCGCGGGCTCAACGATCGAATCCGACACGCGATCATCGCGATCGAACGCGTGTTCTGGCTTGGCACGGACGACGCTCTGGTCGAGGGCGGCGTTCCGTCGGTGGGCGCTGATGGCGTGCTCACCTGGACGACGGGCGCGCCGCCACCGCAAGCTACCTACTCGATCAGCGGGCGCCGGCGGCCGGAGTTTTTCTGCTTCAACGAGATTCCGGCCGATCGGCCGCTGCACTTTGGCGAGCCGCTGCCGCGCCGCGTCGTGCTGCGCCGGATGGACCTCTTCGGGCGCTGAGACTCCTCAGACCCCAAGGCGCGACTGCATCGCCTGTGTGATCTCGAGCTGCACCGACTGCGCCACCCCGCGTGCGATGTACAGGCCCGGCCTGGCCGGCACGATCCAGCCGGGCGAGCCTTCGGCCATCACTCGGAAGGTGAGGTACTTGGAGCTGCGCGCTTTGCCTGCGCTGGTGTCGAACCGGTACATGCCCTGGTAGCGGCGTTGCTGCTGCGCACTGAGCCCGGAGACCTCGCTCGCGTCCAGCCGCTCGCCCCAGGCGTAGCGGTTCTGCCGCACTGTCGCCGGCGCCCTCGTGCGGGGATCCCATGCGCCCGTCCCGGACAGCCGCAGGCCTTGCCCGGTGATCCGACTGGCGGCAAGCCGGCGTGCGGAGAGATAGACACTCTCGGGCATCTGCGGCGCCAGACTGCTGTGGCCATCCCCGGCGGGGATGTTGTGGCGGAAGGGGATGATGAGGTATCGCCGGCCCTTTGCCGACTCGCGCACTTTGAGGCTGGTGTCGAGCATGCGCTTGAGGTCGCGCGCTGGTCGGCCGGTCTCGATCGGCTCGGCCTCCTTGTAGTCGGTGCGCACCTCGGCCGAGAACGGCCCGGTGTAGTCCCAGGCCAGGGACTGAACATAGGCACGGCGCTGCTCCTGCCAGATCCCGGGCGCCTTCATCACGCCGTCCGCCCATTTGGTCTGGATCCTGTCCGCAGCTTCGCCCACCGCGGCGCGCACCTGGCGCGCGAGCTGCGCGTTGAGCTGGTCGAGCCCGTTCAGCAGCCCGCTGTAGTCGATGCGTACCTGGTAGCGCGTCATGGCGTCCTCCTCGGTCTGCAGCGTGGCATCACGCCGGTCGTGACACGAGGATGAGCCCATGATTGCGCTGCTCCATCGCCTCCCTGTCGGCAACGCTGTGCGTGTGCTGCTGATGCCGCCCCCGGGCGCGGTGAGCTGGCGCGTGCTCCGAAAGGACGCGGACACGATCGCCGGCCCCGACGACGAGGCGGCACTGGTGGTCTTCGAGGGGAGCGAGCGCGCGTTCCTCGATGCGACGTGGCTCGAGAACGACGTCACCGCCTACTACCAGCCGTTCTACCGCACGTCGGGCGGTGGCTGGGCCTCGGCGCCATCGGTGTCGATCACTCCCGCGGCCACGTTCTCCGATGCGTCGGCGGATCCGCAGCGCCTGGTCCGGGATCGCCTGGAGTTGGGTCTGCGCGCCTATGTCGCCCGCGGCGAGCTCGCGCACGAGATGGGGTTCATCCCGGTGCTGACGGCGCCGCCGCTCCTCGAGGAGGTGCGCCTGCCTGTGATGACGGTCGAGCACGCGAGCGCCCCCGACGGCCAGCGCTTCATCGGCAACGCGGTCGGCGGCGATCGCTTCGATGTCGAGGCTTGGGACTGGGCGAGCAGCGAAGGGCTCTTGTCGCGCACCCAGCTCGAGATCACCGCCTGGTCTCTCAACCCGGATGAGCGTATCGCGCTGCGGCGCGCCCTTCGCATGCTGCTGCTGGGCAACGAGCCGGTCTTCGCGGACGCCGGCCTCGCAGAGACCGAGGTGTCCGCACTCTCCGACCTCAACGATTTCGAGTCGTATCACGCGCCCATTTATCGGACTGCCTGCACCTTCAACTGCCTCGCGCCGGTGCTGCTCGATGGCGAAGAGCCGGCCGTTCGCGACGTTGTTCTCACTTTGAGGAGTTAGCAATGGCGAAAGCCACACAACCCGAGGCGGCCTCCGTACCGGCTCAGCCTGTCGAGCCGGCGGAGTACCCGCTCTCGCTCGAGGAGTTCTGCACGCGACTGTCGGTCACCGACAAGCGGGTCGAGCTCATCGGCGCGTTCGCGCACGCCGAAACGCGCGCTGGCCGCATCAAGGCCCTCGCAACCGAATACGCGGGCCGCTACCGGGCCTTCGTGAACAAGCCGGCATAAGGAGGTAAGCCATGCCTGTGTTCTTCAATGGCCGGCTGTGGGTCAGCCCGGCAACCATGAGCGTGGTCGATGACTCGGCCATGTACAACCGCAACCTGTCGGTCGGCAACGTCGTGGCGCTGCTGGGCAAGGCGATCGGCGGCGAGCCGCACAAGGCGCTGCGCTTCGGCTCGGCGGCGGAAGCGCGCGCCGTGCTGCGCGATGGCGAGCTGCTGCGTGCCGTCGAGAAGGCGTTCGACCCCTCCGCCCAGACCGCCGGTCCGGCGACGGTGGTAGCGGTGCGCGTCAATCCGGCGCTACGCGCCTCGCTGACCCTGCGCGACGCCCAAGCGATCGATGCGGTCATCCTCACCTCCGAGGGCTACGGCGCCTTCACGAACCAGATCAAGGTGAAGGTCGAGTCGGGCTCCGTGTCTGGCAAGAAGCTCACCACGCAGTTCGGCGCCGACTACTACTCGGCGGACAACGTGGGGCGTCGTGCATTCGAGATCCAGTACGCCGGGGCCGAACTCTCCGCCACGATCGGCATCACCGCGGCGTCGGTGAACCTGACTGCCGGCGCCACTTCGACGCCGATCGACCTCAACGACTACAAGACCATCGGCTCCCTGGTCGATCGAATCAACGCAGTTGAGGGCTTCACGGCGACGGTGCTCGACGGTAACACCGAGAAGCCCGCGCTCAATGGCCTGGACTTCACGACGAACCAGGATGTGAAAACGGCCAAGTTCACCGTTCGTGCCGACCTGCAGGCCGTCGTCGACTGGTTCAACAGCCAGGGCGAAGGGTTCATCTCGGCCGCTCGTGCAACCAACGGCGCAGCCGCGCCGGCGAACGTCGCCTTCACCTACCTGTCGGGCGGTACCGATGGCTCGGTGACCAACGCCGAATGGCAAGCCGGCTTCGATGCGCTGCAGACGGAGGATGTGCAGTGGGTGGTCCCGGTTTCGCCCGAGCCTTCGATCCATGCCATGGCGGACACCCACTGCTCGTACATGAGCAACGTGGCCCGTATGGAGCGTCGCTGCATCGTGGGCGGCGACATCGGCGCCACCGATGATGCCGCGATTGAGACGGCGAAGTCGTTCAACAACGACCGTACCAGCTACGTGCATCTGGGCTACTACGACTACAACGCGGCCGGCGCCCTGACGCTGTATCCGCCGTACCTGATGGCCGCGCTGCTGGCCGGCATGTTCTCGGGGGTGAACCCCGGGACCGCCCTGACGAACAAGTCGATCAAGGTCCGTGGCCTGGAGCGCAAGCTGCGCAACCCGACCGATACCGACCGCCTGATCAACGGCGGCGTGCTGTGCGTCGAAGACACCCCCAGTGGCTACAAGGTTGTGAAGTCGATCACCACCTGGCTGGTGAACACGAACTACAACCGCGTCGAGGTCTCCGTCGGCGTCGCGCTGGACTTCGTGTCCCGCAACGTGCGCAACATCCTGGATCCGCTGCGCGGCGCCAAGGGTACGCCCACGCTGCTCTCCGAGGCTGTGTCTCGCGTCGATTCGACGCTGCGCGAGCTGGCTCGCCCCGAGCCGATCGGACCGGGCGTGCTGGTAGGTGACGAGGCGAACCCGGCCTACAAAGGCATCACGGCCGCCCTCGAGGGGGACGTGCTGCGCGTGGAGTTCCAGTGCTCGCCGGTCATCCCGGTCAACTACATCCCGATCGCCATCTATGCCGTGCCGTATAGCGGCAGCGCCTCGGCTTAACCAAAAGGAGACCTGAGAAATGGCCAGCATCAACCTCAAGGCGCGATCGGGTAACCGTGTGATCGTGCAGTTCGACGGCAAGCAGGTCGGGCTTATCCAGTCCGTGCGCATGGCTGACGACTACGGCCCGGAGCCCGCCAGTGGCATTGGCGACATCCATGTCCAGGAGTACGTCCCGACCATGGCTCGCCACAACATCTCGGTTTCGTCGATGGTCTTGTTCAAGGAGGCCATGCGCGAGGCGGAGATCACTGCGCTCGACGGCGATGACGTGCTCCAGGGCAAGGTGTTCGACATCGTCGTGTTCTCGAAGGACGACGGCTCCGAGCTGCGCAAGTACATGGGCTGCTCGTTCGCCTCTGGCGACGTCGAGGTCAACAAGCACGCGATCATCGTCTCGAACGCTCAGTTCAACGCTCTGAACGTGACGGGTTACGGCCTGTAATCGTTCGCCCGGTGCCGCGGCGCTGACCCTTTGTCGGGCGCCGCGGCACGTCTTTATGTGCAGATGGAGAGCCCATGCGTTCGCAAGCCGATTCTGATTTCTTCGTCGAGGTGCCCGAGGTCGGCACCTTCCGCTTTGCCCGCCGAACCTATGGGGACCGCCTCAAGATTCGCGCGGAGTTCCTGAAGCTAGTCCGCGACGTCGGTGAAGCGGATCCCGAGCTTGCCACCCAGGCGGCGATCGTTGCTGCCCACAAGGTGTTGTGCGTCGAGGCGCCGCCCGGATGGGGGGACTTGGCCGCAGTGGACATGATCGCCGTGCCGGATGCGGACGATCGGATCTACTCGATCTATCTCGCCCTGAAGGAAAAGGAAGACTCCTTTCGCCGCCCGGCAAGCGAAGGCGGCGAAGCAGCGGGGGCGTGAGCTCTCAGATACCTATGCCTTCTGGTTTCGCCGCAAGTACAACCTTGCGCCGCGAGATCCGCGGTTCCTGGAGATGACGCCGGAGGAGGTGGAAGTGGAGTTCTGGGCGCACCACTACTTCGAGAACGCCGGGAAGGGCGAAGAGTACGAGGACGACGACTTTGACCTCGATGAGATTCTGGAAGGCCTGGAAGGCGGCGACGAGTGGGAGGAGGTGATCGATGACCGGGATTAAGATCGATGTCGGCGCCGACGTCTCCGGCGTCCAGTCCGAACTCGCCAAGGTCGATGCCGCTGCGCGCCGCATCAACGACGCGCTGTCGTCCGGCTCGGTCGGCATCGATGTTGCGCAGGCCAAGCGCGACCTTGCGCAGCTCGAAGAGGCGGCCAAGACCGTTGCCGACCGGCTTGCGCGCGCCGGCGGTGCCGAGGTGGATCTTGTCGGCAAGGCTGCGGCGACGTCGCTCCGAGAGGCGGCTCAGGCCGCGGCAGATCTGGACAAGGTGCTCGAGGCCATAGGCCAGTCCACTGGCGCCTCTCAGGTTGTCCGTAGCGCCAAGGAACAAGCGGATCACATCCACCGCGCGGCCCGCGCGCACGAGGTTCTGTCGCGCGAGGGCATCAAGCTGTCGCGTGCGCAGGTTGAATCCGCAAAAGCCTCGTTCGACGGCTGGCGCCGATCTGGCGCGCGCGGTACCAGTCGGATCCGCGATACCGAGTTTGACGACTGGGTGTCGGGTGGCTGGCGCTCGCATTCGATCGATCATCGGGAAGCTGAACGCCGCCGGGCTGAGGTGCTGCGCTCTGTCGGCATCGATCAGTCGGGCACGGGCGACCAGGGTGGGCGCGGCCTCGCCGGCGCGCTGCACGCCCGAGGAGGTGCCGCAGCCGGGGCGGCCGGCGGCATCCTTGGCAGCATGCTCGGTGGCGGCGACGGCGGGCTGTGGGGCTCTGTTGGCGGCGCTGGCGGGGCGGGCGCTGGCATGTTGGCCGGCGCCGCGTTCGGCGGGCCGATTGGAGCCGTTGTCGGCGCCTTTGCCTCGCAGCTCTTCGGGGGTGTCGGGCGCGCCATTGACCAGAAGATGGAGCAGGCCGGCAGCGAGGCGGCGATCTACGCTGACCTTCGGCGCTCGGTCGGCGTAACAAGCGCCGAGTTCGAGATGCTGCGCGGCTCGGTCCGCCACTTCACTGACGGGCTCGGGCTGGCCTACAACGAGTCCGCCCAGCTCGCGAAGGAGTTCGCGCGCGCCTCGAATGCCCGCGGGGGCGACGGGATCGGGCAGGAGGTCGGCGACGCTGCGGGATTTGCCCGCGGCTTCGGCGCCGACCCTGCAGCCGCCGTCCGGATGATGGCCACGATGCGCCACTTGGGCGTGACCGACAACGAGGCTGGGTCGAAGCGCCTGGCGCTCATGATCGGCGAGGCGGTGCAGCGCGGCGGCACGACGGCGAAGATGGACGAGGTACTGTCGGTGCTGCATTCGCAGGCCTCGATGCAGGCGCGCGCATCCCTGAGTGCACCGGACGTCGGCGCTATGGCCTCGTTCATGTCCTCGCTCACCGGCCTGTCGATGTACGGCATGAAGGGCGATCCGACAAACGCGGGCGCCGCCATGTCGGCCGCGGATGCGGCGATGCGCCAGGGCGGCGCCTTCGGCGAGGCCTCCAAGAACTTCAGCCTGGGGCTCTGGCAACGGCAGCTCTCGGGCTTTACCGCGCTCGACATGGACTTCATGAACGAGCAGGGCGCCTTCGGCAACATCGGCAAGGCGTTCGGGCGTGATTCGGCGGCCTACAAGCTGGCCGAGTCGCGTGGCGATCGGTCGAAGATGGCTCAGTACGATCAGTGGGTCGGGCAGGGGGGCGATCGCTCGGTCATGGCGATGCAGATGCAGGCGCTCGAGCAGTTCTACGGCCGGGATACCGACGAGTTCCGAAAGGCCATCCAGTCTCACTTCGGCGTGGGTGCGGGGCAAGCGTCGGCGCTGTACCAGGCGTACCAGAATGACCGCGGCCTCGGCGATCTGGAGCGCTCCCTGAAGGAGTCCGGCGTTGACGTCGGCAAGTTGAACAGCAAGCAGATCGCCGCGGTCGCAGAAGTGGCGGGATCCGACCGGACCGGGGTCTGGAAGCAAGCCGAGCGACTTCAGTCACTGGAGGGCGCAGACAAGCTCAACCTGGCCGATGCTCGAACGTTGCGCGATGCGATGGCGGGCGGCGATGAGATGGAGCTGCGCAAGGTCGTGGTTCGCCTTACGGCGGCCTACGACTCGACCCGCGATCAGGGCGAGCAGATGCGGCAGACGCAGGCGAACATGGCCAACTCGATGCAGGAGCTGGCGACGAAGCTGATTCCCGCCACGCTGGCGATCAAGGACGGTATCGTCGAGCTGGTGCGCTGGTTCGCGGGCAACTCCGACTACGTTCGGAAGCACGACGCCGAGAAGGCCGCCGAAGCTGATCAGGCGAAGAAGGACGCCGCGCTGCAGCGGACGATCGCCGACAAGCAGGCAGCGATCGACAACTGGAAGCCGGACGAGGGAGCGGCGCAGCGTGCCGCGACAAGCTACGCGCAACTCAAGCGACAGCGTGACGAGGCAGCAGCAGCCGGTCGCGACACCTCCGGCTTTGACCACAACCTGCGCCTCCTTGAGGCAGAGATCCGCAGGAACTCGCCCGAAGGATTGTCAGATCTGACCGCCGAGCGCGATGCGTTGATGCGGCGTCGCGAGGCGAGCCCAGCGGCGAGCCTCGGCGCCGGCCCGGTATCGCACGGCGGCCACAGCCTCTCCCCCGAGCAGCGCGCTCAGCTTCGCGAGAACGATCGAGAGCTTGGCTTGCCGCCCGGCACGCTCGAGGCGCAGATGCGGGTCGAAAGCGGGTTCAATCCGAACGCGGTTTCGTCCGCTGGTGCGCGAGGCTACGCGCAGCTCATGCCCAAAACGCAGGCTGCGCTCGAGAAGCGCTGGAGTCGGAAGATCGATCCGTCCAACTTCGACGACGCGGCGCGAGCCCAGAAGGAGCTGATGGCCGAGAACCTGCGCAAGTTCGGGAACGCGCAGGATGCGATGCGCGCCTACAACGGCGGGTGGGATCCTGGTCGCTGGGGTAACCCTGAGACGTCGGCCTATGCGGGCAAGATCGAGCGTGCGCGGGAAGAGATCGCAGCAACGGACGACCGAAAGACACCCGAGAGCGTCAGGACGGCATCCGGCGGCGACTTCGGCCCGCAACAGGTTTCGCTCAACGTTGGGGGGCGGTTCGAGCTCTACGATCAGCAAGGGCGGGAGCTTGCCCAGCCGATCATTCAGACCTTCTTCGGCGCGCCGCGTCCGGCCGGGATGTTCTCGTGAAAGTCTTCGAGCCCAAGATCGAAGTGCGCCTGGTCAAGGCGATCGAGCGGCAGGAGGTCGCGCCGGGACTCGGCGCTGCGTCTAACCGATACCGCGAGCTATCCGACATCGACCTGACCCCCTACCTCTCAGAGTTCGGCGGCGTGCGCGTCACGAAGTCGGTGCGCGAGCCTGCGGGCGCGTTCTCCGTCACGCTCGCCGATCGGGAGCATGGAGCGCTGCTCGAGACCCTGTACGCGTTGATCGAGCCGATGGACCTGGTGGAGATCCGCTTCGCGCACGATCCCTCGGCCTATCGCGACTCAGCAGGGTACAAGCTCCCCGTGATCATGCGGGGCCTGGTGTCGACCGTGGTGCGCAACGAGTCCATGTCGGGCGGCCGGCCTGCGCGCACAGTAACCGTGTCCGGGCAGGACTTCGGCAAGATCCTGCAGATCATCCAGATCTTCTACCTGAACAACTCGGTCGTCGGAGACAACGTCCTTTCGGAGCTGGCGTTCTTCCAGAAGTACGCCGGAAAGGACGCCGCCAAGATCAAGACGGCGCGCGACTTCGTCGCGGGTGTAATCGAGCGCGTGATCAACCCCTACCTGGCGAGAATGACTGCGCTTGCTGACGGGAGCAAGGTCGGGGCTCAGGTCATCAACAAGATGATGCCAGCGGTTTCAATCGAGGGGGCGGTGTCGCCCTACGCTGCGAGCAACTTCAACAACGTCTCGCTGCATCAGTTTTTGGCGGCGCTTCTGGACGTCGGGCCGTTCAACGAACTGTTCGTCGAGGATCGCGAGGAGGACGTGGCGCTGGTGGTGCGCCCCGTGCCTTTCAAGGATGCAGCGGGCGAGTTCATCCAGGCCTACGCCGCGGCCGACACGCTCGACGTGTCCGATCTGGACATCGTTGCCCAGAACGTCTCGCGCACCGACGCCGGCGTGGCGAACTACTTCTGGGTGGCGTCAGAGCGATGGACCATGATGTCCAACGAGGACGCCAAGCGCAGCGCACAGACCGGGGTGGCGGGTAACTTCATTCTCTACGAGTACCCCAACTGCGCCGCGGCCTACTACGGCAACCGGAAGATGGAGGTTTCCACCGCGCTCGGCCCCGAGGACTACGCGTTCTCGGACGCTGCGACCAAGGAGCAGCAGCCGCAAGAAACCAGCAAGCTAGCGCGGTGGATCGATCGGCGCCGTGAAGTGCTGGCGAAGATGAACCGGGACAACGTGGTGTTCGAGCAGGGCTCGCTGCGCTTGCGCGGCAACGAGGCGATCAAGGCCGGCATGTACCTGCGCATCCTTCGAGGGGCAACCGACTCCATCGTCTCCGAGTGCTATGTGTCGTCGGTCACGCATGACTTTCTGCCTTTCGGCTCCTTCACGACGACGGTCTCTTTCGAGCGCGGGACAGGCTTCATTACGAGGGCGCAGAAGGCGGTGGGCGATTACCGATTCGAGATTGATGGACTGGGGGTGCGCTGATGCTCGACATCGCACGCGTGGTTGAGACGCGGCCGGAGTCGCATGCGGTCGACCTGGAGTTCATGGCCGATGGCCGGCGGCTTTCGGGCGTTCAGGTGATGTCGCGCAGCGCTGGAACAGACATGGGCCTGTCCGACCTCTCGCAACCGGCGCAGACCGGCTACGGGGCGCTCAACACCGCAATTCGGGATGTGTATGCCGTGGTGGGCTATTTCGGGCAGACGCCGGTGGTTCTAGGCTTTCTCTTCCCGCAAGTGGCGCAGTGCCTTTTTCCGGACCGAGATCGCATGGTCTATCGGCATGCGTCGGACGTGTACATGACGATCGATGCGGCGGGCAACACCGAGGTCTGCCACCCGTCCGGCACGTACCTTCGCATCGGCACCTCGCCGGCGCATGAAGACCTCACGGGCAGGGACTATGACAAGCTCTGGAAGATCCGGCGCAATACGGACAAGGCAGTGCACGTCCATCTCTCGGTGAAGAACGGCGGCGCTGAGGTGGCGTCCATCAACGTCGACCCGGCAGGCAACGTCACTGAGTCGAACGTCGGGGCGCTCTCCGCATCGGTTGGCGGGGCGGCGAGCGTCACCTCAGGCGGTGCAATGACCCTGACGGCGCCAACGATCACCCTCAATGGCCAGACCACGATCAACGGCTCGCTGACGCAGGGCACAGGCGCGGCCGGCGGCGGCTGCACCATGCTTGGGCCGGTGTCCGTGACGAACGACGTCGTGGCCGGCGGCGTGAGCCTGATGAACCACACGCACCCGGGCGACTCCGGCGGGACGACGGGCGCGCCGAACTGATCCGCGTGGCCGGCGCTGTCGTGACGCGATGATCAGACCATGGCGCCCCCACGACAGAAGGCCGAAGAAAGGCCGATCTCCTTCGTGTTCCACAACATGGCGACTGGCTCCGCGCCGGTCGAGATGCGGCTCGTCATTCGCCCGGAGGATCTGACGCGTACCGATCGCTCGCGCCTGGCGACAACCCAGACGCTCGGCGGTGCGTGGGCGGACAACTTTGGTCCGGGGATTCCGCAAGTGGTGCTTGCAGGCCACACGGGATGGGGGCAGGGCGGACGGCCTGACGGGCTGGTCGAGTTCCAGAAGCTGCACGAGACCATCTTCCGGCGCTGGCATGCCGAACGGGCCGCAGCGCTGCAGGCCGGACTCGATCCGGACAAGGTTAAGCTGATCTTCTCCGACTCGCTCGACGGCTTCACCTGGGTGGTCGCCCCGCAGGCCTTCGTGCTTCGTCGCAACAAGGCACGCCCGCTCCTCTCGCAGTACCAGATCACCCTGAACTGGCTCTCGGATGACGTCTCGGCGACGGCAGGCGCCCTGGGCGCGCTGTCGGCGTCGGCGCTCGAGGAGCTGGGCCTGTCGTCGCTCGAGCTGTCCATCCGCCAGATCGAGGCGTTCGCTGCGGACCTGCGAAGCGCCGTGGGCGCCGTGCTGGGGCCGGTACGCGCGGCGTTCGCGGCCTTTGTGGATCTCACGGCGACCGCCCTGAATACCGTGCAGCGGGTGATCGCCGCCGGCATGGGCGTGGTTTCCGAAGCGACAGGAGGTCTCCTCAGCATTGCCGGCAACTTGGCGCGCGCTGGCGCGAACATTACTCGCGCGTTCCAGTCGATCATCAACATCCCGAACCAGATTCGGGCGCAGTTTTCGCGCGCGGCTTCGGCCTTCAACAACGCCTTCTGCGTTCTGAAGAACGCGTTCCGGTCTCGCAAATTCATCGGCAACTACGACGACCTGTTCGGGGCGTCGACCTGCTCATCGACGGCCGGGGGCAGGCCGATCTCTCGCTACGCGACCGAGAATCCGTTTCCGGCGCTGTTCCCTGTCGACGAGCAGTCCTTCGGCGTGACCAGCCAGGCCGCCGGAGCGCTCACCGCACTGACGCAGCTCGATCCCATTCTGTACCCTTCGAGCGCTGCTGATATGGCCAGCTCGATGGGAATCGTCACGCGAGGGGTGGCATTCGCATGAGCTTCACGCGCGAAGCGCCAGGCATCCGACTGGCTGAAACCCGGCACGGAGACACCCTGCAGCGGATTGCGCTGCGTGAGCTCGGCGATGCGTCCCGGTGGGTCGAGCTCGCCGAGCTGAACGGCTTGCGCCCTCCCTACCTCACCGAGCCATCGCTCGCTCGTGCAGGGGTGCTTGCCTACGGGGCGAGCATCAAGCTGCCGTCGCCCTCGTCGATCGTGTCTGCGTCCTCCGATCCGGGCGCCGTCTATGGGGCAGATCTGTTGCTCGACGCCGGGGGGCTGCAGGCAGCGAACGGCGACTTCGTCCTGACGTCTGGCGTCCCCAACCTGGTTCAGGCGTTGCGCCACCGCGTCGTGGTGGATAAGCGTGAGCTCGGATTCCACCCCGAGTACGGGTGCTACATCCGATCCCTGATCGGCGCCTCGAATGGCCCAGTCGCGGGCGAGCTGGCGGCCTTCTACGTGAAGTCGGCGCTGCTCGAGGACGAGCGTGTCGCCGAAGTCCCGACGTGCATCGCCGAGGTGATCGGCGACCAGATCCGTGTAACTGCGACCGCCGTCCCGATCTCCGGGGCGCCGGCCGACATTGTCGTGGTGGTGTGACGTGCCCTTTCAGCTCAAGGACTTCCCCAGCATTGCGGCGAGCATGGTCAACCATGCCCGCGCAATCCAGAACAAGCTCACCGACTTCAACATCGGCTCCGTTGCGCGCACGATGCTCGAGGCGCCCGCGGTTGAGATCGAGGAACTGTACCAGCAGATGTGGAACGGGCTGAAGGAGTCGATCCCGGTCGCGATCTACAACAGCTTCGACTTCGACAAGGTCCCCGCGGTGCCTGCTACGGGGACGATCCGCGTCACCGTCACGCCGTCCGACACGCCGTCTCTCGTGCCGTCGAACACGACCTTTTCGCCTGGAGGCGGCTTCGCCGTCGATTTCGTCTCGAAGGCCGACGTCACGATCCCCGCGAACGCCTCGTATGTGGATGTGCGGGTGGAGGCTGCCACGCCAGGCGCGGGTGGAAACGTCACCGCTGGGACGCCATTCACCCTGCAGCCGCCGATCAGCACGCTGGTGTCCGCGGTCGCGCTGGCATCTTTCACGAACGGGGCCGACGAAGAGACCGACGCGCAGCGGAAGACCCGCTTCATCGCCTACGTCTCGACGCTCACCCGCGGTACTGGCAATGCGCTTCGATATGGGATCAGCACGGCCGCGATCCGCGACAGTGCGGGCTTCATCGTCGAGCGTGTGCGCTTTCAGAGTGTCATCGAGCCGTGGCTTGAGGATCCTGGGCAGCCGATTTCACTCGTGAACTGCTACATCCACAACGGCGTCGACGGCGCGAGCACTGCGCTGATCGATGAAGTCACGCGGATCCTTTACGGCTACACGGCTGAGGACGGAACGATCGTCCCAGGCTGGAAGGCTGCCGGCGTCAAGGTGGTCGTCCATGCCGCGACATCCAGGCTGATCGATGTCACCGGTGCGGTCACTGTCGCTTACGGCTATGTCGCCGCCGACGTGATCGCCGCCATCGAGGCGGCGGTGTCCGACTACATCACCGATCTCGAGATCGGTGCGGACGTGCTCGCGGCTGAGATCGTTGCAGCGGCAATGAACGTCGATGGGGTGGTCAATTTCCAGATGACCCTTCCGGTTGCCGACGTGGCCATGAGCGCCACCGAGAAGGCGATGGTCGGCACCTTTACCCTGACGGCGGTGTGACATGCGTCTGGCTGAGAAACTGCTGGAGTTCATCCACTCGGCCTTCGACAAGTCTCCCCGGGCATTCGTCGCCTTCCGAGCGCGGCATGCCTCGGACGCGTTCCGCTGGAGCATCGCCGACGACGTCCTGACCGGGTACCTGGGCGACGACATCCTCTTCGCTGTAGACCTGACTGAGCACACGCTGGCCTCGCTGACCGAGTATCTGTCCGCTCAGGCTCAGGTCACCGTGATCTACGGTGCATCGAAGGAGGCGATGGTTGCATCTGCTACGACGCTGCTGGACGGGGAGGGGGCGCAGGCGTCGAGCAACGGCGACGTATTCCTCGCGTACTCCTCGATCCTTTGGGCCTGGCTTCACTCGGTCGCGCTCGAGCTGAAGGCGGCGAAGGAAGCCATTGGCGCGATGGTGGATCAGATGTCGATCCCATCCGCCGACGATGAGTGGCTGGACGAGTGGGGTGGCTATTTCGGAGTGGCGCGCAACGCCGGGGAGTCGGATACCGCCTACTCGAGCCGGATCATCGTCGAGGTAATGCGCCCGCGCGGGAACAACAAGGCGATCGAACAGGCGCTCCTTGATCGCTTCGGCCAGGCTGCAGCCGTCAATGACGTGACCCGTTGGCGAAACGCGACTCAGACCCACAATAGCGCCTTCAGCTACAACGGCGCGATTTTGCACAACGCGGTTGCCGATCCGCTCTATGGCCTCTTCGAGGTCGAGATCGGCTACGACTTGGAGTCGGGGGCCGACCTCCTCGCGTTCGCGGGGCAGGTGCGCGCCTTCATCGAGCAGTTCCGCGACGCCGGCACTCACCTCGACAGTCTTCGCCTCTCGGGCTCGAAGCTGGGGGACGTTTTTGCGAACCCGCCGACGGATGATGGCGCCGTCCAGGCGCTCCTGCTGGCTCTGCAGGCTGATGACACCCTTACCGCCCCGGTTGAGGCAGTTGCCACGATGCCGATCGCCCTCGCTGGTATGGGCGACACACTCACGGCGCCGGCCGATGGCGCCACGACAAACGTCACCTACACGACCAAGTACGACGGTCTGCGCTCCTTCAACGGGATCGTCAAGCATCAGTCAGGGCTCACGGTCGCCGAGCCGGCGTAGTCCCGGGAGTCGTGACGATAGCCTCCAGGCAATCAACGGAGGCTTGAATGCTTACCTTCCAGGAACACGCTGGCGGCCCGATCGGGCGCCTGAAATATGAGATCCGTCGCAATGGTGCGCTGATCGAGGACGTCGACGAGCAGAACATCATCGTCGATCTGTCGAAGCAGATCCACGCGAAGCTGCTCGGGGGCAGCGTTACCGGCCAGAGCGTCACACAGATCGGCTTCGGCACGAGTGGCGCTGCCGCGGCTGCCGGCAATACCTCGCTGACGGACGCCTACGTCAAGGCCATCGACTCCGTCACCTATCCCGCGACGAACAAGGTCCAGTTCAATTTCTCGCTTGGATCAGGAGAGGCGAACGGGAAGGCAATTCTCGAGTTCGGGCTATTCATTGCGGCCGGCACACTCTACGCCCGCCGTATCCGCACGTCTGCGCTGAATAAGGACTCCGACATCTCGCTGTCGGGCTCCTGGACCATCACTTTCTGAGGGTAAGGGCTCAATGGCAAACCTCACCGAATCGCAAACCTACGACGCTGGCGTCTATCAGCTCGAGACCACTGATCCGGTCGTCGGCGGTCCTGATGGGATCTCCAATGCGCCGCTGAAGAACCTCGCGAACCGCACGGCGTACCTGAAGAAGCACGTCGACGACATCGAGTCGGGCGCCTTCGCGTTGCCCGGTTACGCGAAGCTCAACAGTCCGGCCTTCACCGGCAACCCGACGGCGCCCAACCAGGCCGCGGGGGACAACGACACCTCGGTTGCGAACACCGCGTTTGTTCAAACCGCGGTTGCTGGTGTGCTGAGCAAATCCGTTTCGGGCGACTCGAACGTCACCCTGACGGCGGTGGAGGCAGGGTACGCCACGCTGATCTTCACCGGGACGCTTACGGCCAACATCAACGTCATCGTCCCGACCGCAGCAGGGCGCTGGATCGTTCGGAATGCGACGAGCGGCGCCTTCAGCGTGACTGTGAAGACTTCTGCCGGTACGGGCGTTTTAATCCCGCAAGGAAAGAGCCTCGAGGTCTACTGCGATGGAACCAACGTTGTAGCTCTTCTCGCCCCGCAGCTCGCGACGGCTCGGACGATTTCGCTTTCTGGCGATGCGTCGGGTTCTGCGAGCTTCGACGGTTCTGCAAATGCAACCATAGCGGTGTCGATCGCCGATGACTCACACAGCCATTCGACCGGCACCATTGTCGGGCTTGGGTCTGCTGCCGGCAAAGACACGGTCACTTCTAATCGCGACCTGACTGCAGGTCGCCTTTTGGCGGTCGGCAGCTTTGGACTCGGGGCATCCTTGGATTTTAGGAGCCCAACAGGCTCGCTTCACGGAAACCTGCCCCCAAACAATTTTTTTGGTGTCGGCACGATTTTCGGACTCTGCGATGGCGGAGCCAGCGCGCAGCAAGGGTCCCTCTATATCCCCGGAATGGCAGCCGGTGCCTATGGAGTACTGACCATCCACGGTCAGTATATAGACGCCTCCGCTGGGAGCGCTATTCAACAGATTTTCACAACAGCTCAACGCACCTATATCCGCTATTCGATTAGCGATTCGCAATGGAGCATTTGGCGCGAGATGACGACCAATGCGGTCGGCATGATTGGGTATTTTGCAGCTATTACCGCGCCTGCCGGTTGGTTGAAGGCAAACGGCGCGACTGTAAGCCGGACCGTATATGCAGATCTATTTTCTGTTATCGGCACGACTTCTGGCTCTGGTGACGGATCAACAACATTCCATCTTCCGGACCTTCGTGGTGAATTTGTCCGGGGCTGGGATGACGCAAGAGGTGTGGATGCGTCGCGTGCAATCGGAAGTTGGCAGCAAGACCGAATTCAGCGACACACACACTACCTCCCAACTGGCTCTGGTGTTGCTGGTTCTGGTGCTCCCGGAGTCATGGATGACTACTGGGTGCGCCCAAATGAGCAGATGAACAAGGCTGTGGCCACTGGGGTGAATGCTATTACAGCCGACACTGGCGAAAGCTCTTATGGCTTCGATGGGGGCAGATTTTCAGAGGAAACCGCGCCTCGTAACGTCGCATTGCTTGCTTGCATCAAATACTGAGGATTCAGATGAAAAAGGTATCCCAGCTCGATATCAATGGCTATTTCGTCGGCACAGCCATTGCTGACGAGTCTCCTCTTGAACCCGGCGTGTTCTTGATCCCTAACGGCTGCGTCGATGCCCCGCCCCCATCGGCGATTACCCGAGGGCATCGTTATAAGTTCTCGAGCAATGGGTGGCTCGATGAGCCGCCACCGAAGCCAGCGCCGGAGCCCGAAAGGACTCCAGAGCAGATCATGGCCAGCCTGTCCTTTGCTGTTCAGCACCACCTTGACATCAAGGCCCGCGAGCGCAACTACGACGGCATCCTGTCGCTCTGCACCTATGCGACATCGGTCAATCCGAAGTTTGCCGCCGAGGGACAGGCCGGCGTTGAGTGGCGCGACGCGGTGTGGGCGAAGTGCTACGAGGTCCTCGCCGACGTTCAGGCTGGCACGCGCCCGACGCCCAATGCCGAGCAACTGATCGCCGAGCTGCCGGGCTTCACTTGGCCGGCATGAGGCAGATCCTCATCGCCCTTGACCAGCTACTGAACACCGTCGTCTGGATCAAGGGCGACGGGTTCGGGTTTGCCGACGAGACGCTGTCGGCGCGGGCCTGGCGCCTGCGCGACCAGTCGGACGCATGGTGGCGTATCGACCGGCTGATGTTCTGGGATCCGGATCACTGCCGGACGTCCTACGAGGCCGAAGTGATGCGACACCACCTCCCGAGGCACTACCGCTGAGTTTCCTTCCTCCGCCTGTCGTGACCGTAGAGTCGATCCGTCAAGAATGCTCTCAGGATTGCGTCATGATCACGTATCGCATGGGCTGGAGGTTGCAATGAGTGAGCCCGTGTCCGCAGGGTATGTCGGCGTCACCGCCGGCGGAATCACGGTGCTCGGCATCATCACCGGCTTGCATCCCGCGCTCATGCTGGCTGGCGCGGCGGGTGGCTGGTG
>QXGG01220321.1_pt1 | contig 23470 bp, 20 predicted proteins | sample 1982491 | NCBI WGS metagenome assembly QXGG01 (sample SAMN09924614, study PRJNA488089) | Wastewater metagenome, whole genome shotgun sequencing project. | isolation source: South African research farm wastewater | place: South Africa: Irene, Agricultural Research Council, Animal Production... | reverse complement strand
GAACTGGCCTAAGTGCTTTTGGGCTTCATGTAGCCGCCCTGTAACTGCTCGGTCAGGCACTCAGGGCTTCGATGACGGCAGCGGGGTTGCGCTCGATGACGTTGAGCAGCACCAGCGCGGGGCCGTGCGGGGTGCGGTCGCCTCGCTCCCAATGGCGAAGCGTTGCCGTCGAGAATCCGAAGCGCGCAGCGAACTGCTCTTGCGTCATGCCCACCCTGGCACGCAGGGCTTTCACGTCCACCGGGCGCGGGCGGTGAATACGAGTGCCCGGAGCGGGATGTCCCTCGGCGTGCTCGATGGCCTCTTGCAGGCCACGTTTGATGCTCTCGAATGCGGTGCTCATGTCTTTCGGTTCCTCCATGCCCTAACGAGTAGTTCGGTCAGGTCGGCAAGTTCGTTTCGTTCGGCCTTGGTCAGGTTCGCGCGGTCGCCTTTTGCGAAAAGCGTCAGCAGGTACAGAGGCATGTCCTGGTTGTGGAAGTAGTAGATGACGCGTACGCCTCCGCTCTTGCCCTGCCCACCGCGTCGCCATCGCAGTTTGCGCACACCACCCGTCCCCTCCATCACATCACCCTCCCTCGGGTGCTCTGCGAGGTAGCGGATGATGTCCTGTCGCTCATCCACGCTCATCAGCTTGTCGGCAGCGCGGATGTATTCGGGCAGTTCTGCGACGGTTTGCATGGTTGGAGTGTAATCCAATGGAACGGTTCGACCCACCGTCTGCGATTGCTTATGCCACGCGTAGGTGTCGCACGTTCGAAGGTGTGCGCTCGGCTTGGCGGATGGCGTCCAGCCTCGCCTTCCTGGCCATGTCGGCCAGTTCGAAATCAGGCCGCGCGCTTGATCATCGACACGGTGGCTTCGGTGGTCTTGCTCACCGCGTCGACGGTCGCGGCGGCCGCCTGGTCGGCGTTGGCCTGGGCGGTCTCGGAGACCTGCCGGGCCACCCGGGTCGCGCCTTCGTAGGCCGAGGACGCGTTGGCGACGGCGGTCTTGAGCGCCTTGACGGCGAACTCGGAGCCGACCGGGACGTTGCGATTGACGCTCTCGAGGGTCACGATGACACCCTGCAGCCATTGCGACATGCCTGCCTCGACGAGCTTGAACACATCGGCCTGGGCCTGACTGGCGAGGCCGGTCACGGTCTTGAAATACGTGTAGCCCTTTTGCAGCGCGGGAGTGATGCTACCGACCTGCAGCTCGACCAGGCCTTTCGGGTCACGGGTCGCGGCGATCGCCTGGCCAAAGGCGATGGCGTCGTCAAAGACGGCGCGGGTCGTGTTCAGGTTGAGCGCGGTCAGGTGCTCGATGGCAGACAGCACGCTGTCGCTGGCCGCGGCGAATTCATTGACACGGGCTTCGGCGCTGCTCCTGACGCTGGCGAGGACTTTCTCGGGCGAGGTGTTCATGGTGTGACTCCTGTCGTTGGGTGACACCGCATCGCTGAGTCGGTGCAGCATCATGTTGCACTGCAACAAAAAAGCAGGCAAGTCTTTTCTGGATCGGATCTCAGCTTCTCCCGACCGCAGCACCCATGCCACTGATCACTGCCCGACACCTGACCTGCGCCCGTCGCCACCTCAGGACAGCGCCTCTAGGCGCGGTGGCGGCGCCCGATCCTCGGCCGGCCATGCCGACCAGTCGGGGTCAGGCAAGGCATTGAAGACCTTGCGCAGACTGGCGCCCCATTCCTTGTGGATCATGTCGAAATAGGGGTTGTCCCAGTCGACGCTCAGATGGCGGGCGACGCGCAGCGCGTCGCGCCGATAGATCAGCAGGTCGAGCGGGAGTCCGACCGACAGGTTGGAGCGGATCGTCGAATCCATCGAGATCAGCGCGCATTTGGCGGCTTCATCGAGCGAGGTCGCGCGGGTGACGATGCGATCGATGATCGGCTTGCCGTACTTCGACTCACCGATCTGAAAGTAAGGTGTGTCGATCGAGGCCTCGATGAAGTTGCCGGCCGCGTAGATGTTGAACAGGCGTGGCGGCTCGTTGCCGATCTGGCCGCACAGGATGAAGCTGGCCGTGAAGTCCACGCCGAACTGCTTGAGCGCCTCGGCGTCCTGGCGATGCACGCTGCGCAGGGTCTCCCCGACCAGGCGCGCACACTCGAACAGGCTGGGTGCGCTCCACAGGCTGTCGCGGTCCTGCACCGCGGCATGCTCGCGCAGCACGCTGATCACCGCCTGGGTGATGGCAAGGTTGCCCGCGCTCATCAACACCAGCACGCGATCACCGGCACGCTCGAACACCGTCATCTTGCGGAAGGTGTTGATGTGGTCCACGCCCGCATTGGTACGCGAGTCGGACAGGCAGACGAGGCCCTCTTCGAGGCACATCGCAACGCAGTAGGTCATGCAGTCATCCTGCTGTAGTCATTGATCGGGCGTCCATCGCGGCAGCCCCGCTCAGGCCGCAACCGGAACGAGGAAGTGCTGCCCGATGCTGTCTCCCAGCCGGTTGATCCTGGCCAGAAAGCGCTCGAGCCAGGGATGCAGGCCGGCGTCGAAGATGTCGTCCATGCGTCCGTAGTGCAGCGTGGCATGCAGTTCGCCGGCCTGGCGCGTGGCCTCGGCCGAGTGCAGGTTGGCGATATCGCCGAGGATGCCGTTGATCTCGTCCAGGCAGGCATGCAGCGAGCGCGGCATGGCGGGGTTCAGGATCAGCAACTCGGCCACCTTGTAGGGGGTGATCACATCACGATAGACGTGGCGATAGGTCTCGAAGGCCGACACCGAGCGCAGCAGCGCGCCCCACTGGTAGAAGTCGGTCGAGCTGGTCAGGCCCTCGGCGCTAGGCAGCAGGCGGTGATACTTCACGTCGAGCAGGCGCGCGGTGTTGTCGGCGCGCTCGAGGAAGGTGCCCAGGCGCACGAACTTGAACGCATCGTCGTGCAGCATGGTGCCGAAGGTCACCCCGCGCAGCAGGTGGGAGCGGAACTTGACCCACTCGAAGAACTCGCCCAGATCCATGTCCTGCAGCGTCGCCGACGTCAGCTCGCGGATCTCGAGCCAGGTGGCGTTGGTGGTCTCCCACATCTCGGCGGTCAGCGTCCCGCGCACCGCGTGGGCGTTCTCGCGCGCCGCGCGCAGGCAGTTCCACACGCTCGAGGGGTTGTCGCGATCGAGCACGACGAACTCGATGACATCGCGCGCGCTCAGCGCCCGGCCGCTGCGGGCGAAGGCCTCCGACAGCTCGCTGATGGCGAGGATGGCGGACCAGCCCTCGGTGTCGCCGCCGTTGGTGCCGGCCAGCAGCGACATACGGTAGGACACGTCGAGCATGCGCACGGTGTTCTCGGCGCGTTCGGTGTAGCGGGCCATCCAGTAGAGGTGATCGGCGGTGCGGCTCAGCATGGGATTCTCCTTGCGCAATTCGGCGGATGCGGGCGGCTCAGCCCACCACCCAGGTGTCCTTGGTGCCCCCGCCCTGCGAGGAATTGACCACCAGCGAGCCGGCCTGCAGCGCGACCCGGGTGAGGCCGCCCGGCACCATGCGGATCTCCTTGCCGCCCGACAGCACGAAGGGGCGCAGGTCGATGTGGCGCGGCGCAATACCGGCATCGACGAAGGTCGGGCAGGTCGACAGCGCCAGCGTGGGCTGGGCGATGTACTTTTCCGGGGCGGCGAGGATGCGCAGGCGGAACGCCTCGATCTCGGCCTTGGTCGCCGCCGGCCCCACCAGCATGCCGTAGCCGCCCGCGCCATGGACCTCCTTGACCACCAGCTCGGGCAGATGGGCGAGCGTGTAGGCGAGGTCGTCCGGCTCGCGCAGCATCCAGGTCGGCACGTTGTTGAGGATGGGCGCCTCGCCCAGATAGAAGCGCACCATCTCGGGCACGTACGGGTAGATCGACTTGTCGTCGGCCACCCCGGTGCCGACCGCGTTGGCCAGCGTCACCCGGCCGGCACGGTAGGCCCGCATCAGCCCGGGCACGCCGAGCATCGAGTCGGCGCGGAACACCTCGGGGTCGAGGAAGTCGTCGTCGAGCCGGCGGTAGATCACGTCCACCCGCTTCGGTCCCTGGGTGGTGCGCATGAACACCGTGTCGTCCCGGACGAAGAGGTCCTGGCCCTCGACCAGCTCCACGCCCATCTGCTGGGCGAGGAAGCTGTGCTCGAAGTAGGCGCTGTTGAAGGCGCCCGGGGTCAGCAGCACCGCGGTGGGGTCGGGCACGCCGGCGGGCGCCACCGCGCGCAGGGTCTCGAGCAGCAGGTCGGGGTAGTGCTCGACCGGCTGCACGTCGTAGCGCGAGAACAGGTCGGGAAAGAGCCGCATCATCATCTTGCGGTTCTCGAGCAGGTAGCTCACCCCCGAGGGCACGCGCAGGTTGTCCTCGAGCACGTAGTACTCGCCCCGGCCGTCGGCGCCCGCGGCGCGCACCAGGTCGATGCCGGCGATCATCGCGTACAGCCCGCCGGGCACGTCCACGCCCTGCATCTCGGCGCGGAACTGGGCGTTGGAGATCACCTGATCGGCCGGGATGCGACCGGCGCGCAGGATCTCCCGGCCATGGTAGATGTCGGCGAGGAAGGCGTTGAGCGCGCGCACGCGCTGGCGCAGGCCGGCCTCGAGCGCGCGCCATTCGTCGCCGGGGATGATGCGCGGCAGCAGATCGAAGGGGATCAGGCGCTCCTTGCCGCCTTCGGCACCATAGACGTTGAAGGTGATCCCGACGCGGTGGAAGGCGAGATCGGCCTCCTTGCGCTTGCGCGTGATGCACTCGCGCGCGGTCCGTTCGAGCCAGTCGGCATAGGGCAGGTAGTGCGTGCGCACCGTGCCGTCGGCGGCATGCATCTCATCGTAGGGTTTAGCGGCGGTCATGTTGTGGTCTGCGCTCATGGTGTGACTCCCTCCATGGACTCAGGAGCAGAAAGCGTGCCATACGAACAGCGCAGGTAAATGCCGCGCTGCGCAAGGGGTTTAGCCAGTGTGCAGCGCGTTGGTGCGCACCACGATGGATGAAGACGCCTCAATCTGGTGCATCCACGCCGGCATGGACAGGCGCCTCCACCGGCGTCACCGTCACCGCGACCTCGACGGTGTGCTGGCCGCCGCCCAGAATCACGCCGCGCAGCGGGCACACGTCACCGTAGTCCCGACCCCAGGCCAGCGTGATGTGTCCGCCGCCGGGCTGCACCGCATTGGTCGGATCGACGTCGATCCAGCCCAGCCCCGGGCACCACAGCGCCACCCAGGCGTGCGAGGCATCGGCGCCGATCAGGCGCGCCTGGCCGGGTGGCGGCGCGGTGAGCAGATAGCCCGAGACGTAGCGCGCGGCCAGGCCGAGCGCACGCAGGCAGGCAATCGCCAGGTGCGAGAAGTCCTGGCACACGCCGCGGCGCGTGGCGAAGACCTCGGCAACCGGGGTCGCGACCCCAGTGGCGGCCGGGTCGAAGCGGAAATCGGCATGAATCTGCGCCGACAGCGCGAGCAAGGCCTCGAGCACCGGCCGGCCGGGGGTGAAGCACTGCAGCGCATAGGCCGCGTAGTCCACCGCCTCGTCGCCGAGCGTCACGAAGGGCGAGGCAAAGCGGTACTGCCCGGCAGCGCGCGCATCAGCCTGCAGCGGGGCGTGGCCCGAGAGGCCGTCGCGCAGGTGATCGCGCGCCACCTCCCACGCCGGGCTGCACGCCGGATCGGGCCAGGCTGGCGGCTCGACGCGGATCCGGCTGCGCGCTCGAACCACGAGCTGCGCATGCGGCGCGTGCAGCGCGAAGGCGGTGACCGGGTTGCCAAAGAAATCGCTGCGCTCGCTGCATTGCGCCGGCGCGGGCACGATCTCGAGCCGGTGCGCCAGGGTCTGCTGACCGGCGCAGGGGCGCGGGCGCAGGTGGGCGATCTGCTGCGACAGCGCCACCGCGCTGGCATAGCGGTAGGTGGTGTCGTGGAGGACGTCGTAGAGCGCCATGAGGGCAGGCACCTAGCGCGAAACGGTCGCCCGGCTGCGGGCATCGAGGTGGGTGAAGTAGCGCCCGGCGAGGGCGTCGGCAAGCTGATTGCCGCACTGCCAGATGTCGGCCAGCGCCGTACGCAACGGCTCACAGTGGCGCGCATGCGGCCCTGCATGCCCAAGGTGCTCTGGCAGCGCGTGGACAAAGCAGTCGCACAGCACCAGCGCATCCAGGGACGCGAGCCGGCGCCGTAGCGGCGCTGCCAGCACCTTGCCGTCGGGCAGCAGCGCAACATGCTCGGCGAGCGAGTCGAGCTGGTAGCGCAGCGCGCGCGGGTTGTCGGCGTCGAGCATCACCAGTTCGGCCACCGGCTGCGGTGCCGGACCGCGCGGGTGGCGGCTGCGATAGCGCAGCTCGGCGTCGGTGACCGCGAGCAGCGCCTTCAGCCCGCCCGCACAAGGCGTCAGCAGCAGCGCCGACAGCGCCGCGGCGAGGAACTGCAGGCGCTCGATGCGCCGCCCGATCGACAGGAAACGCCAGCCGGCATCGCGCGGCATGCTCTCGATGACGAAGCCCGACAGCGTCACCAGCGACAGCAGCGATTCGTCCAGGCGATGCAGGGCGTCGCCGACGCGGGGCGCATCCTCGGGCGCCGCGGCGAATTCCGCCAGGCGGTTGTAGATGCGCCAGCTGTCGGGCGGCAGGCGGTCGCGCACCAGGGCTGCCAGGCGCAGCACCTGGCGCAGGCTCGCCACCACGCTGCCGGGCTGGGCGGGGTCGAACAGCGCCTGCGCCAGCGGTGGATCGGCCGTGTGCGGCACCATACCCGGTCCGGACTCTGCAGCCGCAGCGGCAGTGAGCAGGCCGCGCTGCCGGCACAGCGCGAGCAGCACCGCGCCGACATGGCCGTCCTCGGCGGCTGTGCCTGCCCCCACGCCTGCGCCCGCACCCACCTCGCCCAGCTGCGCCAGGGTTTCGCGGCCCAGGCGGGCGGCTGCGTCGGCGCGCTCGCTGTAGCGCCCGAGCCAGAAGAAGTTCTCCGCCACCCGGCTCGACAGGCTGAGCGTGCGCGGGCCGTTCTGGGGCGGCGCGAGCTGCACGGGCACGATCCGCGGCACCGGCGGCGTCCGCGCCGGGCTGCTCAACACCCACGCATCCTTGCTGCCGCCACCATGCTGCATCGACACGACGCGCATGTCGGCTTCCGAGGCCACCCGGGTGAGCCCCCCCGGCAGCACCCGGAAACCGTCCGGGCCGATCGCGGCAAAGACGCGCAGGCTGATGTTGCGCGCCACCAAGCGCTGGCTGGCGCCTGGATCGCGGCCGCACGCGCCAGAGGCCTCGTCCGCCAGCACCGGCGCCTGCGAGATGTTCACCATCTCCTGAGCGACGAAATCGAACGGGCGCGCCGCGATCCGCGCCGCGAGCTGCTCGAGCTCGGCCGCCGCCAGGTCACGGCAGAACAGCGGCCGCGCGCCCGGGCCCGGGTAGGCGGGCTTGACCACCAGCTCGCGCAGGTGCTCGAGTGCATAGGCGCAGGCGGCCGGCTCGCCGCACCACCAGGTCGCCACCGACGGCATCTTCAGCTTCTGCCCGAGCAGGTGCTGGCACAGGCGCGGCAGGTAGCCGAGCAGCGCGCCGGCCTCGAGGAGGCCGCTGCCGAGCGCATTCGCCACCGTCACCGTGCCCGCCCGCACCGCCGCCACCAGGCCGGCGACACCGAGCGCGGAGTCGTCGCGCAGCTCGAGCGGGTCGCACCAGCTGTCGTCCACCCGGCGCAGGATCACATGCACCCGGCGCAAGCCGTCGAGGGTGCGCAGATACACCTTCTCCTCGCGCACGGTCAGGTCCTGACCCTCGACCAGCGCAAAGCCCAGCTCGCGCGCCAGGAAGGCGTGCTCGAAGTAGGTCTCGTTGTACGGACCCGGCGTCATCACCACGATCAGCGGGTCCTCGCCGGCGGCGTCGGCGGGCACGAGCGCGGCCAGGCTGTCGCGAAAGCCCTCGAAGAAAGGCACCAGCGGCTGCACCCCGGCCGCCCGGTAGAGCTCGGGCAGCGCACGCGCGACCAGGCTGCGGTTCTCCAGTGCATAGCCAGCCCCCGAGGGTGCCTGGGTGCGGTCGGCAACGACCCACCAGCGTCCGTCGGGCGAGCGCGCCAGATCCACCGCATAGAGGTGCAGGAACAGGTCGCCCGGCTGCCGGGTACCCACCAGCGGACGCAGGAAGCCGCTGTGGCCGTAGATCAGCGCGGGCGGGATCAGGCCCTGCTCGAGCAGGGTCTGCTCGCCGTAGAGGTCGGCGAGGATGCGGTTGAACAGCGTGGCGCGCTGCACGACCGCTGCCTCGATCTGCGCCCATTCCGCCGCCGGCAGGATGTAGGGCAGCAGGTCGAGCTCCCACGGCCGCTCGAAGCCACGCGGGTCGGCATACACGTTGTAGGTGATGCCGTTCTCATGCACCTGGCGGCGCAGCGCGTCACGGCGCGCGGCGCGCTCGGCGGGCGGCATCGCCGCGAGCGCACGGTAGAACTCGCGCCAGTGCGGCCTGACCACCACCACGCTGCCGATGCGCTGACACAGCTCGTCGTAGCGGTCGGGGCGGGCGGCATACCCTGCGAGCAGTTCGGGCGGGCTCTGGGGCTGGAGCTGCATCGCACATCAGGCCTGACGGCGCAGGTCGAGGGTGAAGGGAAAATCGGCGTTGCGCTCGGTCTCGGGCACTACGACACGACCGGGGGTGTGGCCAGTGGTGGTGAAGCGCGCCAGGCGGCGGCCCTCGGCTTCATAGGGGTTCACCGGATAGGTCTCGTAGTTGCGTCCGCCCGGATGGGCGACGTGATACACGCAGCCTCCCATCGAGCGCTGCATCCAGCCATCGACCAGATCGAACACCAGCGGCGCATGCACACCGATGGTGGGGTGCAGGCAGGACGGCGGCTGCCAGGCGCGGTAGCGCACGCCGGCGACGAACTCGCCCACCCTGCCGGTGGCCTGCAGCGGCACCGCGCGACCGTTGCAGGCGAGCACATGGCGGTCGCCATTGAGTCCGGACACCTTCACCTGCAGCCGCTCCACCGAGGAATCGACGTAGCGCACCGTCCCACCGGGCGCGCCCTCCTCGCCCATCACATGCCAGGGCTCGAGCGCCATACGCAGCTCGACCTCGACCCCGCGCGCGGCGAATGCGCCGTATTTCGGGAAGCGGAACTCGAAGTGCGGCGCGAACCAGTCGAACGCCAGCGGATAGCCGAAATCGCGCAGCTCGTCGATGACGTCGCGAAAGTCTTCCGCCACCCAGTGCGGCAGCAGGAAGCGGTCGTGCAGCTCGGTGCCCCAGCGCCGCAGCCGGTCCGGCGCGTAGGGGTGCTGCCAGAAGCGCGCCACCAGCGCACGCAACAGCAGCTGCTGGGCGAGGCTCATGCGCGCATGCGGCGGCATCTCGAAGGCGCGCAGCTCCAGCAGGCCATGACGGCCGGCGGGGCCGTCCGGGCTGTAGAGCTTGTCGATGCAGAACTCGGCGCGGTGGGTGTTGCCGGTGGCGTCGATCAGCAGGTTGCGCAGCAGGCGGTCGATCAGCCATGGCGGCACGCGCTTGCCAGGCTCCGGAAACTGCTGGAAGGCGAGCTCGAGCTCATGCACCGAGTCGTGGCGCGCCTCGTCCACCCGCGGCGCCTGCGAGGTCGGGCCGATGAACAGGCCCGAGAACAGGTAGGACAGGCTGGGGTGGTTGTGCCAGTAGCTGACCAGGCTGCGCAGCAGGTCGGGCCGGCGCAGGAAGGGGGAATCGCCGGGCGTGGCGCCGCCAAGCACGAAGTGGTTGCCCCCGCCGGTGCCGGTGTGGCGGCCATCGAGCATGAACTTCTCGGTCGACAGGCGCGACTGGTGGGCCTGCTCGTACAGGAAGCTCGTGCGTTCGACGAGCTCATCCCAGCTCGCTGCGGGCTGGACATTGACCTCGATCACGCCGGGGTCGGGGGTGACGCTGAAGTGCGCCAGGCGCGGATCGGAGGGCGGCGTGTAGCCCTCGAGGATCACCGGCAGCGCAAACTCCTCGGCGGTCGCCTCGATCGCGGCGACGATCTCGAGGTAGTCCTCGAGCGCCGCCATCGGCGGCATGAACAGGTGCAGCAGGCCGCCACGCGGTTCCGCACACAGCGCGCTGCGCGAGATCCAGGCGGCCGACTCGCCCGCGCGCGGGACGCGTGCCCCCGTCTCGTCCCGCGCCTCCGCCGCATGCTGAGCGCGCACGCCCGTGGGGGCATCGTGGCCGTCGCCACCGGCATCCAGCTCCGCGGACGGGGCCCCCTCGGCAGCGCCCGCCGGTCGCAGCTGGGTGCGCAGTGCGGCGTGCGCGGGCAGCGCCGGGAAGGCCTGGTTGGGGTCGGGCTGGTGGATCCAGGGATAGTCGGCCTTGTCGGCCCAGGGCTGGGCATCCAGCGGCAGGCGGTAACCGATCGGCGAATCGCCCGGGATCAGGTACAGGCGCTCGCTGCGCAGGAACCACGACCCGCTCTGCCAGCGCGCCGGGCCGGCGGTGGCGCGCGCGAGCGGCAGCACATGGCCGATGACCGCGCTCAGCCCCTGCTCGAAGACCTTGGCCAGGCGCGCGCGCTCGAGTTCGTCGTCGATGCGCGAATCGAAGGGATCGACGTTGGTCGGCAGCCGGCGCTCGCGCCACAGGTAGTACCAGCTGTCCTCGAAGGCCGGCATCATCCAGCGCGCACCCACGCCCAGACGCTCGGCCACGCGGGCGAGGAAGCGCCCCGCAGTCGCGGCATCGACCTGCGTGTCCGAGTTCGCGCGTGCGAGCAGCGCGGGCGTGTGCCACAGGGGTTCGCCATCGCGTCGCCAGTAGCAGTTCAGCGACCAGCGCGGCAGCTGCTCGCCGGGATACCACTTGCCCTGGCCAAAATGCAGCAGGCCTAGCGGCGCGTAGCGGTCCTTGAGGCGGAACAGCAGGTTCTCGGCCAGCGCGCGCTTGCTCGGCTTGGAGTGGTGACTTGCCTGAGGATCGCGGTCCTGCGGATCGAGCGCGGCGCTGTTCCAGGCCGCGCCATCGCGGTCGTCGAGCGACACGAAGGTGGGTTCGCCGCCCTGGGTCAGGCGCACATCGTGCGCGGCGAGGTCGCCATCGATGCGGTGGCCGAGGGCCTCGATCGCCGCCCACTGCTCGTCCGTGTAGGGCTTGGTGACGCGGGGCGCCTCCCACACCCGCTCGACCTTCATGTGGTGCTCGAACTCACACTCGCATTCGTCAGTGAAACCGGTGATCGGCGCCGCGGACGCGGGCTCGGGAGTGCACGCCACCGGGATGTGGCCCTCGCCGGCGAACAGCCCCGAGGTCGGGTCGAGCCCGACCCAGCCCGCGCCCGGCAGGTACACCTCGCACCAGGCGTGCAGGTCGGTGAAGTCGTGCTCGGTGCCGGAGGGGCCATCGAGCGACTTCACGTCGGGCGTGAGCTGGATCAGGTAGCCGGACACGAAGCGCGCCGCCAGTCCGAGATGGCGCAACAGCTGCACCAGCAGCCAGGCCGAGTCGCGGCAGGAGCCGCTCCCCAGCGTCAGCGTCTGCTCCGGCGTCTGCACGCCCGGCTCCAGACGCACCAGGTAGGCGATGTCCTGCTGCAGGCGCTGGTTGAGCGCGACCAGGAAGTCGACGCTGGCCGTGGACGCGCGCGGAATCGCGGCCAGATAGGCGTCGAAGCGGGGCCCCAGGGCCGCAGCGGGCGCCTTCAGCAGATAGGGCGCCAGTTCGGCGAGTTGCCAGCCTTCGTAGTCGAAAGGGATCTTCTCGGCGTAGGGCTCGAGGAAGAAATCGAAGGGGTTGATGACCGACAGCTCGGCCACCAGATCCACTTCCACCCGCAACTCGGTGGTCTTGTCCGGGAACACCAGCCGCGCCAGGTAATTCGACTGCGGATCCTGCTGCCAGTTGATGAAGTGGCCGGCAGGCTCGACTTTCAGTGAATAGGCCAGGATCGGCGTACGGCAATGCGGCGCCGGGCGCAGGCGCACGAGCTGCGGCGACAGCGTCACCGGACGGTCATAGCGGTAATGGCTGAGGTGGTTCAGTTTGACGTGGATGGACACGGGGGCCTCGTTGGCAGCGTATTGGGCAGCACCTTGCCCCAGCAAGAAGCGTGCTATCGCCAACGGATCCGCCGATCCGGCGCAATCACAACGCCTGGGGCGGGCTGCGGCAAACGCGAGGCGGGTTCCGGGGCGGCTGATCGCCACTTCGCAGTGCGGCGCGCGCACCAGTCCGGTGCATCTGCCTCAGCCGGGTGATCCCCTGCGCCCAAGCTGGCACAATCCGGCCATGCCTGTCCGGCCCACCGACTCCCTCGCCCGTCCGCTCGCCCTCGCCTGTACGCTGCTCGTCACCTATGCCTGCCTGCACCCGCTGACGGGCTGGCGCGACAGCGGCCTGCCGCCCTTCGACTGGCTGTGGGCGCCCTGGCCGAAATACTTCATCCTCGAGGACCTGGTGTTCAATGTCCTTGGCTACCTGCCGCTCGGTCTGCTGCTTGCGGCCGCGCTGCCCGCGAGTTGGGGTTTTGCGCGCAAGGTGATGGTGGCCAGCTTGCTCGCAGGTCTGCTCAGCCTCGGGCTGGAAACGACGCAGAACTTCCTGCCTTCGCGCATCGCCAGCAACCTCGACCTCGGCGCCAACCTCACCGGCGCGCTGCTTGGCGCACTCGCCGGCGCACGCTGGGGGGCGACGCTGTTCGGTGCCCGCGGCCGCCTGCACCGCTGGCGCACGCAGTACCTGATCCCGGGACGCAGCGGCGAGGCCGGCCTGGTGCTGGTGGTACTGTGGCTGCTGGGCCAGCTCAGCGCCAACGACCCGCTGTTTTCCAGCGGCGACCTCCGCAGCCTACTCGACATCCCGGCGCCGCTGCCGTTTCGCGCCGAACGCTTCATCGCCTTCGACACCGCGCTGACGGCGAGCGCGCTGGTGGCGGTGGGGCTGTTCACCCGGTGCATGACGCGCGGCCTCAACCCGCTGCCGGTGGTGATCGTGCTCGCGCTCGGCGTCGGCGCCAAGGCCCTGGCGAAGTGGGCCTTCTTCAGCCCCGCCGCCACGCTGGCCTGGCTCACGCCCGGCGCCGAGCGCGGCCTGCTGATCGGCACCGCCGTGCTGCTGCCCTGCCTGCTGTTGCCGCGCCTGGCCCAGCATGCCATCGCCGGCACCAGCCTGTTGCTGGCCACCGCGCTGGTGAACCTGATCCCGGAGAACCCCTACCTGCCCTACGCGCGCCCGCTCGCCGGCTTCAGCAACGTGCTCAACTTCCATGGCCTGACCCAGGTGGTCGACAGCCTGTGGCCCTACGCAGCGCTCGCCTACCTGTCGGCGCTGGGCCTGTGGCGTGGCGAGCACCTCGGCGGCCCGCCAACGCGCGCCGTGCGCCGCCTATAATCCCGCCATCCGACGCGCACCCCACGCAGATGCGCACCCCAGCCCCCCGCACCCGAGAGCGCCCATGAGCTACTTCAAACACCATGTCTTCTTCTGCTGCAACCAGCGCGCGGCCGGCGAGTCCTGCTGCAATGACCACGCGGCGAGCGCGCTGCAGACCTACGCCAAGGAACGCACCGCCGAGCTCGGCCTCAAGGGCAAGGGCAGCGTGCGCGTCAACAAGGCCGGCTGCCTCGGACGCTGCGACGACGGCCCGGTCATCGTCGTCTATCCCGACAACGTCTGGTACACCTACGTCGACAAGGACGACATCGACGAGATCATCGACAGCCACCTGATGCATGGCCGCATCGTCGAGCGCCTGCGCCTGCCGGAAGACGCCCGATGAACCGCGCGCCGGGTACCGAATCCGCCCTGCTGCGCGGCCCTGCCGGCAACATCGAGGCGCTGATCGATGCACCCGCGACGGTCAGGGGCATCGCGCTGGTCTGCCATCCGCACCCGCTGTTCGGCGGCGCCAACACCAACAAGGTGGCGCATACGCTGGCGCGCGCCTACCGCGACCTGGGCTTCGCGGCGATCCGCCCGAACTTCCGGGGCGTCGGCAAGAGCGAAGGCGAGCACGATCATGGCGCAGGCGAGACCGAGGACATGCTGTCGGTGATCAGCTGGGCCGAATCGCGCTGGGGGGCGCTGCCGCTGGCGCTGGGCGGGTTCTCGTTCGGTGGCTACGTTCAGGTGCGGGTGGCCAACCGCCTGGCCGCAGGCATCGCCCCGCCGCGCCAGCTCGTGCTGGTCGGCATGGCCGCGGGCGACACCACCGGCAGCGGGCGCAACTACGACACCCCGGCGCTGCCGAAGAACATCCCGGCGCTCGTCATCCACGGCGAGAACGACGACACCGTGGCGCTCGCCAACGTGCTCGACTGGGCGCGTCCGCAGGAGCAGCCGATCATCGTGATCCCGGGCGCGGACCACTTCTTCCACGGCAAGCTGCACCTGATCCGCGCGCTGATCGCGCGCAACGTCGATCCCGCCTGAGCGCGGCAGGCGCGGGGGACACTCGCCCACGGGGATCCCCGCGCTACGCCGGCTTTGGCGAATCCGGCCTCGGCTCGGGACCCTGCCCCTGTTCCGGGCGATAAAGCCGCCAGGCGTTGCGCCCGTCCGCCTTCGCGCGGTACATCGCCGCATCGGCATGGCGCAGCAAGGTGTCGGGGTCGGCGCCATCCTCCGGGAACACCGTCAGTCCGATGCTCGCGCTGACCTGCACCTGATGCGCCCCGAGCGCGATCGGCTGCGCCACCGCGTGGAGCACGCGCGCGAGCACCTGACCGGCCTCGTCGGCATCGGCCAGATTCACCAGCACCAGCACGAACTCGTCTCCCCCGAGGCGGGCAACCGTGTCGCCCCCACGCAGGCAGTGCCCGAGCCGCTCGGCCACCGTACGCAGCACGCAGTCGCCCGCATCGTGGCCAAGGCGGTCATTGATCGGTTTGAAGCCGTCGAGGTCGAGCAGCGCCACCCCGAGCTCGTGACGACCGCGTTCGGCCTCGTGCGCCTTGAGATCGCTGATGTCGGTGAACACCTGGATGTAGTGGGTGATCTGCCCGCTGTCGTCGCGCAGCGCGGCGATGGACGCCTGCTGGGCAAACTCGTTCCCGCACTTGCCCCGGATCCACAGCTCGCCCCGCCACACACCGCCCGCGCGCAAGTCCTCCCACATCGTCACGAGGAAATCGACGCCGTGGCGTGCCGAAGTCAGGAAGGCCGAGCTCTCGCCGATGACTTCGGCACGCTCGAAGCCGGTGATGCGGGTGAAGGCCGGGTTGACGTCGAGGATGCGATGCTCGGCGTCAGTGATGACGATGCATTCGAGGCAGGCCGCGAACACGCTCGCCGACAGCCGCAACTGCTCGGCCGCCTGCAGGCGCGCGGTGCAGTCGCGGGCGATGCCGACCACGCCGATCAGCTGGCCGGCGGCGTCGTACATCGGCGCCTTCACGGTCTCGACATAGATCCGTCGGCCGTCATCGACTCTGGTCACCCATTCCTCGTTGCGCACCGGCTGGCCAGCGGCGATCGCGCGCTGGTCATGCAGGCGCAGATGATCGGCAAAGTCGGCAGGCAGCAGCTCATGGTCGGTCTTGCCGATGACCTCCGCCTCCGGGCGGCCGAACACGCGCTCGAGTGAGGAATTGCACAGCAGGTAGCGGCCCTCGCTGTCCTTCATCCAGACCATGTCGGGCAGGGTGTGGACCAGGCTGCGCAGCAGACTGTCCTTGCGCGCGATCGCATCGAGCATGGCATTGAAGCCGCGTGCCACTGCGCCGACTTCATCCCCGTTCCCGTCGTGTGGCACGCGCAGCTCGTGGTGCCCCACACACACCGCATCCGCCGCGGCACGGATCTTGTGCAGGCGTACGGTGATCGCACGCGACATCAGCACTGCCAGCAGGATCCCGAGCACGACGGCCACCAGGATATACGCGATGCCGGTGCGCAGAACTTCCGCGGCCAGGCCGGCATGCGCGCCCTGACCCACGGCGACCCGCGCCAAGCCCACCAGATCGAACACGAACACGCTCATCATCAGCGCCGGCACAGGGCCAAGGCGAGCGCAAGCCGGCGGCGCACGGTGGCGAACAGCCAGTCATGCAGCCTCATCGCAGCGCCGGCCTCTTCGCCCTGCAGTCGTCCCCGAAGCGCTCAAGGGGACCAACGCGCATCACGCGCGCGGCCGGAAAACCGCGATGCGTGCAGGGGAGAAGGGATGTCAAAAGCATGGGCGGATTTTATTGACACCCGCCTGGGCGCCAACGTGGCAAATGCAGCGCGGCGTAGCCTATGTCACACCCTGGGTCAGGCGCCGGGTGCTCAGGGCGCCGCCGTGCGGCCCAGCCTATGCCCCCTCCCCGGTTTCCCTAATTTCGGCGCCCTGTCGCAGGGCGTATCGTGCCTCGCACCCAAAGGGAGACACCGCCATGAAACTGCTCGCCTCGCTCACCAGCCCCTACGCCCGCAAGATCCGCATCGTCCTCGCCGAGAAGGCGCTGCCCTTCGAGCTCGTGGTCGACTCGCCGTGGGAGGCCAACACCCGCGTCCCCGAAGTGAACCCGCTCGGCAAGGTGCCGGTGCTGGTGGCTGACAGCGGCGAGACCTTCTTCGACTCCCCGGTCATCGCCGGCTACCTCGAAACCCTCGGCGCCGCACCCGCGCTGCTGCCGACCGACGCGCTCGACGCCGTGCGCGTGCGCCAGACCGAGGCCCTGGCCGACGGTGTCATCGATGCCGCGGTCACCGCGCTGCTCGAATCCCGTCGCCCCGACGGTGAACGCAGCGCGCGCGAGATGAGCCGCCAGCACGACAAGATCGACCGCGGCCTGGCCGAACTCGAGCGTCGCCTCGACGACCGCCACTGGTTCAACGGCGGCACGATGCTGCTCGGCGACATCGCCGTGGGCGTGGCCCTCGCCTATCTCGACCTGCGCTTCCCCGCCCTGGACTGGCGCGCCCGCCATCCGGGGCTGGTGCCGTTTGCGGAGCGGGTGTTTGCACGCGGCAGCTTCATCGACACGCGCCCGCCGGCGGGATGATCGCAGGCCCCGTCAACGACAAAGCCCGCCAGGCAAAAGCACGGCGGGCTTTGTGGGGAGGGAGGGGGAAGGTAAGTCGATGAAAGACCTGACCCCTATTCCTACTTTCCTTAATGTTCAGTTATGACCCCTATTCAGCCTATTCTTCACCTTCTCCACCGCCACCGCCAGCTGCGGGAGCGGCGCAGCCAGTAGGCATGTACTTAGATTCGCCTGAATACGTGCAAGCCCAACGGCCGCCATCATCTCTCGCCCAAACAATGTCTCCGGCGGCAGGAACACTACCTTCGATGGCACAAGTGATATTACCTGTAGCTCCAGGCGCAACCGTAACTACGCAGTTTGCAGTAGGCGTTTTAAGGCCAAGCGCATCAACGGTAAAACCAGCATCTGCCGTACCATCATTAACCAAGATCTCAAATGCCGTCCGCCCAGGCGAAACTTCAGCAAGGGCAGCGGCAACTTTTGACTTTGCGACGTAATCCTGATACGCCGGCAGTGCCACCGCCGCCAGAATCCCGATAATCGCCACCACGATCATCAGCTCGATCAGCGTGAAACCCTGTTGCATCTTTTTCATGACCCTCTCCTTGAAGGACTAGAGAAAACATCTGACGCCGGCCTGCTTCACCTGCGCTTCGCGTCTGTCCTTACGCAACGTCCGTGCCACGCCAAATTCGGGCGTTTTTCGCGGCTTCAAGCTCCGAATGCGCGTGGCGACAGGCTCACCCACCCCCTTTGACACAGCCCTGCCCGTGCCATTGTCGTATTTGGCACACCCCGGCCTGCGCCATCGCCAAACCTGGCACGCGCTGCGCCCGCGACAAACCCGTGACGGCTTCCTCCGGTACCGGGCCGGTACCGGCGCTAAGCTGAGCACCTTGTTCCCCAAGCGATCGGCCCGATGAGCACCATCACCCTGAACACGGCAGCCTCCCTGACGGGTCTGAGCAAGCGCACGCTGTGGCGCCGCATCGCCGATGGACAGCTTCACCTCGCGGGCGGCGCCGGAGGCGGCGAGCACGCCCGCGTGCCGCTCGACGAGGTGCTGGCGGTTTCGCGCCTGAGGCCAGCCCCGACGGAAGACCGCAGGCTGATCCTCGAGGCCGACGCAGGCGCGGCCGAGGCGCAGTGCGACCTCGCGCTGGCGTTCCTGACCCAGGCCTTGCCGACCGAGGCGGTGCGCTGGCTCACGCTCGCGGCGCAGCAGAACCACCCCGAGGCGATGCACCAGCTGGGCCGCTGCTACATCGCGGGCACGGGGGTCGAAGCGGATGAGGCACAGGGCGTCACCTGGATTGCGCGCGCGGCGGCGCTGGGTCACAGCACCGCGAGGCCCATGGCCGCCTACCTGATGGACCCGGCGCGCGCCGCGCTGCCGCCGGCCGAGCTCGAGGCCCGGCTCGATGCGATCGAGAAGAAGGTGGTGCTAGGGGTGCTCGGAGAATAGGCCTCAGATCGCCCCTAGCCTCACCGGCGCGCTCGCAGCGCGTCTTCATGGCCTGTGCCCCGCGTCACCCGATTGACACGCCCGGCGCTCCGGCGCAAGGTTTCCAGGCGCTGCGGCCTCGCCGCCCGGCGCGACAACAGCGACAACAAACTCACAGGAGACAAGACCATGTCCGAAAATCGCGAGCCCCAGATCGCCCAGAAGGCGCCCTACGCCATCGAGGTCGAGACGGGCAAGAAATACTTCTGGTGCGCCTGTGGCCACAGCAAGAACCAGCCCTTCTGCGACGGCGCCCACAAGGGCACCGGGTTGGCTCCCGTCGCCTTCACCGCCGAGCAATCGGAGACGGTCTATCTGTGCGGCTGCAAGCACACGGCCAAACCACCGTACTGCGACGGCTCGCACACCCGACTGTGAGCGGCCGCTGATGCGTACCCTGCTCGGCTGCCTGTGCCTGCTGCTGCCCTTTGCCGCCGCCCGTGCCGACACGGGCGAAGCGGCCCTGTGGGCGGCCTTGCGTGAGGGCGGGCATGTGGCGCTGATCCGCCATGCGCTCGCCCCCGGCACCGGCGACCCGCCCGGCTTCCGGGTGGACGACTGCGCCACCCAGCGCAATCTATCGGCGGAAGGTCACGCGCAGGCACGCGCGCTCGGCGCGCGCTTCCGCGCCAACGGCATCGCCACGGCGGCGGTGTTCTCCAGCCAGTGGTGCCGCGCCCTGGATACCGCGCGCGCGATGGCGCTGGGCGAGGTCACGCCCTTCGCCGGGCTCAACTCCTTCTTTGCCGGACGCGGGGACGCGGCGGCACACACCCGCGCCGCGCGCGCGCTGATCGCGGAACGCGGGCACGGCCCCCTGCCGCTGGTGCTGGTGACGCATCAGGTCAACATCAGCGCGCTGTCCGGGGTGTTCCCGGCCTCGGGCGAGATCGTCGTGATGCGGCTCGACGGCGACACGCTGAGCCTGGCAGGCCGCATCCGGACCGATTGAGGCGGCCACCCACGGCCTCGGTCGCAGGCGCTGCGCGAGGGCGCCCCTTACCCGCACATGCAGCCGGGCCAGCCTACAGGCGCGCAGCTTGATCCGGCGCAGGGCATCGGCGACCCAGGTCTGGGACAATGGCGACCGTGCCACGATGGACCCCCTGACCATGTCCGAGCCCTGACCATGTCCGAGCCCACTCCCGACGCGCCGCGCGCCCTCCTCGTCCTCACCACCTTGCCCGATGCCGCGCACGCGCAAGCGCTCGCCGCGGCCCTGGTCGAAGCGCGCCTGGCGGCCTGTGTGAACATCCTCGCGCCCTGCACCTCGGTGTACCGCTGGCAGGGTGCGGTCGAGACCACCACCGAGGTTGCGCTGCTGATCAAGACCACACCGGCACGCTACGCCACGCTCGAGGCCGCGATCCGCGCGCACCATCCCTATGAACTTCCCGAGATCGTCTCAGTCCCTGTGACGCAGGGCCTGCCCGCGTATCTCGACTGGGTCGCTGCCGAAACTGCGGCCTGCGAGTGAGCGGCGCGCAAACCTTCATGAAGATCACGATGCATCGTCTGCTGCTCCTGCTCGCACTGGTCGCGAGCCTCCTCACCCCCATCCTGTCGCATGCCAACCCGATCGCGCCCGAGAAGGCCTTCGCGATGCGCGCGCAGGCACTCGACGCGCAGACCGTGGAGGTGGTGTTCGAGATCGCCAGGGACTACTACCTCTACGGCGACAAGTTCCGCTTCGAGGCCGAGCCTGCGAGCCTCAGCTTCGGCCCGCCGGAAAAGCCGATCGGCAAGACGCACAAGGATGACTTCTTCGGCGAGGTGGAGACGCACCGCGGCGAGCTGCGCGTGCTGCTGCCGGTGCAGGCACCGCAGGGCGTGAGCCGCTTCGAGCTGTTCGCGACCGTGCAGGGCTGCTGGGACGGCGGGGTCTGCTATCCGCCGATCACCCAGCAGGCCGCGATCGACCTCGCCGCGCCGCCGAAGAAAACCGGCGGCGGCTTCCTCGACAGCGTGCTCGGCGGTGGCCCGGACCGGGCCGGGCCGGCGGAGTCTGCCGCATCGACCGCGAGCGCGCCGTCGGCCGACGCTGCGGTGTCCGGCGACGAGACCGGCGACATCGCGCGCATGCTGTCGGGCGCCAGCGTGCCGATCATCCTGCTCAGCTTCTTCGGCTTCGGCCTGCTCCTCGCCTTCACCCCCTGCACCTTCCCGATGATCCCGATCCTGTCGGGCATCATCGTCGGCCAGGGCCACAAGGTGACGCACCTGCGCGCCTTCGTGCTGTCGCTGGCCTATGTGCTGGGGATGGCCGTCACCTATGCGCTGGCGGGCGTCGCCGCCGGCCTGTCGGGCACGATGCTGAGCGCGGCGCTGCAGAACGTGTGGGTGCTGTCGGTGTTCGCGCTCGTCTTCGTGCTGCTGTCGCTGTCGATGTTCGGCTTCTACGAGCTGCAGCTACCCGCGGCGCTGCAGAGCCGCCTGGCCAGCACCGCCAGCCATGAGAAGGGCGGCAGCCTGTGGGGCGTGACCGTGATGGGCGTGCTGTCGGCGCTGATTGTGGGACCCTGCGTGGCCGCGCCGCTGGCCGGCGCCCTGCTCTACATCGCCCAGACCGGCGATGCGGTGCTCGGCGGCTGGGCGCTGTTCGTGATGGCGCTGGGCATGGGCGCGCCGCTGCTGGCGGTGGGGGTGGCCTCGCGCAGCCTGCTGCCCAAGGCCGGGCCGTGGATGGAGGGCGTCAAGCGGGCCTTCGGCGTGATGCTGCTGGCGGTGGCGCTGTGGATGATCACGCCGGTGATCCCGGCGCTGGCGATGATGCTGGGCTGGGCGGCGCTGCTGCTGTTCTCGGCCATCTTCCTGCACGCGCTCGACCCGCTGCCGCCGCAGGCTAGAGGCTGGCAGCGCTTCTGGAAGGGCGTGGGGGTGATCCTGCTGCTGGCCGGGGCGGTGATCCTGGTCGGCGCGCTCGCCGGCTCGCGCGACCCGCTGCAGCCGCTGTCGGTGCTGCGCGCCCAGGCCGCGGCGCCGGTCAGTGTGCCGCAGTTCGAGACGGTCAATTCCATCGCCGAACTCGACGCCCGCCTCGCGCAAACCGACCGCCCGGTGATGCTCGACTTCTATGCCGACTGGTGCGTGTCGTGCAAGGAGATGGAGCGCTTCACCTTCAGCGACGCGGGCGTGGCCGAGCGCATGGGCCGGATGCTGCTGCTCAAGGCCGACGTCACCGCCAACACCGCCGACCATCAGGCCCTGCTCAAGCGCTTCGGACTATTCGGCCCGCCGGGCATCATCTTCTTCGACGCCGCGGGCCAGGAACACGCCGGCCTGCGCGTGGTGGGCTTCATGAAGGCGGCGCCGTTCGCGACCGTGCTGGATCGGGCGCTGTAAGCGAGTCGGGGTTTTTTCCCCTACAATCCCGGCTTTCCCCTTTCGGTTCAAACCCTTCATGTTCTCCGGCATCGTCGCGGCCGTCGGCCGCATCGAACACATCGAGCCGCTCGAAGACGGCATCCGTTTCACCGTCGACACCCGCGGCCTGGACCTGTCCGACGTGATCGTCGGCGACAGCATCGCCCACAGTGGCGTGTGCCTGACCGTAGTCGAGATCAACGGTCCGCGGCTCAAGTACGACGTCTCGCGCGAGACGCTCAACTGCACGGTCGGCCTGGACGCGGTCGGCAACGAGGTGAACCTCGAGAAGGCGCTGCGCCTGGCCGACCGCCTCGGCGGCCATCTGGTCACCGGCCATGTGGACGGCGTGGGCGAGGTGGTGAAGTTCGTGCCGGTCGGCGAGAGCCACGAGCTGGTGATCCGCGCCCCGGCGGCGATCGCCGGCTACATCGCGAAGAAGGGCTCGATCACCGTCAATGGCGTGAGCCTCACCGTGAACCGCGTCGAGGGCCGCGACTTCTGGATCAATCTGATCCCGCACACGGTGGCGATGACCAACCTCAAGCACCTCGCGCCCGGCAGCCGGGTGAACCTCGAGATCGACCTCATCGCGCGCTACGTCGAGCGCATGCTCGAGTGGAAGCGGGAAGAGGCGGCCCAGGGCTGAACGCCGCACGCCCTGCCGCACGGCAAGGCCCGCAAGAACGCATACAAAGGACACAGCATGAGCGCACTCGCGCCGATTACCGAGATCATCGCCGACATCAAGGCCGGGCGCATGGTCATCCTAGTCGATGAAGAGGACCGCGAGAACGAGGGCGACCTCGTGATGGCGGCCGAATTCGTCACTCCTGAGGCGATCAACTTCATGGCCAAGCATGGCCGCGGCCTGATCTGCCTAACGCTCACCGACGAGCGCTGCCGCCAGCTCGGCCTGCAGCAGATGGTGCGCGACAACCGCACCCCGCACGGCACCGCGTTCACGGTGTCGATCGAGGCCGCGACCGGCGTCACCACCGGCATCTCGGCCCACGACCGTGCGCGCACCGTGCAGGTGGCGGTCGGTCGCCACGCCCGGCCTGACGACATCGTCACCCCCGGCCACATCTTCCCGCTCACCGCGCAAAAGGGCGGCGTGCTGATCCGCGCCGGCCACACCGAAGCCGGCTGCGACCTCGCCCAGCTCGCCGGGCTGGAACCCGCCGCGGTGATCTGCGAGATCCTCAAGGACGATGGCACCATGGCCCGGCTACCCGACCTCGTCGAGTTCGGCCGGCAGCATGGCCTGAAGATCGGTGCCATCCGCGACCTGATCGAGTACCGTGCCGCCACCGAGCACCTGGTCGAGAAGGTCAGCGAGAAGGCGGTCGACACCGCCCACGGCCGCTTCACCCTGTCGGCCTTCGAGGACAAGACCTCGGGCGACGTGCATTTCGCGCTGTCGCGCGGCGACATCACGCCCGAACGCGAAACCCTGGTGCGGGTGCATGAGCCGATCTCGGTGGTCGACTTCCTCGACCCCGCCAGTGGCCGCCACAGCTTCCCGGTGAACGATTCGCTGGCCACGCTGGCCGCGGCCGAAGCCGGCGTGATCGTGCTGCTCTACCGCCCGATGTCGGGCCGCGAGCTGCTCGCCAGCCTCAACGGCACCAACGACCGCCCGGTGAAGTGGGACGCGCGCCTGTTCGGCGTCGGTGCGCAGATCCTGCGCACGCTCAAGG
>QXGG01185396.1_pt1 | contig 23482 bp, 20 predicted proteins | sample 1982491 | NCBI WGS metagenome assembly QXGG01 (sample SAMN09924614, study PRJNA488089) | Wastewater metagenome, whole genome shotgun sequencing project. | isolation source: South African research farm wastewater | place: South Africa: Irene, Agricultural Research Council, Animal Production... | reverse complement strand
GTTGAGAAATACAGTCAAATTAAATAGCTCAATTAAAATCATGAAGTTATAAATTTAACGCCAATCTCAACTTATTGTAGGTTTTTGATTTTTATAGAATTTAAAATCCTAATTGTTTTAACTGTAATTTTAAAAACTAAGTAAACCAATACCTTAGAAAAATAAGTTGAGAGTGGGGTAAATTTCTTAAATTTTATTAAGCATCGATTTCTATCAATCTAACGAAAGAGGACTCCACCCGACGCTAGGGTGGAGGTGAATTTCGTATAGCCTAACTCTGCTGATTTTGAATGTATTGCTTAATAATCTCCAACGGCGCTCCGCCACATGAGCCGGCAAAGTAAGAGCGTGACCACAAAACAGGCTTATTATAAGCCGCCCTTAAGTCAATGAAGTTGGCTCTCATTCGCCGGCTTGTGACCGACTTTAGATTATTAACCATCTTACTTAGTTGTACCGTTGGTGGGTATTGAATTAGCATGTGAACATGATCGCCTTCACCGTTACATTCCTTGAGTTCCGCACCAAAATCCTTGCATATCTCAGCAACAACTTCTTTAAAGTATTGACGATGATTATCAGCTAAAACCTTTTTGCGATACTTAGTGATGAATACTAAATGCACATGCAGATTATAAGCAGAATGACGGTTTTTATATATCTCACTCATTATAATAAATACCCTTTATTGTTTATGTTATATAGTATAACATGGTATAAATAACAAACACACTGACTAATAAAGCATTCATTATGAAAATTAATAAAGCGTACAAATTTAGGCTTGAGCCTAATGCAGAACAAGAGGTTATCTTAAATAACCTTGTTGGTTCTGCACGTTTTGTTTGGAATCAAGTGCTTGCGGTATCGTTTGAGATGTTTGCTAAAAATGAGTTTATTAATGCAACCAATTTGGTTAATAAAATCATGGATATTAAAGCAAATCCTGAGTTTGCCTTCTTAAAAACAAGCTCTAACGCGGTGTCTTTACAACAAAAAATTCGTGATCTCGCTTCTGCTTGGTCACGCTTTTTTGACTCTAAAGTTCATGCACGATTGAAAGAGAATAAGAAAAAACCTAAAAAGCCTAAGTTCTTCAAGCTTGCTGATGGCACAGAAATCCAATTACGCCCGCTTATGCCGCGCTTCAAGCGCAAATCAGATGGGTGTGATTCAATACGCTTGGTACAGTTTGATAAATATTGCCGTGTTGAAGGCAATCGTGTCAAACTACCGAATGGTGTAGGTTTTGTAAAGTTTAGAAAATCTCAAGACATTCTTGGGATAATTAAAAACGTCACCATCAGCAAGAAATCCGGTCATTGGTACGTGTCGTTTGGCACTGAGCGAGAGTTGGAACAGAACCCAATTCACCCTTCTAAAACCGCCATTGGTATTGATTTAGGTGTCAGTAAATTAGTTACCGGCTCAAACGGTCAGTGCTTTAAACCTAAGAGCAGCTTTAAAGCCAATCAAGGCAAACTAGCAAAGCTACAGCGCCAATTAAGTCGTAAGGTCTTATTTAGCCAAAATTGGAAAAAGCAAAACCGTAAAATCCAAAAGCTTCACCATCACATTGCCAATATTCGCCATGACTACTTGCATAAAATCAGCACTGACATCAGCAAAAACCACGCCATGATTGTCTGTGAGGATTTAAAAGTAGTTAATATGTCGGGATCTGCAAGCGGGACTCTTGAAAATAAAGGTCGCAATGTCAAAGCCAAGTCAGGATTGAACAAATCAATTCTTGATCAGGGTTGGTCGATGGCGCTGACTATGCTTGAGTATAAACAGCAATGGCAAGGCGGGTTACTGATTAAAGTAAACCCGCGTTATACAAGCCAAACCTGCTTTGAATGCAAGCATGTTGCAAAAGAAAATAGACGTACCCAAGCAAAATTTGAGTGCGTTGAATGTGGTTATATTGCGAATGCAGATGTTAATGCAGCTCGTAATATTCTTGCGGCAGGACATGCCGTTTTGTCTGTCGAGGGAAGATGCAGTAAAGGTCGCCCGTTGAAGCAGAAAACTTGCGACGGTCGTGAGAAAGTCGCCTAAGAGCTTTTGCTTTTAGAATCCCCCGCTTGAGCTTGTCGAAAGTGGCGGGAGTATGTCAACTTATCAAACCATGCTTTATTGTCTTTAGGGCTCATAGAATCAAAGCTAACATAAATACCTTCATCGTCTAAGGTTGCATACCAATGGTCGGCATTATTGCCGGTCAATATCTGGAAATACTTATTATTTACAATCCTACCGACCGTATAGATTTCACCTTCTTTATAAAACTCGTTACCTTGGATGCATATTAATTTGTCATCAGTGTTTATCATATCGTCCCATTTTATCTATGGCTAAATACAGCTAGGATAGCAATAGCACTGAGATTAATGAAGATGACTTTATAAGCAGTATTTTATTATTAGGTATAGGTTATGCAGGTATTTTATTACCATTTATTGCTACACAATACTATTGTAAGTATTAATGAGATAGCACTTAGCAAATTTTAGAAATAAAAAAGCCAGCAACATGACGTTACTGGCTTTCTTAGACGGGTAGTAAGTTTACACTACCACCAAAAATTACTCTTCTGAGTAATCTTCGTTGTCGTCTTCAACTTCTTCAGCGGCATCTTCGTTGTCGCCATCTTCAGAAAGAATGGTTACTAAGATGCTAGCAGTTACGTCATGGTGTAGTTGAATATCAACATTGTATTCGCCCACTTGACGTAGTGTACCTTCAGGTAGCTTGATTTCAGCACGGTCAACTTCTAGACCTGAGTTAGTCAATGCTTCAGCGATATCGCGAGTACCGATAGAGCCAAATAGCTTGCCTTCGTCACCTGATTTAGCGCGCATGATAACATTAACGTCCGTTAACGCGTCAGCACGTTCTTGAGCAACCGCTACTTCTTTTGCTTCTTCAGCTTCAAGCTCAGCACGGCGTGCTTCGAACTTTTCAATGTTTGCTTTAGTTGCAGGTAGTGCTTTGCCCTGAGGGATAAGAAAGTTACGTCCGTAACCTGGTTTCACATCGACAGTTTCACCGAGTTTACCAAGGTTGACGATACGCTGTAACAAAATAATTTGCATGAGTCATTCCTAGTTAACGGTTAAATTACTGATGGTTGTCAGTATACGGAAGTAGCGCAAGATAGCGAGCTTGCTTGATAGCAGTGGCTAGCTGACGCTGATATTTAGTAGATGTACCGGTGATGCGGCTTGGTACGATTTTACCATTATCACTGATGTACTGTTTTAGCAATTCAACATCTTTATAATCGATGTGAGTGATGCCTTCAGCAGTGAAACGGCAGAATTTGCGACGGCGATAGAAACGTGCCATGAGTATTCTCCTTTAATTAGTCTTCACTGTTGTCGTTGTCGTCGTTTTCACGATTGTCTGGACGACGAGTCGTTGCTTTGCGTGCGCGTTTTTCATCGGCATTCTTGGCTAACTGCGACTCTTCAGTGACAGCTTCGTCACGGCGCATAACTAGACTACGAATGATCGCGTCGTTATAACGGAATAATTCTTCAAGTTCAGCCAAAGTCTCACCGTCAGTTTCAACGTTGAAAAGAACGTAGTGAGCTTTGTGAATTTTGTTAATTGGGTAAGCCAATTGACGACGACCCCAATCTTCTAGACGATGGATCGTACCGCCGTTGTCTTGAACCAACTTGATATAGCGTTCAACCATGCCGACCACTTGGTCGCTTTGGTCTGGGTGTACAAGTAACACCAGTTCGTAATGTCGCATTATGACTCCTTACGGATTAGTAGCTATTAACCCTATGTTAATAGCAAGGAGATTTATAAGGTAAGCCCAAATCTTATCGAATTTTGCAAAAACAATAGGGGATAAGCTTAGTTTATAAAGCGCCGTATTATAACAGTACTCAGCCTTTAACACAAAGGTTAATGACTGAGCGTCTGTCAATAAATAATAAAAGACGTAAATATAAATTCTTCAATAAAAAAGCAGCGTATAAACGCCACTTTTTCATATAACCTTATGATATTTATAACAATCGTTTTTATAATAAACTTATAAACCCATTATTTTGCCTTGGGTTGTTTGACCAATTGGCTATTATCGGCTTTCACTACTAAGGTTTTAGCCAGTTTATCATGCCAACCGATGTTTTCAGGACTTTTTGAGGCCATATAATAATGAACAATAATAACCACAAAACCTAAAAAGCTAGTAAATGAGAATAATAAGTTATAAATAATAAACAGTAGTAGCGTACGCATGCCAATAAGCTTGCTAAAAGAAGGCAAGCGGTGGGTGCTTTGGTCAACGACGCGAATACCGGTAATCAGCTTACCAAGTGATTGTCCCCGCAAGGTAATAAATACCAGCTGCAGCGCAAACAAACCAAACACCATCACTTGTGACATCATCAAAGTGCTGCTAGGAATACTTTCCATCAAGGTCATGGAATACTGATACGCGGCATCCATATCTTGGATGTTTTGAAATTTGGTATAGTCCACATCCATTTTGGTTAATGCCATGACCAGCGGTAAAATCGCTAATATATACAGTAAGCCATTTAGCGCAGTCGCTAACACCCGCGACATAATCGGCGCAAGGACAACATTACCGACGACTTTATCTTTAGGCGAGGCGGCTTTGACTGCAGCAGACTTATTCAATGACACGTTTTTATTAGGCGTATATTGACGATTGGTGGTCATGTCCAGCTTGGTATTTTTAGCGTTCTCTGCTGGGCGTTCAGGCTTACCATACAATCTGTCTAGCGATACCGCTTTGTCATCTTTAGAGGTGCTACTAGCAGAATCTTCTGGGAAGATAGTGACGTTATTGATAATAGAGTCATTATCATCTGCCGACACTATAGGAGCAGGACGATAATAAGTCTGATTATTGGTTAAATTACCAACACGCTGCCACTGATCTAGGCCTTCATGCCACATCAAATCATCTAATACTACTTCACCTGAGGCGAGCATAATATTGAGCTGATCCAACGTGTATGGACCCGCTTGTACGTTATTTCGAGCAAGGAAAATCTGCATAATTGCCTACATAGTTAGTCATATCTTAAGTCACTTTTTCAAGCCACTTTCGCTAATACATTATATTAGGGTCTATTTGAAAAAATCAAATAGACCCTAATGTTAGTATATTAAATGACTCTGTCAATTAACGCTGTGACGTATCGTTACGTCTTATTTCGTTTCTTCGCCAGCTAAGAAGAACCAAGTATCTAGCACTGAGTCAGGGTTTAGTGACACTGAGTTGATGCCTTGTTCCATGAGCCAAAAAGCAAGATCTGGATGATCTGATGGACCTTGACCGCAAATACCAATGTATTTGCCTGCTTTGTTACAAGCTTCAATCGCCATAGATAATAGCTTCTTAACCGCAGGATCACGCTCATCAAATAGATGTGAGACGATACCTGAGTCACGGTCAAGACCTAGCGTTAACTGAGTCAAGTCGTTTGAACCGATTGAGAAACCATCGAAGTGCTCTAGGAAATCTTCTGCTAATAGCGCGTTGGTTGGTAGCTCACACATCATGATGACGCGCAGACCATTTTCGCCACGTTTTAGACCGTTTTTCGCGAGTAGCTCGATGACCTCTTTTGCTTCGCCAACGGTACGAACGAATGGAATCATAATCTCAACGTTGGTCAAGCCCATCTCATCACGGACGCGTTTTAGTGCTTTACACTCAAGCTCGAAGCAGTCACGGAAGTTGTCAGACACATAACGACTGGCACCGCGGAAACCTAGCATTGGGTTTTCTTCTGATGGCTCGTATAATTTACCACCAAGCAAGTTGGCGTATTCGTTTGATTTAAAATCAGACATACGCACGATAACTGGCTGATCCATAAAGGCAACGGCTAGGGTTGAGATACCTTCGACCAATTTATCGACATAGAAATCGACTGGTGAGGCATAACCGGCGATACGCTCATTGATCGCTTGGGCGATTTCACGTGGCAAGCTGTTCATATTTAGTAGCGCTTTTGGATGCACACCAATCATACGGTTGATGATGAACTCTAAACGCGCAAGACCGATACCTTCGTTTGGCATTTGGGTAAATGAGAAGGCACGATCTGGGTTACCCACGTTCATCATGACTTTGAATGCAAGCTCTGGCATAGATTCAACAGAGTTGGTCTGTACTTCAAAATCAATCTGACCTTCATAGATAAAGCCAGTATCACCTTCAGCACAAGAAACAGTGACGTCTTGACCATCAACCAATAATTCAGTGGCATTACCACAGCCAACGATAGCTGGAACGCCAAGCTCACGAGCAATAATAGCCGCGTGACAAGTACGACCACCACGGTTGGTGATAATCGCAGAAGCACGCTTCATGACGGGCTCCCAATCCGGATCGGTCATGTCTGATACTAAGACGTCGCCGTCTTGAACTTTGTCCATCTCGTTTAAATTGCTAACGATACGTACTTTACCAGCGCCGATGCGTTGACCGATTGAACGACCTTCACATAGGATTTTAGCATCGCCAGTATTGATGATATAACGCTCCATGACGTTGCTGTCTTGGCGGCTCTTAACGGTTTCTGGACGTGCTTGGACGATAAAGATTTCACCGCTGTCGCCGTCTTTTGCCCACTCGATATCCATCGCTTGACCATAATGCTTTTCAATAGTCATGGCTTGTTTGGCAAGTGAGTTTAGCTCTTCAGTGGTTAAAGAGAACTGCATGCGGTCTTGTTTTTCGACATCGACGGTTTTGACAGACTTAGTGGTGCTGCCTTCATCACCATAAATCATTTTCTTATGCTTGCTGCCTAGATTACGGCGAATGACCGCAGGCTTGCCATTTTCAAGCAATTTTTTAGAGATATAGAATTCGTCAGGGTTGACTGCACCTTGCACAACCATTTCACCTAGACCGTAGCTTGAGGTGATAAAGACCACTTGATCAAAGCCACTTTCCGTATCTAGGGTGAACATCACGCCAGCAGCGCCAGTTTCTGAACGTACCATGCGCTGTACAGCAGCAGATAGGGCAACGCCTTCGTGCTCAAAACCTTTATGCACACGATAAGAAATCGCGCGATCATTATATAAAGAGGCGAATACTTCTTTAATGGCAAGCAGGACGTTATCAATGCCACGAATGTTCAAGAAAGTTTCTTGTTGACCGGCAAATGACGCATCTGGCAAATCTTCAGCCGTGGCAGAAGAACGTACCGCAACCGCGATGTCTTCGCCGCCACTCATGGTTTCAAACGACTGGCGCACTTCTTGCTCAAGGTCGCTTGGCAGCTCTTGCTCAATAATCCAAGTACGGATTTTTTTACCAGTCTCAGCAAGCTTATTAACATCATTCACATCAAGGGTTTTAAGCTCGTTGTTGATTTTGTCAAGTAAGCCTGTTTCTGTCAAAAAGCGATTGAACGCATTTGAAGTGGTCGCAAAGCCACCTGGAACGCTGACACCCAAATCAGATAAATGGCTGATCATCTCGCCAAGCGAGGCATTCTTGCCGCCAACCATCTCAATGTCATCTTTTCCTAGCTGATCAAGATTGATTACAAGTGCTGTAGATTGCGCTGCCATGATAACTCCAGAAAATAAGGTTATTTAGTAAAGATTATAACGGTCGATTATACCCCTATATTTGGATAATTTCGATACCTAGAACCAAATAAATCGTCAAAAATATACAAATTGTGGCGTTTGCTACATATTTGCGCGGTCAAAACTCAATATTTGGTTGTTAGAATATAACAAAGAGTAAAATATAACTGGTTTTTAGAGAAAAAATTTGCTGATAAGAAACCTTCCTTTATAGCAATACTATAGATGCATAAATACTCTTAATAGATATCCTTATTACATCGTACTTACTAAGTGTACGCCTGTAACATTGATTTCTATTAGACAGCTATTGTGCGTATAATATAGGGCACAAGAAACTAACCGCTACAGATTTTCTGCGCTAAATAAAAGCGCCTATTGAGGTCTTAACCAAGGTGTTCACGTTATGTTTGTAAATAATCCGCCAGAAGCCGCCAAGCCGACCATTCAAAACAAACAAGCGTTGCAAGTAGATAACGACCAAAATATCAGAACGGCGTTTTTTATCTCTGATGGGACGGCGATTACCGCAGAAACCCTTGGACGCGCCATTTTAAGTCAATTTGCCTCTGTGCCTTTTGAGACTCGGGTGCTGCCTTATGTTGATAGCTTAGAGCGCGCCGAAGAAGCGGTCGAACAAATCAATATGGCCTACCAACGTGATGGGTTACTGCCCTTGGTGTTCGATACCATTGTTAGCCCTGAAATTCGAGAAAAAATTAACTCAGCGCATAGCTGTAATCTGGATATGTATGAAGGGCTAATCGGCCGAGTCGCAGAAGAGACAGGTGTTGAGCCGGACGCGCATTCGGGCCATGCCCACGATAACGTCGACTCTGAAACCTATAAAGAACGTATCGATGCCGTGCATTTTGCCCTAGATAACGATGATGGTGCACGTACTCGTCATTATCATGCCGCGGATATTATTCTTATCGGCGTTTCGCGTTCTGGTAAAACCCCAACCTCACTGTATTTGGCGCTACAATTTGGTATTCGAGCGGCAAACTATCCGTTAACCGAAGAAGATTTAAACGACAATCAATTGCCAAAAGCCTTACGTGAGCATAAGCACAAGTTATTTGGCTTGTTAATCGATACCGATCGCTTAGTAAAAATCCGCCAAGAACGCCGCGCGGGCAGCCGTTATTCTAGCTATCAGCAATGTCAGCAAGAACAGCGCGCCATACAGGGCATTTATATCTCGCAAGGGATTCCGAGTCTTGATGTCTCTGAGATGTCTGTTGAAGAGATTGCCACACGTATCTTGCAGATGACGGGACTTAAACGCCGTATCGGCTAAAGGGATTAAGCAACAGCGTATAACGAATAACGGCTATGGCGATAACGTAACTGTCGCCAATATTGCAAAATATCCTATCAGCACGTATGGTAGGCACGCTTTAGCGCTATGAGTCTAACTTGATCGTTACTTGTAGACATTCATAGTCTAAAAAATACACAGATTTATAAATTAATAAAAGAGGATACGATGGGAAGCAAACCGATAAGCGACGCGACCAATGACACGGGTAAAGACATTCATACCGAAGTGTCTAATAAAGAAAGCGGCCGCGCGCCGAACCCTGAGCATACTGAAGGCAAAACTAAAAAAGCAAAAATTGAGCAAACCCATGAGCAAGTCACTGAAGATATCATGCATCACCCTGACTTGGTCAATCCGCTTGATGATATCCGCATCGATATTAAAACTCCTTTTACTAAAGACTCGCAGCGCATCAAAGGCGATAAGCATAAGTATGAATATGACGCCGTTGTCCTAGGCGCAGGGCCTGCTGGTGAAGCGGCGGCGATGAAGCTGACGAAGGCTGGCAAAAAAGTTGCGGTGATTGATCCGCGTGAACAAGTTGGTGGTAACTCGACCCATGTAGGCACGATTCCAAGTAAAGCCTTGCGTCAATCGGTCTTTAACTTGATTAACTTTCGCCGCGATCCTATGTTTACCAAGGCGATGGAGTATCAGCAAGTGCCCCTAAACCGCGTACTGGCCAATGCGCGCCGCGTCATCCGTAATCAAGTAAGCACCCACACCCGTTTTTATGAGCGCAACCGTATTGATGTGATTCATGGTTGGGCAAGCTTTGTTGATGCGCATACCTTGAGTGTCGAAAAGGACGACGGCGTCTTTGAAACCGTGACCTTTAATAAAGCCATTATTACCGTTGGAAGCCGTCCTTATCGTCCTGATATTTTAGACTTTGACCATCCGCGTGTGTTTGACTCTGATAAAATCTTGCAAATGGATTATGTGGTCAAAAAAATCATCATTTATGGTGCAGGCGTTATCGGTTGTGAGTATGCCTCAATCTTTACTGGTCTTGGCTATAAAGTTGACTTAATTAATAACCAAAATCAATTGCTCAATTATCTAGACAGCGAAATTAGTGATGCCATCGCTCATGACTTTAGACAGTTTGGCGTCTTGATTCGTAGCAATGAAGAGATTGACCACCTTGAAACTCACGATGATTACGTGGTCTTGCATCTAAAAAGCGGTAAGCGCATCAAATCAGATGCCATTCTTTGGTCAAATGGGCGTTCGGGTAACACAGAGGGCTTAAACTTAGAGGCCATTGGGCTGGAAGCCAATAGTCGGGGTCAGCTAAAAGTAGATGATACGTACTGTACGGGCGTCGAAAATATCTATGCTGCTGGTGACGTTATTGGCTGGCCCTCATTGGCATCAGCGGCCTACGATCAAGGACGCTGTGCCGCAGCGTTTATGGTTGGCGATAGCGATGCCGAGCCAGTATCAAGCGTGCCAACAGGTATCTATACCATCCCTGAGATTTCTTGTATCGGTAAAACTGAGCAAGAGCTGACCGATGAAAAAGTCCCTTATGAAGTCGGGCAGGCGTTCTTTAAACATCTGGCACGGGCGCAAATCATTGGTGAGCGTTCGGGCGTGTTAAAGATTTTGTTCCACCGTGAGACGCTTGAGATTTTAGGCATTCATTGCTATGGTAATCATGCCTCAGAGATTATCCACATTGGTCAGGCAGTAATGAAACTTAACGGCACACTTGAGTACTTCGTTAATACGACCTTTAACTATCCAACGATGGCAGAAGCCTATCGCGTCGCCGCTCTCAATGGTTTAAATCGCGTTTTTTAAACCAAACATCATCAAGTCAGATAAATAAAAAAGCGCCTGCTTCTTGAGTAGGCGCTTTTTTTTGAGGTATTTTTTATAGCATAAATGCCAATACTATCCATATATTTTTATGCTAAACAGCAGTTTTGCTTTGGCTCGTACGCCAGCGGAAAAGTAGCAGTAATAAAAAGTAAAATGCCCACAATCCTGCCAATGCATAAAAGCCAGTTGCGACTTGCGCCACACTCGCGCCCATTTGATTGAGCTGAACAGAGGTATTAATACCAGGCGTCGTCGGTATGACCCAGCGGATGATTTGTAAAAATTCTGGTAATTGATTGGCAGGCCATGGATATCCGCTGACAAAAAACATCGGTAGCGAGCTAAAAATCAAGATTTGCATACTGCGCTCACGTTGACGGAACCAGAGCCCAAACACACAACCAAGCGTGGCGACTGTCGGGCAAAATAGCAGCAAAAATAACAAGCTGCCAAGCATGTTTTGACCACGTGGATAATGGTGCAGCTCAAAGGTCCAACCATAATAAAAACAGCCGATGATAAAGCTGAACATACTGAGCGCTGCAATACGGCCAAGCCAGCCGCGAATACTGGCAGTATGACGACGCTGCTCATACCAGGTGCCAATTAACATCGCTGTCGACATCAACAGGGTTTGTTGCAGAATAAGAATAGCGACTGCTGGCACCACATAAGCGCCATAGCCTTCGGTTTGATTATATAAAGGGATGATTCTTAACGGTACCGCTTGGGTATTTGCCGCTGCGGTTGCAGAATACGCCCCTTGCGCCACGCTTTTTTTAATCTCAACGCCCGCTGAAACCGTACTGACCGCCTGCAAAAAACCCATTTGAACGTTTTTATTTAACAGAAAATAACCCCCATTGCCTAATACGCTGACGCTCGCTGCTTTGCCAGATAGGACTTGCTGCTCAAGTCCGCTTGGGATAATCATATATCCAGCGATGTCATCGGACCATATCGCTTCTTGAGCGTCTTGCTCATTTAAAAAACGCTTGGTATCGAGCTGCGGGCTGGCACTGGCATAACGAACGATGGTTTGAGACAGATTGGTATTGTCTTGATCGACAATACCAACGGGCACATGGTTGACCACTTCGGTTGAATAGGGCCAAGGATAAAAGAAGCCATAAATAATTGGCGCAATCATGAGCAGTAGTAGCACGCCTTTATCAGAAAAGACGTCTTTGATAGTTTGCAAAAAACTGCCGAAAAAGCTTTGCGCTGGCGAATGACTTTTTGCCTCTAACATAGCACTAGAAGGCTGATTTTTTGTTGCTATGAGGTTTTCTTGAGATAAAGGTTCTTTTGGTGTCATAACCATTAGCGGGCTCCCCAGCGTTCAGGATGTGCGAGCGCGCGCTTGCTCAATAAGGCGGCTAAAAACATAGTGACAATCGTTGCAAGCGTCAGTCCATAGACGATGGGTAATGAGATGGCAACCGGCGCTTGCATTTGTAATTGCGCTATATGCAGCTTAAGGTAATGGGTCAGTGGTAGGGCATCCGACCAATGCTGAGCGTTTTTACTGATGGCGATATAGGGAAATGTTACCCCAGCAAAGGCATAAGAAGGCGCTGAGATAAATCCGGTTGACGATAAACCCATGCGTAACGAAAATGAGGTTAAGGTAAATATCGCACCCAGCCAAAATGACAACATCATTAGCAATACAAGGCCGATATAAGTCGCAATGATTGAGCTGATAGCAACCGCTTGCTGCGGCGTGGCGAGCCATAACGCTAAAACTGACCATAAGCTATAAGCCAGCATGGGCCAAAAGTACTTACCCAATAAACCAAAAAGCAAAACTGATACACTAGCTTTTCTTGGCGTAGTATCTTCAATGAGTGTTTGATTATCTTCAGTTAAGACTGAAACGGCCGTGGTCTGACGGTCTTTATTTTGGCTACCTTGAATCTCATTGTCTTTAATAGTGGTTAAATCAGGCTGACCACCATTAACAAAGTCATACCAAATACCGATTTTCTTATCGCGCAATTCACGCCCAATGGTCGTCGCGCCAATGACCATGGCTAAAATATGCAGCAGTGCTGGGATAACGGTTGATGCTAAAAACTGTTGATAGTCGGTTGCTGCGTTAAACAAACTGATGCGCTGAATGCCAATGGGCGAGTAAGCAATCGCCGCTTGTGATGGGGCCATGCCTTTTTTGACTAAACGCTGTATTTCAACGCCTGCCGATAGTGTACCAGTCACCGATTGGACACTGGTTTGGATGATGCCGGAATGAGTACCGTATTGGGCATTTACTTGCAATACAATCGGCGCCGGTTTACTCGATGAGATATTGCGCGAGAAATCCTCTGGAATAATAACCACCGCATAGATATCACGTTGCAGGAGCGCTGCTTCTACTGCTGCTGGCGAGTGATAAAGCTGTCTGACCGTCAGGTTTGGGTTGGCTTCCAAATAACGCACCGCAGTATTGGCAACAGGACCACGATCGTTATCCACGACGCCAATGGGTAAATCGGTGATTTGTATTTGTGAAAAAATCCACCAAATCAAGAGCACGGTCGCAAGCGGTATCCAGACCACCATGCTTAAATCCCACGGATTTTTGGCTAAAAACCGGCGCTCGTATCCAGCACTACGTATAAAGGCGCCGATTAATCCGCCGCGTTGCCCGTTTTGCTCAGTCAGGCGCATGGTTTACTCTTTGGTCTGATTGGCAAGGGCTGGATTGATATTGACAACCACGCTCATCCCCGAGCGGATACGTCTATCAGGAGCAGATGGTCGCGCTTTAACTTCAAAGGTGCGCACATCAAAGCCATCGTTGTTGTTGGTCGGACGCCAAGTAGCAAAGTCAGATAAGGTTGAGGTTGCATAAACGGTAAACTGCTTGGTATAAGGCTTTTCAGGCGAGGATAAAGCAGGAATCGTACCCATAAAACGCTGCCCTATGGCAAACTGGTTTAGGTAGGTTTCAGTGACGTTCAGTACTACCCATTGATCGTCGGTATTAACCAAAGTTAGGATAGGCACACCTTGCCCAATGACTTCGCCCGCGTTGACGATGACATTATCCACGATACCGGCAATCGGACTTTTTAGATTGGCTTCTTCTTTAGCGACCAATGCTTCTTCTAGTTGCGCATCGACTTGGGCAACTTGGGCGGTTGCGGCAGATTTATCCTCACTGCGAGCGCCTTCTTTTGCCAAATCATACTGCAAGCGCGCCGCTTCTGTCTTATCTTGAGTCGCTAGATATTGCGCATAAGCTTCATCGCGCTTTTGCCGTGCCATCAGACCTTCTTCATAAAGACGATTGACGCGCTGATAAGTATTTTCTGCCAAATCAGACGCCGCTTTATTGGCTTGCCAAGCCGCTTTTGCTTGGGCAATTTCTTGTGGGCGGGCGCCGTTTTCTGCTTTATCAAGCTGGCTTTGCGCCATTTGCTTGCCAGCGCGCGCCTGATTGATTTTAGCGTTAATCTCAGGTGAGTCCATTTCAATAAGCTGCTGACCGACCGTTACCGCATCACCTTCTGTGACCATGATTTGAGCAATACGCCCCGGTACTTTTGCAGCAATAGACGTTTGCTGCATTTGCATTTGACCTTGTAAGGTGATGACTTCAGGCGCATTGTGTTGATTGCTTTTATACAAACCATAAGCAATTGCCCCTAATATAAGCAGCACAAGAAGTACCAAAATCGCCTTTTTAATACCGACAGATTTATCCGCGTTTGCAGGCTCGCGTTTATAAGGTGGCACCGCTTGTTCTTGGTCAATATCAGTGCTGTCGATTCTATTAGTGCTATCGACGCTATCAGTATTATCAAAGCCGGATTCAGTCGGTTTAGTACCATTAATCGCATCAGTATCAACGGGCGTTTGCTCATGATGACTGCGGTTTGTTTCAGTAGCTTGGTCTGTAGCAGGTAGTTTGCGTGAGTCGCCTGATTCGTTATTAGATTCAGTCATGACAGTGAGATTCCTAAAGCGATAAAGTCGATAATAAGCAGAATAGTATTGGCGTTATTTAATCTTGGCAATTCATATGATTGTTGAATACGGTGTACTAAATAAGCTACTTGTCATATAGGGTTGGTAGACGAATATCAGCGGCGTTCAAGTAAGCATTAAAAGCAAGCGGCGTACCGCAGCTTTGCATCAAGGCGGCAAGCGACTGGACATAAGTATTTGCTGCTTGCGCTTGCTCGGTGCGCGCTTTGAGGTATTGTGTCTGAGCTTGTACCACATCGATGGGCGTATTCAGGCCTTCTTGTAGCCCAAGTTGACGTAAGCGCAATACCTCTGCTGCCAAATCCACATTACTTTGTAAGGCTTGATAGCGCGACTGAGCGTTATTGACATCGTGCCAGTTTTTTTCGACCAATAATAACAGGTTGTCACTGACTTCTATCTCTGACAAATCTGCTTGGCGTATTTTGGCGTTACTGGAAGCTAAAGACGCCTTTTTATCTAGCCCGCCCCAAAGCTTCCAGCTGGCTGAAATACCAGCGACCCAACTGGGGTCTTTTTCAACTTGGCTATAGCCATAAAGCATGACCGTAGGTTTGTAACCCGTATCAGATAGCGCATGCAGCTGCTGCGCTTGCGCTCGTTTGGCGGCAACTTTTTGCAAACCTGGATGATTATTCAGTGCTAAGTCTTGAAAGTAATTCACATCAGGCAGAGGACGGCTTGAGACAAATAAAGGCGTGCTGGGTTTGATACGATAATCGGTACGCAATAGACGCTGCAGCGCCATCATTGCCAGACGCGCATCATTATTAGCATTGACCGATTCGCTTTTTGCATCGGCAAGCGCCGACTGGGCTTCTAAGCGATCGACACGGGAGATAAAGCCTTCTTCAAGCAGACGCTGCGCCATATGGTCAACTTGCTGCACCGTATCATAAGCATCGTCACGTAAATAAGCGGCAATAATCGCCAACTGTGCCTTAAAATAACGCTCAACTAAGGTGTTATACAGCTCGTTGGTATCTAGTATGCTATCAGCAACGGCTTCTTGGGTGCGAGCAGTGGAAGCGCCTGTCAATGCCGCTGTGCGTCCAGCGGTATAAATAGGCCATACCACGCCAAGGCCTGCGCCCGTCGTTGAACCCGAACGTTTCAAATCGTAAGTATCTGGGATACGGTCACCGACCAATTCACCAAAGTCTGGCAAATTTTCTATGTCTATCGGCGGGTTGATACCATCAATACTACTATTCACATCGTTGATAATACCGTTTTTAATTGACGATAAATCAACATCGGCGTCCAAGTTATAAGCAGTGGCGGAGGCGCGCGCAAATACTAACGGGTGGTCGATGGTTTTTAAGGCATCGGTTTCATATTCACTGGCAGCAATCGCGGCTTGATTGGCGGCGATTTTTGGTGAAACTTGCAATAAAATATTTTGCGCTTGCTCAAGACTAAGCAGACTCGATACTTCTAAAGGATAGCTATTTTCAATGCTTTTATGGGTAATAGGATCGATAAGGGTGGTTAAATGACCATTTGACTCAGCTTTAACTGGCTGTGTTTCTATCGGCGCGGCTTTATTTTTTATGATGCTTTTTTGCGCAAGGTTTTTATCAGTTTGAGTGTGAGTTATTTGAGTGCCGTTTTCTTGAACACTGTTTTTAATACCACTACTGTCTTGCAGGCTGCTTGGCGTATCCGCGTCAACAATTTGCGTCACGACAACGGGCGCTACTTCATTTTGGGGCGTGTTAATATCATCATTGGCGTTTGCGGAGTGAGACGCGGCTAAGCCCATGAGCGTAACCGTCATCACCGCAGTAGACAGAGTCGATAAAGCAAATTTCATAAGTCGCATAAGCCATTAATTAGAATGCAAAGTGTTTAAAGCGCAAAATTTCTAGTAGGTAGTCAAATAGGGCAATATTATAGACCATTAATAGAAAGCAAAAATTGGTTATTCATAACAAAGCGTACACTGTAGTGGCACAATGGTGACGGGTCAATGCTCACTATTCGCTTATTTTGCGTTGAATGGACACCAGTTTTATGTTAAGTGTCTAGCTTCAAGATAGATAATAGCATTATTTATGAATTGGTTTATAAATCAGTGATAAAACCAGATAAAAATTAGCCGATAAAAAATAACATTATATAAAATAGGATGCGAGTAATGGCAGGATATATTTTAGCGCTAGATCAAGGTACGACGTCGAGCCGCGCAATATTGTATGACGACCATGCCCGCCCGATTAAAATGGCCCAGCAGCCGACGACTTTAAAAACTCCGCAGGCAAGTTTTGTTGAGCAAGACGCGCAGCAGATCTGGCAAACGCAGATTAGCTGTGCTCATGATGTGATTAATCAAGCAGGGCTGCTAGCCACCGATGTCACCAGTATTGCCATTACCAATCAGCGCGAGTCTATCGTGATGTGGGATAAGCAAACGGGCAAACCGCTAGCGCCGGCCATTATTTGGCAAGACCGCCGTACTGCCAGCTATTGTAAAACGCTTGCTGCGAAAAGCCCAAGCGCTAAGACGGATAACAGCCATGATGATATGGCCAGTGAGATTCAACGTCTTACAGGCTTGCGTTTGGATCCATATTTTAGCGCCAGTAAAATTGCATGGTTGTTAGAAAACGATCCCAAATTAAGGGTGCGCGCTAATAAAGGCGAAATCGCGGTCGGTACTATAGACAGCTGGCTTATTTATAAATTGACCGGTGGCGAGCATGTCATTGACGTCACCAATGCTTGTCGTACCTTATTATATGATGTCCATAAACTGGTATGGTCGGAGGAGCTATGTACCTGCTTTGGGATACCGATGAACATATTGCCCAAGGTACTACCGTCTGATGGCGATTTTGGTAAAACCAAAAAAGGACTGTTTGCTAAACAAATTCCCATTCAGGCGGTATTAGGTGACCAGCAAGCGGCGCTGTTTGGGCAAGGTTGCCTCAATGCAGGGATGGCTAAAAACACCTATGGCACCGGCTGTTTTATGCTGATGAATATTGGTAAAGAGCCGAAACTGAGCGAGCATAAGTTACTGACGACCATTGCTTGGCAACGCAAATCAACGCCAACCCGCCCAGACAATCTATCCTTTGATCAAATTGTGCAGTCTGGCAGACGCTTGCTACAGCCGCCCAAAAGAGAAGTCACTTATGCCTTAGAGGGCAGTGTTTTTATGGCGGGCGCTATCGTGCAGTGGTTGCGTGACAATCTTGGCATGATTCAACAAAGCAGTGAGGTTGAGCATTTAGCGCGGCAAGTAGATAGTAGTGAGGAGGTGGTATTACTGCCAGCATTTACAGGGCTTGCGGCGCCTTATTGGCGCTCAGATATCAATGCCAGTATTACCGGTATGAGCCGCGGTACGACCAAAGCCCATATTGCGCGCGCCGCGCTAGAAGCCATTGCCTATCAAACTTACGATGTGCTGATTGCCATGCAAAAAGACAGCCCGCACCCTTTGACTGAATTAAGAGTAGATGGTGGTGCGGCGAATAACGACTTGCTCATGCAGTTTCAAGCCGACTTGTTAGGCGTACCGGTGCTACGCCCTAAAGACACAGAGATTACCGCTAAAGGTGCAGCTTTATTAGCCGGATTAAAAACCGGACTATACGATGAGACTACGATACAAGCCTCATGGCAGATTGATCGCATCTTTGAGCCTGAGATGTCTGCAGATAGGCGTGAACAGCATCTTGATAAGTGGCAACAAGCGATTGATAGAGCGCTAAAAGTCTTATAAATATTTAAATGAAAAATTAAGGCATTAGTGAATAGACGCTTATAAATTACTCAAAATACTCTGCTGCCCTACAAAATAGTGATAAAGATACAGGCTGTAACGCAAGGCAATCGTAATTTGGACATAGTTTACATAATCTGTGTATCGGTCATTATCCATAAGTTCCTATACTTTAGATGAATCAAGCAATACTGCTGATTTATAAGAGGTAATTTTTAGCAATTATTTTTATTGGTTAATTCTAATATTGCATAGTTTGTTAAATTTAACGCTTTATAAATGAGTGAACAATAAATCTAATATATAACAAATAATTTAAGGATAATATTATGAATAACGATGGACGTATTACCGACCCTAATAACCGCGTAGTGAATGATGATTATGTTGAAGTGGGCGACAGAGAACGTATTATCGATGATAACGATCGCCGCTTAGCAGGCACTGACCGTGATATTAATGGCAATAGAGTTGTCGGTCATGAAAACGACAATATCATCAATGACCATGATGCTATTGACCGTACTGCCGTTAAGCATATGACGAAGGAAAGCAGAGAAGATTTAAACGCCGATCCAATTACAGGTGAGCCAGGTTCACATCCAATTGGTACTGGTATTGGTGGTGTTGGCGGGGCAGCAGCAGGCGCGGCAATTGGTACGATGGCAGGCCCATTAGGTACTTTAATTGGCGGAGCTATTGGTGCTATCGTTGGTGGCGGCGTAGGTCATGCAGCAGCAGAAGCGATTGATCCTACTCGTGAAGAAGCTTACTGGCGCGCAGAACATGCCAATGCCGATTATTACCGTGAAGGTCACGACTTTGACCGCGATTTACACCCAGCGTATGCAGTAGGTTATGCAAATCGTGCTCGTTATCCAGCTGGTGCTCGTTTTGAAGACCATGAATCAGACTTAGAGCGCTCATGGCATGAAGTGAAAGGTGAGTCGCGCCTAGAGTGGAATGAAGCACGCCGTGCCTCACGTGATGCATGGAACCGTGTATCGTAATAAAGCGATGAGTTCATAGATACTTGCTATAAGTCAGGTTAGTTTAAAAAATGAAGGATAAGTTACGTTTTGTTGAACTGCTTTTTGCTAAACATATAAGTTAAGTTTAACTAATGAGGTATTTAATATAAGTCAGCAAAGGATAAGAAAACTTACTCCTTCATTACTAGAGTTAGTTTGATTGTAGAACTGGCTCTGCTAACTCATAAATATAGTCAGTTTTATGTTATTTTAAAGCTTCCAAAGATGTCTTTGGAGGCTTTTTTAATGTATATTATTATGTATGAATATAGAGTGGTAAAAGGTTATTTTAGAAAATAGCCATTATTAAACAAAGACAATCATCAAAAACAGTTACTCGTAAAAAAGACAATTATTAAAAATAAAAATAAAAATAATAATAATAGGTAATTCATGGTTAATAACGCTGAAGACAATAGCCCTAAGCAATTTTATATAGCAACGGCCAATTTACTTAATTTTGCTAACCCTAATCGAATTTATTATGAAAACGCGCCGGCTTATAGCGATAACGAATACCAGCATAAGCTGCACGGCATTACCGACTTACTGGCAAAGGCCCATGCTGATATTATAGCCGTACAAGAAGTATGGGACAGTCAGGCGCTTGAAGCACTGGCAGTAGGGTTAGGATTCAAACCTGAGCATGTGGTTATTCCGCTGGCAAGTAATGATAAGGCCAGTCCTTATACCCAAGGCAAAGGCGCGCAACATACGCCAGCTGTCGGAATTATTACGCGTTTTGAGCAGTTAGAAAACACTTTGTTAGAACAGGTAGAACCAAAAGCGGTCATTGATATTCCTGATATCGGTCTTTATCAGCGCTTTAATCGTCCGCCGCTTGTATTACGAGTCAATGCCTTTGGACAACCGATTACGATTGTCACCGCGCATTTAAAAAGCAAACGGGCTTTTTTCCTACGCGATGAAAACGGTCAGTTGCTAGAGGATATGGACGATCCAAATATTCGCGTTCGTGCCAAGCTGCGTAGTTTGTGTATGCGCGCCGCAGAGGCCGCTTCTATTCGTATGTCCATTATTCAGCGCCTGCATCATACGCGTGAGCCACTGATTTTATTAGGTGATATGAACGATGTCACCGGTAGCGTGACCACCCAACTGATGAGCGAGACAGGCGAAGTCAATTATGATAAAAGTATGCGCGATGTCGCGTTATTTGACGCCGCTCGTATTCAAGCACGTTATGGCTGGATGAAAGATGTTGCTTATACCCATATTTATCAGGGTATGCCTGAAGTGATTGATCAGCTGTTTGTTTCAGAAGAGTTTTTACCTGATAGTAAGTTTTCGCTTGGTCAGGTTGAACGAGTTGACTATTTTAATGACCATTTAAAGTGGGATTATGCCGATAGAGTCATCGATCATGGTATTATAAGAGCGAAAATTAAACTTCACAATTAACCCTGTTTACTTAGTAATTAGTGAGTTATTTTTTAACCTATTCATGTCCCTTGCTTGATAGTTTACAAGCGTTTATCATGCTGCTTCATTTTAGTATAGTAGCGGTGCTATTGGCCCAAATTGCCGGTTGATAGAAAATAGTCCTTCGATTTAGGACAAATACTATCTGATGAAGACTATATAAAGTTAGGGCGTAACCTTAAGAGATTTATGATGATTGAAAATAAAGAAGACAAGATTGAAGATGTACTGGTAGATTCTGAGCTGGCAAAGAAGCTGGTACCAAATAAATTCAAATTTACCAGTCAACAAGGCCGCGCACGCCGTCAAAAACTATTGATGGGCGCGAAAAAATTGAGTGAAACTCAAGCAATTAACGACATCACTTTGGCAGCTGTCTGCGAAGAAGCGGGTATTCCAAGAGCTTCTGCTTATCATTTCTTCCCTAATATCGAAGCGATATTTTTAGCACTGCGTTTTTTAAATGCCATCGATATTTTAGAAGTGCTGACAACGGTTGAAACGGTTGATTATGACAGATGGCAAGCGTACTTGACCGCGTTGATTGAGCGCTGTGTACAAATATTTGATGAAGATCAAACCAAAGCCAAATTGATTTATGACACCAATACGCCTGATTTTGAAGGGGATAGCTATGGTGAGCATATGGACAATCAAGTGGTGCAATTGGTCTATAAGCGCTTATCAGAGCGTTATGAGATGCCAAAATTCGAAGATATTCAAGATGTATTATTGATTACCTTTAGCATTATCAATGCCATCTTTACAGTTTCTTATCGCCGTCATCAAAGCATTACTGAGAAGTATTTGCAAGAAGCCAATACGGCGTCTATCGCTTATCTGCGTTGCTATCTGCCAGAAAAATTACCGCGTAAAAACCGTTAATTTTTATTGAGTTAGACAAGAGTTTTGAGCCAAATGACGAATATAAAAAAGCCGACATCAAGTCGGCTTTTTTTACGCGTCTTTATGAGGGTTTATTAATCGTTTAGTCTTTTAATAGGGTGCTTGATTTTTATTGATTGTCGGTAATATCTGACCATTGCAAGTATTATCGCTTGAATCTAAAGGAGCGTGTTCTTCATAATAGCGCACGATAAGCGCTTCTAAAGCGACGTTCGCTTTTGAATCATGAGTATTTACAAATGCCTCGCGCGCTTGCTCAAGCCAGCGGTCTGCCATCCGAAAGTGACTGTTTGATGATTTCGCGCCACGCTCACACTGGTCGGTAGCTGCCCATATTAATGACACTTCGCTAAAGGCGATTTCGCGTGGCGCGCTATCGATACCGCCACTATCTTTAAGAGCGCTTAACGTTGCCCATAAATCAGGTCGCATGAGCGCAGAAGTAGACGGAATGTCTTCAATAAGTGCAAGCTCTTCAACCTTATCATTTTTTAACGCTTGCAAGATATTTTCTGCCGTTTGGGCAGCTTCCACACCAACGTCTGAGCGACTATTCATACTGTCTTTATGATTTGCATAGTTTAGCCAAGCTTGGGCTTTGTAAGCAAAGTATTGTTGTCGCGCGCTCATGTTTTTTTGTTGATAAGTTTGTAATTCGTTCAGCATGCAATCCATAGCACGCTGCTGTACGCTTTGTGATTTAGAAGGTGCTAGAGTTTTAGTATCGTTGCTGCTGCGACAGTAATCTGCTGTCTTTAATGTATTCTCTTTTGGCGTAAGACTTGTAGTTGATACACAAGAAACCGCTGACAATAGTAACGCAGCTGATAAGACAGTATATAAAGGTTTTTTATAGCCAGTGGCTTGAATGCTAGTGCGAGGCATAAGAACAACCTTATAGTAAGGTAATAAGTATTAGAGGTTTGTATTTAAATGGGTTGGTTATCATAGGATAAAAAGTATCGACCCGTTAATACAAAATTGCCGTAAGCATGGCTTACGACAATGAAAATAAATGACAACTAGGAGGAATTATAACGTAGAACGGGCGCTGAGCGGCTTATTTTTACGTGAATCTTCGCGTTTGAATAAGTCTTCGTCAAACTTGAAGCGTAATCTAAAGTAAGCGCCTTCTATCGTCGTATCGTCATAGGCAATATCTTCATCTTCAAAGCCCATAAAGTTGTAGCCAAGCGACAACCAAAGGTTGGTCATCGGGCTATAGCCAACTTCGGCGCCAACCAAGTAAGATAAATCGTCCGCTTGCTTATTCCAATACGTACCTGCTTGCAAACCGATATCCCAGCGCTCGCTGATATCATACAATCCGCGTGCATACACAGCGTGTGCAGTATTATCGCTAGCAATTCCTTGAGCGTCATATTCCGTATATTTACCGGCATAATGCCCTGATAGCGTTAATGGGCGCGTTGGATGATAGTTACCACTCCATGACCAGACAACAGTATCTTTTTGATATGGATCGTTGCCTGTTGCGTTATCATCTAAGCGGTATTCAAGCTTAGCAAGCATATCGAGCTTATTGCTATCGTAATCACGGTAAGCGGCGCCAAGTTGAAGGCGATTGATGGTACGATGACCATC
>QXGG01332452.1_pt1 | contig 23530 bp, 21 predicted proteins | sample 1982491 | NCBI WGS metagenome assembly QXGG01 (sample SAMN09924614, study PRJNA488089) | Wastewater metagenome, whole genome shotgun sequencing project. | isolation source: South African research farm wastewater | place: South Africa: Irene, Agricultural Research Council, Animal Production... | reverse complement strand
GACCCCGTTTGGTTCCTCAAGGGGGACGGCAGCCGCTTCATTTACAGGACCAACTGCCGCGACGGCTACCGCAATCTCTATCTCTGCGACACCCTGGGCAGCGTCACCCGCCTGACCTGCACGGACGCGGACGTGAAATACGTCGCCAATGACGGACGCCATGTCTATTACACCTCAGCCGAGGTCTCCCCTGTCGAGAACCATCTCTTCCGGGTGGAACTGAAGCGGCGCAAGGGCAGGCTGGAGCCGGGCAAGGCGGACAGATTGACCTTCGGGGAGGGCTGGCACGAGGTTCTGATGGATGAAGACTGCAGCAGCTTCATTGACCGCTGGTCCAGTCTGAACAACCCCGGGACCATACAGAGGGTGAGCTGCGACGGAAAGAAGCGCGAGACCCTCTCGCAGGCGGCGGACCCTACTTTGGACTGGGCCTTCTGCGAAATCGAGCTCGGCACGGTTCCGAGCGCCGACGGCAGATACGAGAACTGGTACAGGCTCATACGGCCGAAGGACTTCGACCCGCAGAAGAAATATCCCGTGATCGTATATGTATATGGCGGCCCGCATTCGCAGATGGTGCGCAACAGCTGGCTGGCACAGTTGCGGCGCTGGGAAATGTATATGGCCCAAAGGGGCTATCTGGTCTATGTCCAGGACAACAGGGGCACCGAGAACAGGGGCGCCGAATTCGAGAAGGCCATACACAGGCAGTGCGGCAGCGCGGAGACGGCCGACCAGCTCAAGGGACTGGAAATGCTGATGGGACTGCCGTACGTGGACCGCGAGCGCATAGGCGTGCACGGCTGGAGCTACGGCGGCTTCATGACCATAAGCCTGATGACGGCCAGGCCTGACATCTTCAAGGTGGGAGTGGCCGGCGGACCGGTAATCGACTGGAAGTGGTACGAGGTGATGTACGGCGAACGCTATATGGACAGGCCGGAGGAAAACCCGGAGGGCTACGCCGCCAGCAGTCTTATGGGCAAGGCCGGGAAACTCAAGGGAAAACTGCTGATATGCCAGGGAGCTGTGGACAACACCGTGGTCTGGGAACACAGTCTCAGCTTCATACAGGAGTGCATAGACCTGGGCATACAGGTGGACTACTTCCCTTACCCCGTGGCCGAACACAATGTAATGGGACGCAACCGCATACACCTGATGGACAAGGTGTCCCTCTATTTCGAAGATTATCTCTGAGACGATGAAACAATTCTGGAGGACTCTACGCAGATTCGTGAAGCCTTACAGGGCTTATGTTTTTGGAGCCGTCGGGCTGAATATGCTCTCGGCGGTCTTCAACATATTCTCCTTCTCACTGATCATACCCATCTTGCAGATACTCTTCAAGATGGACACAACCCAATACGTGCATATTCCGTGGGACAGTGCCGACCTTAGTCTCAAGGAACTGGTTATCAACAACTTCTACGCCTATTGCCAGGAGCTGATAGCGAGCTCCGGGGAATCCCGCGCCCTGCTTCTGATAGGCCTGTTCTTCGCGGCGATGACCCTGGTCAAGTGCTCAAGCTACTTCGGGGCCTCCGCAATTATGATCCCTCTGCGCACCGGCGTGGTGAGGGACCTGCGCACCAAGGTTTACGACAAGCTTATGGGCCTGCCTCTGGGCTTCTTCTCCAACGAGCGCAAGGGCGACATAGTGGCCAGGATGAGCGGGGACGTGAGCGAGGTGGAGAACTCGATAATGAGCTCGCTGGATATGCTGCTGAAGAATCCTATACTGATAATCATCTACTTCGGCACCCTGATAGCGGTGAGCTGGGAGCTTACCCTCTTCACCCTTGCCGTGGTGCCGCTGATGGCCTGGGGAATGGGAGCCCTCGGACGCACCCTGAAGAAAAAGTCCCTCAGGGCCCAGGGCAAGTGGTCGGACATAATGTCTCAGCTGGACGAAACCCTCGGCGGCCTCCGCATAATCAAGGCCTTCAATGCCGAGGACAAGATGAGAGACCGTTTCAGGGGCACCTGTGACGATTACAGGCGCATTTCCGGCCGCGTGGCCACCCGTCAGGCCGCGGCCCATCCAGTCAGCGAGTTCCTCGGAACCCTGATGATAATCGTGGTGCTCTGGTTCGGAGGACGCCTCATCCTCAGCGGTTCCCAGCTGATAGACGCCCCGACCTTCATCTTCTATATGCTCATACTCTACAGCGTGCTGCAGCCTATCAAGGACTTCTCGAAGGCGAGCTACAGCATTCCGAAGGGCCTCGCATCCATGGAGAGGATAGACAAGATACTCCTGGCCGAGAACAATGTGAAAGAGGCCGCAGACGCCGCTCCGGTGAAGGGTTTCAGCGACTGCATCGAATTCAGGGACGTGCATTTCAGCTACGACGGGGAACGCGAGGTACTCAAGGATATAAACATACGCATCCCCAAGGGCAGCACAGTTGCGATAGTAGGACAGTCCGGCAGCGGCAAGTCCACGCTCGTGGACCTCATACCGAGGTACTGGGACGTCAGTTCGGGCAGCATAAGCATAGACGGCAGGGACATACGCGGACTCCGCATCCAGGACCTGCGCGGCCTGATAGGCAATGTCAACCAGGAGGCCATACTCTTCAACGACAGCATATTCAACAATATCGCCTTCGGAGTGGAGAACGCCACCATGGAGGAGGTGGTCGCAGCGGCGAAGATAGCCAACGCCCACGATTTCATAATGGAGAAGGAGGAGGGCTATATGACCAACATAGGCGACAGGGGCAGCAAGCTCTCGGGCGGACAGCGCCAGAGAATCAGCATTGCGAGGGCCATACTCGCCAACCCGGACATACTCATACTCGATGAGGCAACCTCGGCCCTCGACACCGAGTCCGAGAGACTGGTGCAGGAGGCGCTGGACCGCCTGACAAGCAGCAGGACCACCATTGCCATCGCCCACCGCCTGTCCACCATAAAGAATGCCGACGAGATTCTGGTAATGAACGAGGGACGCATTGTGGAACGCGGACGCCACGACGAGCTGGTGGCTCTTGACGGCTATTACAAGAAACTGAATGATATGCAGGCCTTATGATGAATCCAAAGACTGTGAAACTTTGCTGGAGGTTGCTTGCCCTGCTCTATCTGGGAGCGGTCGCCTACCTCTGTTTCGGCCATCTGTCTCCTGACGAGAGTCTGCCGAGAGCGATTTTCGGCATCCCTTCGGACAAGATCGCCCACTTCGGAATGTTCTTCCCCTTCCCTATCATAGCCATATATGCCTTTCATAACAGCAAGGGCAGGCCGGGACGCTTCTTCGTCTTCCTCGCGATAAGCTATTTCCTCGGAATGATGCTGGCTATGGGTACGGAGCTGATCCAGGGCACCACAGACTACAGAAGTTCCGATATGCTGGACCTCGTGGCCGACTCGCTGGGACTTATGACCGGCTGTGTCACGGTAACGGTAATCAAATCCTTCGGCGGAAAATGGTAAGGAAACTGCTCCTCTCCCTCTGCTGCCTTGCCGGGATGGCTTGCAGCGGAACCCTTCTGGCCCAGACCAGACTGGACGTGGCGGATTTCAAGGAGGAATGCGACTCGCTGACCGCCTTGCTGGAAAAGCGCACGCAAGTGCGTTCCGTGGTGCGTATCAAACAGCTGAGCGCCAACGGCCAGCTGCTGAATTTCAGCTTCACGGAACACATAGGCGACTGGAGATGGACCAGGGAGGACATCAGATGGTTCCGCAAGGAGCTTAAGGCAAGACTCCCGGAGAAATACAAGGACTACAGCATAGGCGAACTCAAGTGCCGCAAGCTCGACCTCAACCGCTATGTCACTCCTGTCAGGAATGACAACGGCCGTCCGGCGGAAACGGCATACAGGGTCAGGGACCACCGCAGCGAAGTGAAGCCCCTGGTGACGAGGGTGGAGTCCGAGAGCTATGACAAGGGCCTGAGCGGCAGGCACATAGCCCTGTGGCAGAGCCACGGCCGCTATTTCGAGGAGAAGCTGGACCGCTGGGAGTGGCAGAGAGCCACCATCTTCGAGACCGTGGAAGACCTCTACACCCAGAGTTACGTGCTGCCTTTCCTCGTTCCTATGCTGGAGAATGCCGGAGCCGTGGTGATGCTGCCGCGCGAGAGGGATTTCAGCCGCATCGAGCGTCTGGCCGACAACGACCCCGCATTGGACGGCAGCTGCGACAGCTACACCGAAAAAGGAGACTGGAGCGATGCAGGAACGGGCTTCCGCAACGCCAAGAGCGAATATACGGGCATAGACAATCCTTTCCGTATGGGCAGCGCCAGAAAGGCAGCCCAGAAGGCGGGCTCGGAGGCGAGCGCCAGCTGGAGCGTGGACATGCCTGAACGCGGCAGCTATGCCGTATATGTTTCATATACCACCCTGGAGAACAGCACCGACTGTGCAAGCTACACCGTCCACCATCTGGGCGGCGACACCCATTTCAGAGTGAACCAGCAGATGGGAGGCGGAATGTGGGTATATCTGGGTGATTTCGAACTCCCGGAGGGGCGCAGCACCGTCGTCACCCTCGACTGCGGAGTGCCGGAGGGCTGCAGTTCCAAGGGCAAGTCGGTCAGCGCCGATGCCGTGAAGGTGGGTGGCGGAATGGGCAACATAGCCAGGTCCTCGTCCGGAAGCGGCAACCCTCCCGTATGCTCCGGAATGCCGAGATTCACCGAAGGAGCCCGCTACTGGCTGCAGTGGTCGGGGTTCGACGAAAAAGTCTGGAACCTCAACGAACAGAAATCCGACTACAGGGACGATTTCATGTGCAGGGGACCGTGGGTGCAGCATCTGAGCGGAGGCTCGAGGATCAACCCGAAGGAGGAAGGAAAGCATATACCCGTGGACCTCTCCTTCGCCTTCCACACCGACGCCGGCACCAGACTGGGCGACACCATTGTGGGCACCCTTGCCATATACACCCTGCTGAAAGAGAATTCCCGCGAATATACGGACGGCAGCGACAGGATGGCCGCAAGGGAATACACCGAGCTGGTTCAGGGCCAGATTGTGGATGACATACGCGCCGGATTCGAGCCGCAATGGAGCCGCAGGCAGCTCTGGGACCGTTCCTATAGCGAGTCCCGCATGCCTAATGTGCCGGCTATGCTGCTCGAGCTGCTCTCGCACCAGAATTTCGCGGATATGAAATACGGCCTGGACCCGGCCTTCCGCTTCACCGTAAGCCGCTCCATCTACAAGGGCATGCTCAAGTTCCTGAGCAACCGCTACGGCTGCAGCTATGTCGTGCAGCCCCTGCCTGTGAACTCCTTCTCAGCAAGCTTCCTCAGGGACTCGGACGGGGAGCTGGCAATGGACGGCGAGGGCCGCTTCAGGATGTGCCTTAAATGGAAAGATACGCCCGACAGCCTGGAAGAGACGGCAGTCGCAGACCATTATATATTATATACGCGAAAGAACGACGGCGGCTGGGACAATGGACGCAGGATAGACTGCAGCTGGGACGGCGACTTCCGCAGCTGCGAGACGGCCATAGAGCCGGGGAGCATATATTCCTGGAAAGTGGAGGCCTGCAACGCCGGCGGACGCAGCTTCCCTTCGCGGACGATGAGCGCAGGCATACCTTTGCAGGCCATAAGCAGCGACGGCAAATCCCTGACCAGCACGGCCGTACTGGCAGTTGACAACTTCGACCGCGTTGCCTCGCCTACCTGGTACGACTCTTACGAATATGCAGGCTTCGACAACCGTCAGGACGGCGGAATAGGATATATGTACGACTGCGCCTACATAGGCGATATGTACGAATGGCACCGCCACCTGCCGTGGATGGACGACGACTGTCCCGGCTTCGGCGGCTCCTACACCGACTGGGCGGACCGTATCGTAGCCGGCAACACGATGGACTGGAGCGCAAGGCACGGCAAGCTGATCTTCGACTGCGGATATGCCTTCTGTTCCGCATCGTCGGACGCATTCGCCGCCACGCCTGAACTGGCCGAAGGCATATATGCCCTCGATCTGATATGCGGCAAGCAGGTCAGCAGCTACAGCGGCGCCGGCAGATTCCCGGCCCGCCACACGGTCTTCCCCGAAGGGCTGCAGGAAGCCATACGCAAGTACTGCGGCAGGGGCGGAAACCTGCTGGTCAGCGGAGCATATATAGCCACGGACGCCTGGGGAGGCATATATCCCTTCCGGCAGGACAGTCTGAGCGCAGTGAAGGCAAGGGAGTTCTGCAAGGAGGTGCTGGGCTACAAGTGGCTGAGCAACTATGCCAGCCGCAGCTGCGAGGCAAGGGGCTGCTGGATGAGCTATATGCCGGAGAAAATCGCCTGCCGCCGCAATCCGTGCGAGGAGGGCTACGGAATAGAGTCTCCGGACGGAATAGTGCCGGCCGACTCGAAGGGAATAAGCATAATGCGCTACTCGGACAGCAATGTATCCGCCGGAGTCATATTCAGGAACAGGGGCTACAGCTGCCTGAGCCTGGGTTTCCCTATCGAAACGATTGACGATGAAAAGCAGGCCGCAGCGCTTATGAAGGCCTCCATTGAACTGATATTGAACAAATAACCACAATATGAGAAACACTATCATTATCTGTGCGGCCCTGGTTGCGGCCGCCTGCAGCACCGGAAACGCTCCGGTGCTCATTCCCGAGGAGAATTTCTCGGAAACGATTGACGGAAAACAGGTTGAACTCTGCACGATAAGAGGCGGAGAGCTCACGCTCCAGGCGACCAATTACGGCTGCCGGGTTGTAAGTCTCTGGGCCCCTGACCGCAACGGGAAACTGGAGGACGTGGTGCTGGGCTACGACTGCCTGGAGAAATATGTGCATAACAGCGGCGAGCGCTTCCTCGGCCCTACGGTGGGACCGGTGGCGAACCGCATCGCCAATGGAAAGTTCAGCGTCGATGGGATCGAATACACTCTCCCGCAGAACAACAACGGCCAGACCCTCCACGGAGGCCTCAAGGGCGTCGATCTGCTGGTCTGGGACATAGTTGACAGGACTGACAGTTCCCTGACCATGAGTCTCTGCCGCGAGAAGGGACTGGACGGCTTCCCGGGCGACATCCACGTGGAGGTCAGCTACACCCTCACTTCCGACAACCGCTTTGTGATAAGCTACAGGGCCGACAGCGACGAGGCCTGCCCTCTCAACTTCTCCAACCACAGCATTTTCAACCTCAAGGGCGAGGGCAACGGCACTATCCTCGACCACGAGCTGACCATTTTCGCTGACGCAACCACCCCTGTGGACTCCGTACTTATCCCGACCGGAGAGATAGCCCCTGTGGAGGGCACTCCTTTCGACTTCAGGGAGGCCCACACCATAGGCGAGCGCATAGATGCAGATGACGAGCAGCTGCGCAACGGAAACGGCTATGACCACAACTGGGTGCTCAGACGCGAGAGCGAGGACGGAGTGGAGCTGGCCGCCATACTCTACGAGCCGGCTTCCGGACGTGAGATGAGGGTTTACACCGACCAGAAAGGCCTGCAGTTCTATGCCGGAAACTTCTTCGACGGTCTGTCAAGCGGCAAGTACGGCAGGACCTTCGATTTCCGCGAGGCCCTGGCCCTCGAGACCCAGAACTTCCCGGACGCAGTCAACCACGAGAACTTCCCTGAAAGCATATACAGGCCCGGTGAAGAGTATCACCAGACCTGCATATACGAATTCAATGTAAGGTAAGCCGCTCTCAGGCGAGCCTTCCAGGATATGCCTTAAGGCCCTCTGCAAGTATGTGGAGGGCTTTTTTGAGCTCAGGCACCTCGAGGACGTAGGCAATGCGGACCTGACGGGTGCCCTCGCCCGGAGTCTTGTAGAATGAGGCGACAGGTGTGGTCATGGTGGTCGCACCCTCGTAGCGGAAGTCGGTGAGCATCCAGCGGCAGAAGGACTCCGCACTGTCAACCGGCAGTTCGGCTATGGTGTAGAAGGCGCCGAGAGGCTTCGGAGCGAATACGCCCGGGATGGCATTGAGCATCTCCACCGCGCAGTCGCGTCTGGCTATGTACTCGGCCTTGACGGCATCGAAGTACTCGTCAGGTGTGTCCAGGGCGCCCATTGCGGCATACTGGCCGAGGACAGGCGGGCAGAGACGGCTCTGACCGAACTTGAGCGCAGCAGCCATAACCTCCTTGTTGTGGGATGCCATGCAGCCTATGCGGGCTCCGCAGAGATTGTAGCGCTTGGAAACGGAATCCACGAGTATGACGTTCTGGTCCAGGTCAGGAATATTCATTGCCGAGAAGTGCGGTTCGTCGGTGTAGCAGAACTCGCGATAGACCTCGTCGCTGATGAGGAAGAGGTCGTGGCGGCGGCAGAAGTCTCCCAGCTGGAGCATTTCCTCGCGGGAGAAGAGCTTGCCCGTAGGATTGCAAGGGTTGCTGATGAGCACGGCCTTGGTCCTGTCGCTGACCAGTTTCTCGAACTCCTCTATAGGCGGCACCTTGAAGCCGTCGCGTATGTCGGTGTGCACGGCCTTGAGCACTATGCCGTTGAGCTGCGCGAAGGTGTTGTAATTGGTGTAATACGGCTCTATGACTATGATTTCGTCGCCTGCGTCCGCCGCAATCTGCATCGCTACGGAGAAGGCCTCGCTGCCGGCCACGTCTATGATGATCTCGGAGAGGTCCAGTTCTATGCCTATCTTGCGGTAGTATTTCTCTATCATTCCCTTGCGGAGCTCGGCGAAACCGAGGGAGTTGGTATAGGAGAGATGGTCTATCTCCCTGCACTTGCGGGCCACTGCCTCGAGGGCGCACTCCGGGGACTTGATGTCCGGAGCTCCCACGTTGAGATGATAGACCTTGACGCCATCTGCCTTCGCAGCGTCTGCGAGGGGAACGAGCTTCCTGATTGCGGAAGCGGGCATTGATTCTGCCTTCCTGGAAATTTTAGCCATTATCTTATGCTTGTTTTGATGAAAATTCTCTGATTTTCTGTTCGTCGCTGAGCGGACAGACAAGAAGCCGTCCGTCCCTCTCGGCCACTATGTAGCCGTCGAGCGCGTCGAGGACCACCCTGCGGAGCCCGTCCACGTGAACTATGCAGTTCTTGCAGTCCCAGAGTTCCGCACTGCCGCTGCTTACCACGGCATTGTTCTGCCTGTCCTGCGGCAGATTGGCCTTGAGAGAGCCCCAGGTGCCCAGATCCGACCAGCCGAAATCGCCAGGGATGGTGTAGATGTCCGGGGACTTCTCCATTACAGCATAGTCTATGCTGATTTTCTCGCACTGAGGGAAGAGTTCCCCGAGCACGGCGCTCTCGTCAGGCGTTCCGAAGGATTCCGCAATGCGGTCCATAATGGAGCATATCCCGGGTGCATATTCCCTCAGTGCCGCGGTGATGGTGGAGAGTTTCCACACGAATATGCCGGCATTCCAGAGGTAGCGGCCATCCCTGATATACTTCGCGGCCGTAGGGGCGTCGGGTTTCTCCTTGAAGGCGGTGACCTTGAAGGCTTCCTCTCCCAGGGCCTCGCCCGTCTCTATGTAGCCGTATCCGGTCTCAGGACGCAGGGGCTTTATGCCCACGGTGAATATCCTGGTGGAAGATGCCGTAAGGGAGAGGGCCGTGCCTATCACCCTGCGGTACTCCGCACTGTCCAGCACAAAGGCATCGGCAGGGCTGACCACGATATTGGAATCGGGATTGACGCGGGCTATCTTCCAGCAGGCGTATGCGATGCAGGGCGCGGTGTTGCGCGAAGCCGGTTCGGGAAGTATGTTCGCTTCCGGCACCTCCGGCAGCTGCCCGCGGACCAGGTCCACATATTTCTCGGAAGTGACTATCCACACGTTCTGCGGCTTGCAGAGCGCACCCTCTCCCTTGCAGAAGCGGTCGTAAGTCATCTGTATCATAGTGCGTCCCGTTCCCAGCACGTCAATGAACTGCTTCGGGACTTCCGGGGTGCTCATAGGCCAGAAACGGCTGCCTATCCCACCTGCCATTATTACCACCTGAGTTTCCATATCTTCGTATTTTCTGTTGTCAGCTCAATCCTGTTATCTGTCCGTCCACAAGGTCTATGCGCAGGGCCTGAGGGGACTTCGGGAGTCCCGGCATCCGGATTATGGAGCCGGCCACCGCAACCAGCATCTCGGCGCCCGCGTTCACCACTATGTCGCGTATGGCTATGCGGAAGCCGCGCGGGGAACCGTAGGCCTTCGGATCCTGGGAGAAGGAATATTGTGTCTTTGCTATGCACACCGGGAAGCCGCCGAAGCCGTTGCGCTCCGCCTCTTCGATATGGGCGAGGGCCTCTTCGCTGAAATCGACGCCGTCGGCCCCATAGACACGGGTTGCCACCGCCTCTATCTTCTCCCTGACGGAGGCCTCCAGAGGGTAGGCATATTCCAAGTCTGCGGAAGGATGCTTTTCTATGGTCTCCACGACCAGGTCCGCCAGTTCCACTGCTCCCCTGCCGCCCTCGTTGAAGGCGTTGTTCACCGCGAAGGGTACTCCCAGGCTGGCGCAATGCTCACGCACCAGCTCCATCTCTGCCCCTGTGTCGGAGGCGAAACGGTTGAAGCAGACCACCACGCTCTGTCCGAAGGAGCGTATGAGTTCTATATGCCTGTCCAGATTGCAGAAGCCCTTCACCACCGCTTCGGGATTCTCCTCGCTGAGCCGGGAGGCATCCGCGCCGCCATGCATCTTGAGCCCCTGCAGAGTGGCCACAAGCACGGTCAGAGCCGGTTTCAGGCCGCCTGCACGGCACTTTATGTCATAGAATTTCTCGGCGCCAAGGTCAGAGGCGAATCCGGCCTCGGTTATGGCGTAATCGCCGAAGCGCTGGGCCATACGGGTGGCCAGCAGGGAGTTGCAGCCGTGGGCTATATTGGCGAAAGGTCCGCCGTGTATGAAGGCCGGAGTGTTTTCGGTGGTCTGGACCAGATTGGGATTGATGGCGTCCTTCAGCAGCACGGTGATGGCTCCGCCTATGCCCAGGTCCCTCACTCTCAATGGCCTGTCATCCCAGGTGTAGCCCAGGAGTATGTTGTCTATGCGTCTGCGCAGGTCATCCAGGTCCTTTGCGAGACAGAGTATGGCCATTATCTCGGAGGCCGGGGTAATGTCGAAGCCCGACTCGTGGGGCTCTCCGTTCACAGCCGGCCCGAGGCAGGTCATTATCTGCCTGAGGGAACGGTCATTGACATCCAGGACCCTGCGCCAGAGTATCTCCTTCATTCTGAAGCCTTCCTCCCTGTGCTGGTAAATGTAGTTGTCCAGGAGGGCGGAAATCATATTGTTGGCGGAGGTTACCGCGTGGAAGTCTCCAGTAAAATGCAGGTTTATCCTGTCCATGGGGAGCACCTGGGCATATCCACCACCGGCCGCTCCGCCCTTCATGCCGAAACAGGGTCCCAGAGAGGGTTCCCTGAGGGCCAGGACCGCTTTGTAACCGCGACGGGCCATTCCCAGGGCCAGCCCCACCGAAACGGTGGTCTTGCCTATTCCCGCCTTGGTGGGAGTGATGGCAGTCACGAGTATGAGCTTGCCTTCCTTCCTGTTCTCCCCTGCCTTCAGGCCGTAGGGGACCTTGGCTATGTAGCGTCCGTAAGCTTCTATCTCTTCCCGGTCTATGCCAAGCCCGGCAGCTATCTCTTCTATGGGCTTGAGAGGCGTTTCCCTTGCGATTTCGATATCAGATTTCATAGAGGTTCAAAATAGCCTTCAAAATTAACAAAAATAGCCTGCATATCACAATTTGATTGAAGTTCTGTGAATATTGAAGAAAAGTACTCCCAAAATTCGCAGGAATTCACTTACTTAGGGCTTATGGAAGAAATGAGAATGGAAGCCCTGCTCCTGGCCCTGCTGCAGGAGGGGGACAGCGCTCTGGAAGAAGGGGCGATGGAATACGGAGACAAGATCATACAGCTGAAGGACGAGATACGCGATACCGAGATGCTGCTGGAGCGTCTGAGACGCCTGCTGGCGGATTACGGCAAAAGTGATAATATACTGCAGGAAATAGCTGCGGGACAGCGTCTGGAACTGACGGAAGGCATGGACGTGCTGATAGACGGGAAAAAGATAAGCATGACTCCCCTGCCCAAGGCCTTGTTCCTGCTCTTCTGGAGGCATCCCGAAGGCATTTGTTTCAAGGACATGTCCGACTACAGGGAGGAACTGGTGGAACTCTACGGAAGGACCAGCCGCAGCGATGACCCGGAGCGCTTCCGCAGCACCATCGACAGGCTCATAGACCTGGACAGCAACTCTCTCGACACCCAGCGCTATCTTCTGAAGAGGCAGCTGGAGGCACAAATGAACCCCTCTGATGCCGCCATGTTCTGCATAAGGGGCTCCAGAGGGGAAAAGAAAGTCATTCCGGCCTCCCGAAGGAGGAAGTGATTATTCCACGTGGTCGCGGAGGAAGGCCCTTACGCGGGCAGTGTACTCCGCAGGATGGTTGCGGTAGGAATTGGCGTGGTCAGTGTCCTCGACCAGCCACATCTCCTTGTAGCCTGAGGTCTTGGCATCAAAGTTCACGTATATGTCCGAAGTAGGGACATAGTCGTCGCTGTCGCCGTGGATGAAGAGCATAGGCTTGTCGCAGCGGGCGAGCTGGTTGACGGATGATGCCTCCTTGAAGCTCCAGCCGTACTTGATGCGGCAGATGAAGTCGGCGCCGTAGAGTATAGGGAAAGGCGGCAGGCCGAACTGGCCCTTGAGCTCCTTGCGGAACTGGTTCCATACGGAGCTGTAGCCGCAGTCCTCGATGAAGCCTTTCACATATTCCGGGAGTTCGTCGCCGGAAACCATCATGGTGGTCGCTCCACCCATTGAGATGCCGTGGACAACCATCAGACTGTCGTCGAAGATGGAGTGGGCCACAGGAATCCACTGTTCCACGTCGAGACGGTCCTTCCAGCCCATCTGTATGGCCTCGCCCTCGCTGTTGCCGTGATAGTTCAGGTTCGGGAGCATTATGTTGTAGCCGAGGGAATCCCTGAACATACGGCCGATCATCATCATGTGCATCGGGTTGGCGGTATAGCCGTGGACTATCATTGCGGTCTTGCGGCTTGGCTGCGGAGCTGCGGCATAGAAGGCGTTGATAAGGAAGCCCTGGTCATCGGTGATGCTGGTGTCGCGGAGTATGCCCTGGGCCTCCAGGCTGTCCAGCCACTCTTCGAGCAGAGGATATTTTTCGTCGAGACCCTCTCTGTAGCGGGCCATCGCCTCTGCGCCGGTGTCATCCGGATTGAGGGCGTAGTTGACCATATAGGCACCGCCACCGAAAGTGACTGCGAGAAGGAGTACAAGCAGGACGGCAAGCGTCCATACTATGGCTTTTACAGGTTTTTTCATATTCAGACGGTATTATTTGGTTCCGAAAATACGGTCGCCTGCATCGCCGAGACCCGGGAGTATGTAGCAGTCCTCGTTGAGGGTGCGGTCCACTGCAGCAACGTATATATCCACGTCTGGATGGGCCTCCATAACGGCGTTCACGCCTTCAGGGGCGGCTACGAGGCACATAAGGCGTATGTCGCGGCAGCCGTGTTCCTTGAGCAGCGCGATTGCGTCACAGGCGCTGCCGCCGGTGGCAAGCATAGGGTCGGTGAGTATCACCATTCTCTCGGATATGCCCTTTGGAAGCTTGCAGTAGTACGGCACCGGCTTGTGAGTGCTCTCGTCGCGGTAGAGTCCTATATGTCCGACCCTGGCTACAGGCAGGAGGGCGAGCAGTCCTTCGACCATACCCAGTCCGGCGCGGAGGATAGGTACGAGGGCCACCTTTTTGCCCGCTATCATTTTCATTTTGGTCTTCTCCATAGGAGTCTCAATCTCGACCTCCTTCAGAGGGAAGTCACGGGTGACCTCGTAGCCCATTATGAGGGAGATCTCATAAAGGAGTTCACGGAAATCTTTGGAAGGGGTGTTCTTGTCCCTCATGATCGTAAGCTTGTGCTGGATCATCGGGTGGTCGATTACATGCAATTGGCTCATAGCGGTAAAGTGTTATATTTCGTCAAAGTTAGACTTTTTTCTGAATACATTGAGCTGAGTTGACAGAAGAATTGCCGCCAATATCGCTCCCAGCACGTCACTTATGGCGCAGGCAGTCCAGATACCCATCAGACCCGGGGCGGAAAAGCGCTCGAATATGAGCGGAATAATGTAAATCATAGGGAGCAGGAAGATGACCTGACGGCTCAGACTGGTGATTATGGCTATAAACGGCTTGTCGATGGACTGGAAGAAGTTGGAGTTGGTTATGGTGAAACCGACCAGAGGGAAGAAAAGCAGCAGCAGACGCAAAGCCGGCACGGTCATATCAATCATATTGCTGTCGTTTGTGAATATGGCGGCGAGGACGCGCGGCATCGCGAGTCCCAGCAGGGCGGCCAGGGCTCCGACGCCTATATTGAAACGCATTGTCTTGACATATACGCTCTTAAGCCTGTCCCCGTGGCCGGCCCCGTAATTGTAGCCGGCAATAGGCTGCATGCCCTGACACAGTCCCAGCATAAACATCACCATAAAGCTGCAGAAGGTGTTCACTATGCCGTAGGTGCCCACAGCCAGGTCGGCGGCGTTCTCTCCGAAGACTCCGCTCAGCCGGCCTCCGTAGCGGAGCAGCTGGGTGTTGAGCATAGCCACGACGGCAGATGCGGCAAGGTTCATCAGGAACGGGCTCATTCCTATCATCAGTATGTTCTTGAAGATGTACAGACGCGGCTTCCAGGCGTGGGAGCGGAAGCGTATGAAAGACTTGGGGCTGCAGAAGTGCAGAAGCGACGCGATTCCGGTCAGGAACATCGAGATGGTGGTTGCCCAGGCGGCCCCGGCTATGCCCCACTTGAACACGAAAATGAAAACAGGGTCGAGAATAACGTTCAGTATGGCGCCCGAGACGAGTATGTACATCGACTTCATAGGGTAGCCGCTCGCCCTCATCAGACCCGTCAGGTTGAAGGTGAGGGTCGTGAAGAACATTCCCGGCAGCACGATGAGCATATAGGTCCTGGCATAGTCCAGGGTGAGGTCGGAGGCTCCGAACATACCGAGTATGTCATCGAGGAAGGAATAGCCGACGCCGAGGAAGAGGGCTCCGAAGGCAAAAGTCAGCAGGAGACTGTTGCCAAGTATATTCTCCGCCCAGGCTATGTCCCTCTTGCCCAGCACTATGGACATTCTGGCGGACGAACCGGCGCCCACCAGGGAGCCGAAGGCGTGTATGACGTTCATTATGGGCATAGTGATGGCCAGGCCGGCTATTGCCATGGCATCCACGCCCTGTCCGAGAAATATCCTGTCCGCTATGTTGTATATCGAAGCGATTACCTGGCTGATGACCGCCGGGAGGGCATAGGCGAAGAGAAGTCTCCCTATTTTGCCACTGCCTAATTCTTTTGTTCTGTCTTCCATAATTTGCGCGCAAAAGTACAAAAAAATTATAAAAAATTGGAACTCCGGGCCCGCGACAGTCACGTCGCAGAACCCGGAGCATCGTTTATCAGATATTTATGTTGTGCCGTTATTCTTCTTTTGTGTGTTCGATCACGTCGTTGAAGGCGTTCATCAGATTGCTGCGCATCCTGAATGCGACTATAATCCCTATGATTGCCCCGACTGTCACTCCGCCCAGCATGCACCACAGGAGCAGGGCTTCATCCACGGATCTGGAGATTTCAATGCCGAACCATGCTATCCATACGAGCAGCGGGATGAAAGACAATTTCCAGAAGATGTCATATTCCCTCTTGAGCTTTTTCATTCTCCTGGCGGAAGAGGCCATATCCATAGTATAGGCATCCGTGCTCCTTATGCGGCCCAGCAGGTAGATGGTCGTACCCATGCAGACCAGCATCATAAGCACCGTGAAGATATTGAAGAAAATCGAGGTGTGCAGTATGAAAGGCAGGTAAGTGAATGCCCATACTATCACGGACACCGCAGCTGCAACCTCTATGACGACGTGACGGCGTATAAGCGAGTAGTCCTTCATTATGGCCTTCTTGACCATATCCTCGTTGACCAGTTTTTCCTTCGCCAGCTTCTCTTTGAGTATGGCGGCCTGCGCACGCATCTGCTCAAGAGTAAGGTCTTCGTTTTCTTTCATTTCCATAACTAATCCCCGTTATTCATTCTGATGAGTTGCTGTCTGATCCTGACCAGCTTGACAGAAACGTTCTTTGCGGATATGCCGACTATGGCGCCTATCTCGTCGTAGCTGAGATTCTCCAGCCAGAGCAGCACTATGGCCCTGTCCACCAGACCGAGACGGCTGATGCGGGCGTGGAGCTGACGCACCTGGCTGTTGTCCGGGTCGTTGTCGGCAAAAAAATCGGCCTCCATATCGAGCGGCACCCTCTGCCCAGCCTTCTTCTTTTTCCTGTCGGCCGAAATGCAGGTGTTCAGGCTCACTCTCCAGATCCAGGTATCCAGCTTGGACTCTCCGCGGAAGGAGCCGTAGCCCTTCCACAGATTGATGAGCACATCCTGGAAGAGGTCGTTGACCTCATCCTTGTCCTGGGAGAACATATAGCACACCGTGTAGATCGTGTCCTTGTGTTCCTTCACCAGACGGGAAAACTCGATTTCCTTGTCCTTCTTTTCTGTCATTCTTTCAGAATCGTTACGCCCATTAGACGCAGCTTGCGGAGAAAAACTACAGGTCTGCCGAAATTTTTTATTGCATCGCGGCGGCGAGAAGTTTGTTCAGCTCCTCCTCCGGTATTTCGCCGTCCAGACAGATGAAAGCCGTATCCCCTCCGTCATCCGCGATCATTATGAAGCTTTCTATCAGTCCGTTGTGTGATATCGTGTATATGGACATAGTAGAACCTTCCTCCTTGGCTTCCATCATCAGTTCATACTTTCCCTTGGCAACCGCCGCAGCCACGTCCTTCTTCATCTGCGCCTTCGAAGCGGAAGAACCGTTCTCCATATTTATAAGGTAGAAGCCCTTCAGGCTCTTGACAAGAGGAGCTATGTCCAGATTGTCGTCGCTGATCCTGAGTTCCGGCAGATTGCCCACCAGCCTGAACATGGCCGGAGAAATATATACGCTCTGCACGCCCGGCTTGCCGGAGTAAGTGTTGTATATCGCCCTTCCTTCCTGAGCGAATGCGGCTATAGAAAGCAGAGCCGCGGCTGCCATTGCAAATATCTTTTTCATTTCGTTTTTCGATTCGCTTATATTTTCAAACTTATTTGAGCAATTCCCTGGTAATGCGGAGTCCGTTCTCCATCGCAGGGCTCTCCATACTTTCCTGAACGTTGGACCCTATGCGTCCAAGTGCACTCTGGAGGTAGGCGTAGGCCTCTTCCGGGCTGCTGAATGTGTCCTCCGGTTCGGCATAGAGGTCTTTGCCCGGATGGTTCAGTATCAGCAGGCAGGCGGTCAGGGCTGCAGCAACGGAGCATACGCCTCCGACTATTTTGAACATATTCCTGCGTCCGGCCGCTCCCCTCCTGGCTTCGAGTGCCGTCCTGACCGAACGGTCAAGCCCTTCCGGAACCTCGATCCGGCTGTCGTTCGATATGGCTTCGAGTTCGCTGTCACTCAGATTCATTATGTCTTCAAGCTTCTTCATATCTTCTGGCTTTTTCCATTTCGTTTCTCAGATTCTTTCTTGCAAGGGTCAGACTGACCCGGACATTGACCTGCGAAAGGCCTGTGAGTTCGGAAATCCTGGCGTATTCCATTTCCTGGAACACTCTCATTTCCAGCAGTTTCTTCTGTTTCTCAGGGAGCTTTTCCATCGCCTTTCGCAGCAGGAGGATTTCTTCCCTGCGCCCGAGACCTTCCTCCGGACTTTCTTCCGTTCCCGCCGAGAGCTCATCCAGAGCCGTCTGCCGGTGCCTGGTCCTGCTGCGTATCCTGTCTATGCAGCGGTTGCGCAGCAGGTGCAGTCCATAGGCCTTGGGGTTGTCGATAGAGTCGAGCTGCTCCCGCATGTCCCAGAGTTTCAGGTAAAGGTCCTGGACAGCATCCCTGGCCTCATCCTCATTCTCAAGGATGTAGAATGCCAGTCTGTAGAACGCTGCCTGATGAGGCAGCCAGACGCTGTCAAAAACTGCGGAATCCATCAGTCGGCCATCAGGGAGCTAAGTTCATTCACATCCACGCTGCCCTTCACATATATCAGGGCTTCGCCGTCCACGTCTATGACTATGCCGTTCACGACACCTTTGTCACTGATTCCAGATGCCCAGATCTTCACATTGTCTTCTTCGTCCATACATTCGAGAAGGAGCTGTTCCGGCTTGAGGAATCTGTCCAGTCCGTCGCGGAAGGCGGAAGCGTCGGCAGACGAGGCCTCCTCGTAATCGACGACTATCAGACCTTTGACGTCACGGCAGGCTTTGAGGGCGGTCCTTGCCTCGGGATCCATATCCTCGGAAAACATTGCGACGCCGGCGGCCGAGCGGGCTATGGCGGTGAGCAGCCCGTTGACATAGACTACATTGAAGCCGTCCTTTCTGTTGAAATCGCGTACAAGGGAGCGGAGTTCGCTGTCAGTCTTGGCAACAGCATTGCGTCCGCTGCAGGAAGTGGAGATGCCTGCTATCGTCAGGCACATCATCATCGTAAATAAGATTCTTTTCATTTCCGTATCTGTTTTTTCGTTTTTCCGGAATAAAGACGGCGATGTGCCTGATTTGTTAAATCACAAAATCAGTTTTTCAGATTTTTCTTTTCGAAGGCCTTGAAATACCTCTGGGTACTGTGCTTGAACCACTGGCCGTGTATCTCGCTGCAGTTTCCGGCGGTCATAAATGCGTGTATCCCGTTCTTCTCCAGGAATTCAAGCAGGCGTCCGTACTCGTGCTGGGTGAGCAGGGCCTGGATTTCGACCTCAGGAGAGCCCGAGTAACCGCCTCTGATGTCATAGAGGGTGCAGCCGCGGACAAGATCCTCGATAATGAAACGCCTTATCCTGTCCGACTCCGGGGATATGATGCAGACTCTCTTGCGCCTGTTGAGACTGCTCATGAAGTAGTCTATCGCAAGTCCGTTGAGCCAGGTGCCTATGATGCCGATGACAACCATCCTGAAAGAATTGTCCGGGATGAAGAAGGCCGTAAGACACACGACCAGTCCGGCGAAGGTGACGCAGGTGCCTATGTCTATATGGAGGAACTTGCTGATTATCATGGCAACTATGTCAAGTCCTCCGGTGGAGGCATTGATGCGGAAGAGGAAGGCCTGCGAGGCGCTGAGCATCAGCACGAAACAGCACAGGTCGAACCAGGGGTCTCCCATCACGCTGGTCTGGCCGGGCGCTATGAGTTTCTCGACCGGACATATCAGTTCGCACAGGTCCATCGCCGGGCCTAGGAAAATCGAGGCTACAATGGACTTGAGCCCGAATTCCTTTCCAACGATCACGACCGCCAGTACGACGAGCACCACATTGAGCAGAAGCACCCAGGTGGACACTTTGAGGGCGGGGATCAGGGCGTTGAGCACCATAGCGATACCGGAGACGGTACCTATGATTATATTGCTCGGCATAAGGAAATAATAGACCGCTGCAGCCCCGACCATAAGGCCGGCAAGCATAATGAGAAGGTTCTTCCAGAACACGAAGCTCGAAAGCTCCCTTCCGGCCACGGCCAGGATGGCCCTTGGATTTTTCATAGCAGATACTTATTCTTTTGTATATAGTCCGCAAATTTAACATTTTTGCAGAAAAATATATCAGATATGATAAAGGGAATAATATTCGATATGGGCGGCGTCTTGATAGACCTCGATTACGAGCGCTGCGCCACTGCATACGAGAGTCTGGGATTCAAGGATATACGCAATTATCTGGACCCATACCACCAGAAAGGCATATATGGGGATATGGAAAGCGGCAAGGTCAGCGAGGACGAATTCTACGACTTCGTGCTTTCGAAATTCCGCCCCGGCTGCAGGCGCGCCGACGTGGACGCCTGTATGCGCAGTTTCTACGACGGGCCGACGAAGGAAAAAGGCGAACTGCTGCGCAGTCTGAAGGAGCGCGGCTACCGCATATATATGCTCAGCAACAACAATCCGATAATGATGCGCATCTGCCGCGAAGACTTCCGCAAGGCCGGCATAGACCTGGACAGTTTCTTCGACGCGCTGTTCATATCCTGCGAGATGAAGATGCTCAAGCCGGGAAGGGAGATATACGATGAGGCGGTGAGACGCAGCGGTCTCAGAGCGGACGAACTGCTCTTCATCGACGACTCCCCCCGCAACACTGAAGCTGCGAGGGGAGCCGGAATCGTTGCGCTGGACTATGTCCAGGGTACTGACCTTAGCGGTTTGCTGCTGTCTGCTTTGCCTCAGGCCTGATAAGCAGGGCGCAAAGCACTATGCCGATTATGGTGCCTGCGGCAACGGTGAGATTGGCCGCATTCCAGCTCCAGGCATCAGCCACGCCGCCTACGAGAATCTTAGAGCATATCGCATCGCCGATGAAATAGCCGAATAGGCCTACGAAACCGGCTGCGGTGCCGGCTGCGTTCTTCGGCACGAGATTGAGGGCCTGCACTCCGGTAAGGGCGACAGGACCGTAAATGAAGAAGCCGATGAGGCAGAGGGCCACATATACGAGAGTCTTCTGCACCGCAGGGCTGAAGTTGCCGTAGCCCGCTCCCACGAACCAGTAGATAAGCACTCCGACCAGGCAGGCGAGCATACAGATCACGTTCATCGGGGCGCAGCGTCCCTTGAATATCTTGGAGGTGGCGAGACCGCAGAGTATGGTTCCCACGGCTCCCACGATGTTGTGCACCGAGAAGGCGACCTTGCTTTCCGCAAGTGTCATTATGCCGGCCTTGTTCAGGAAGGTAGGAGCCCAGTCGGCAATGCCGTAGCGCACCATATAGACGAAAATGTTGCTGAAGGCGACTACCCAGAGCAGCTTGTTCTTGAGCACATAGTCCACGAAGAGGACCTTGAACGGGAGTTTCTCACCCGTCTGACCCTTGGACTTGACTCCGCTGTAATCCTTCCTCCAATCCTGTACGGAAGGCAGACCGCAGGACTCCGGAGTGTCCCTGATCGCCCACCAGCAGAAGAGGGCTATGACAAGAGCGATGAGGGCAGGGAAAATGAAATTGCCCCTCCAGGCCTCGGATGCATCGAAAGCGAAGGCCGGCGCAAGTTTGTTGGCAATAATGGAAACGCCGGCTATGGCGAGTATGCCGAGAGCGAAACTGCCCACGGTGTGCGAGACGTTCCATACACTCATTTTGAAACTCCTTTCGTTCTGGGAGAACCAGTGGGCCATTATACGGCCGCAAGGAGGCCAGCCGAAACCGCTGAGCCAGCCGACGACGAGCATCAGGGCGAATATGATGGCCGTGTTGAGTGCGGCGTTGGTGCCGAAAGGAATGACACCTACAGCAATCATAGTGAGGGCTGAGAGCACGAGTCCTATGCAGAGGAACTTCCTGGCATCAGAACGGTCGGAAACCGAACCCATTATGAATTTGCTGAATGCGTATGCAATCGAGACGGCGGACATCGCGAGGCCGAGCTTGCCGGCATCGAGTATCCCCTTGTCGATCATTTCAGGGGCGGCGAGAGAAAGGTTCTTCCTGACGAGATAGTATCCTGCATAGCCGAGGAATGCGCCAAGGAAAACCTTGATTCTCATCATCTTGTACGTCCTGTCCACTTTGTTTTCCGGCAGCTGTGGCTTCGCTGCAGGCGGGTCTAGAAATCTTGACATATCTATTTTATTGAAGAATTTCGCAAAATTAAGGATTTTTCAGAAATATACGGCATCCGGGACAACAAAAAGTGCTACCTGTGACATTCTGTCACATTTTGAAGATGGCAGATTATTTGATACCTTTGCGAATTGCGCTTAAGCGGGCTGCGCGCGGCGCATATATATTCAAAAAGAAAATAAAAGATATAATATATGGAAAACGAAGAGATTAAAGAAGAGAAGAAAGAGACTCCGGTACAGAAGGAGGCCCCGGCCAAGGGGAAGGAGAAGAAGTCTCAGGCCGCAAAGGAGCTGGAGAAGAAGCTGGAAAGCCTCGAGAAGGATCTTGCGAAGGAGAAGGACGACTATCTCCGTCTGATGGCCGAGTTCGACAATTACCGCAGGAGGACCTCGCAGGAGAAGCTCGACCTTGTAAGTATGGCCGCAGTGGACACGATAAAGGGCCTGCTCCCTATTCTGGACGACTTCGAGAGGGCACTCAAGGTTCTCGGAGAGTCCGGCGACAGCGATGCGGCGAAGGAGGGCACCCAGCTTATCTACACCAAGCTGATGTCTTTCCTCAAGGGCAAGGGCCTGGCGGTTATCGAGGCCCAGGGACAGCCCTTTGACACCGACCTCCACGAGGCAGTGGCACAGTTCCCGGTCCAGGAAGAAGAAAAGAAGGGCAAGGTCTTCGACGTGTGCCAGACCGGATACACCCTCAACGGCAAGGTGATACGCTTTGCCAAGGTAGTGGTAGGAATCTGATAGTTAAGTGATTGACAATGGCTGAGAAAAGAGATTATTACGAGGTGCTTGGAGTGGACAGGAATGCCACTCTGGACCAGATAAAGGCGGCATACAGGAAGCTCGCCATAAAATACCACCCGGACAAGCACGTGGATGACAGTCCGGAAGATAAAAAAGCGGCCGAGGAGAAGTTCAAGGAGGCCGCCGAGGCCTATGATGTGCTCAGCGATGAGAACAAGAAGGCCAGATACGACAAGTTCGGACACGCCGGAGTGGACGGCCAGGCCGGACCTGACTTCAGCCAGGGCTTCGGCAATCTGAACGACATATTGAACAACCTCTTCGGAGGCAGTTTCGGCGGCTTTGGGGGCTTTGGAGGCTTCGGAGGCTTCGATGGAGGCCAGAGTGGGCCTAAGGTTTACCGCGGCCGCGACATCCGCACACGCGTCACCCTTACGCTCGAGGAGATCGCCAAGGGCTGCGTCAAGGAAGTGACCATAGAGCGCCAGGTTCCTTGTTCCAGCTGCAACGGCAAGGGTGCGCGCAGCGAGGCTGACATCAAGACCTGCCCTTCCTGCAACGGCAGCGGCCAGGTCAAGAGGGTAAGCAACGGTTTCTTCGGACAGACCATCCAGTACAGCACCTGCCAGCAGTGCGGCGGCGAGGGACGCATCATCACCAAGCCTTGTCCGAGCTGCGGCGGCAGCGGTCTGGTCAGGAAGAAAGAGACCATCAAGGTGAACATCCCTGCAGGAGTCGAGGACGGAATGCAGCTTTCGATGAGGGGCAAGGGCCACTCCGGCAAGAACAACGGACCTTGCGGAGACCTGCTTATCATAGTCCAGGAACAGGCCAGCAAGGATTTCAAGCGCCAGGGCAGCGACCTGCTCTACACCAAGGTACTCTCCATCCCTCAGGCCATCCTGGGAGACACCGTGGAAATACCGTGCATAGGCGGAAGCGTGAAAGTGGAGGTCAAGCCGGGCACCCAGTCCGGAGAGACGGTCAAGCTCAGAAACCGCGGACTTCCGGAAGTGAACGGTTACGGCAATGGCGACCTTTATATCAAATATGTGGTCTATGTGCCTAAGAAACTCACCCGCGAGGAGAGGGAACTCGTGGAGTCCCTCAAGTCCCACGGAAGCTTCGAGCCTAAGGAG
>QXGG01011187.1_pt1 | contig 23899 bp, 19 predicted proteins | sample 1982491 | NCBI WGS metagenome assembly QXGG01 (sample SAMN09924614, study PRJNA488089) | Wastewater metagenome, whole genome shotgun sequencing project. | isolation source: South African research farm wastewater | place: South Africa: Irene, Agricultural Research Council, Animal Production... | reverse complement strand
TGTCGATACGGGCTCACCACCAATTGCGGCCATGGTCGCCGCCCATCCCTCGGATCGATGTAGGAATTCATAATCACCAGAAATCTTATATCCCGTAACTTTTCGTTTTTTCATTGGCGTGCCTTGCAGTTATAATGACTAAACCGTCATGTGGCAGAGCATGAGCAAATCGTTAATCTGGTCTAACTTCATAGACAGTGATGGTCTTCATACTTTGAGTTGCTAGAAGACCACGTGGTATGACGCTAAACAATATCTCCCGCACTACGGTCCTAGGTTTCGGATATGATGACCATGTCTTGTCTCGCCAGATATATCTTTGGATACCAGCGAAATAATAGGAGCATATCGGATCAGATTTCGGGTTAGTTAAATCACCTTCTTGATTTATAACCAATAGAAATAGGTCGATTGGCAAATCAAATTCTTTCTGAGCTAAGAATTGCGAGTATTCTACAGTATAAAACTTACTGTCATGAAATTTATCAAACATATGCTCTCGCCCCCCATCCTCCATATAATTAGAGGATGGGGGGACAGTGTCCTCAATAATATACTATTGGATGGAGCGAATGAGAGAATAGAACGCATCCGCGCTGAGGAATCCTTGATGTATAATAGTCTTGTTATTAGCAGTTATCTCAAAGTACGGGTAACTTACCCCTGTGACTTTGATTTCTGCCAATTTGATATTCTTGTCATTCTCAAGCACAGGTCTGGTTTCATTCTGGAACCTTTCGCACGGAGGACAGTTTGTCGTCCTACCGAATTTAACAAGAATTGGTGGTTCAGGAGTTGGCGTAGTGGCAACTGGTGCAGCGGTCAATGTGGGTATAGAACTTCGTAAACCAGCGATTATCTCGTCCAAACAGCTTTTCAGAGTTACATTGTTTGCCACTTCACCAGCGACTAATTTATCAATTGGAACACGCCAACCATTCAACCAATCCTTGGAGGCTGAAGTTCCGGTGCGTTTTGCCAAGACATCTTCAATCGCTTTCTTCATGCGATCCTGAAGATCGGACCCTGATTCTTTGGCGACTGCTTCTAGCTGGGAGACAAGCCTCTCAGTGGTTGCTTTGTCATTTAGCTGCTTCGTCAGTCTTTCAACTTCTGCTTTGACTTTCCCTGTTGTGGGTGGCGGGTTGACCGGTGGCGGGTTGACCGGTGGCGGGTTGACCGGCGGCGGGTTGACCGGGGGTGGCGAAAGCCACGATGGAAGCACTACTTCGACAGTCCACCTGGTATGGGCGATCTCAGCTTTGGTGTTCGAGACCACAAGGATGAAATCGAATATACCTGGTCCCGGTAAACCAGACCACAGTTCCTTAGAATTCTTATCTATTCGGACAGGTGTGCCAAATTTCGGGTCGATAATCCAGTCGTGGTTATCGCCAGTACTTTCTGCACCACTCAAAATCAACAACGAGCCGAATTCTATTCTCGTTGGGCCAGTTATCACTGCCTCGACTTGAGCATATGAACTCGAAGCCGCGAAGATCAGGGTCAAGAAGACGAAATGTCTAATGGCCGTTTTAAAGCACATAGTTTAAAGCCTCATACGTAACGGAGTTTCTTAGCGGTCATATCTGTGATGATCTTGGTGAAGTCTGCAACACCTTCACCCCAAATGTTATCTCTACCGGCTGGCCCTTTATCGATCGCATAAAGGGCCAGCATTGGCCTCCAAGCCTCTGCACCTCCGTAAATCGGCAAACCCATTTTCGCCATCCAAGACCGCATGCAAGCGAAGAAACCAGCCGCATATGGGGTGGCCATAGAGGTACCACTCATCGTCTTATATGCAGCTTGGCTGTCGTTCGAACACGATACAATCTGTGAACCGGGGAAAACAGCATCTACAGAGGGTCCCGAAGAGCTGAAATTACTAATACCACCAGTTTGAGCATGCGAGCCAATACAGAGTGTGCTTCTGTATCTCCCCGGCCAACCAGTAGTATCACGGCTGCTTTGCCCATCATTTCCAGCAGCCGCAACAACCAATACGTCCTTCTGACTCGCGTAATTCAATGCATCTTCTGTCGGCTTATACGGTTCTGGACCACCTAAGCTCATCGAAATGATAGTAGCACCATTATCAACCGCCCATCTTATACCTTCGGCAATGCCACTAGACGAACCAGAACCACCATTTGACAGAACCTTACCAATCATGTAGTTCGCTTCTCTGGCGATACCTATACCATTTCTCCCTAGTGCAGTACCGGCACAATGTGTCCCGTGTGAATTTCCATCTCTAGGACTCTGCCCACTTATAAATGACTTTTCAAGAACTGGTGTTGGTAGATCATTGTGATTGTTGCCGCCAGTATCAAGAATGCAAATGGTCTCACCTCTGCCAGTGCCACCTTCGTTCCAGATAATATTCCACACACGTTCTAAGTCTATATGCCACACGCGGGGTGCCGCAGTTGACAAAAACGAAATATGATCGTCACGAAGGTCAGGAGGCAGTGTCCAAATGGGGGGAGTAATCATAATTTCACTCTTGTGGTGTTGGAATTGACCATTCTGGTGTTTTGTTGACTGGCAGCCCACCGTACCATTTTTTCAACGTGGGGTAAGCAGGATCAGTCGTCCATTCTGTCTTGTCGAACAAGCCCGATGTAATGGATGGGTTCATAATACCACCCCTAGTGTGGGATAGCCCACAATTATGACCAAGTTCGTGGGCTAATAACCTAGCCCATTGATTTAGCAAATCACTTGGTCTATAGACAGTGTCAAATTTAGCCCACATTTTGGTAGAACATGTCTGATTCCTACCGACAATAGCAAGCCCTATCCAACCACGCCCTTTTTCAAACGTGACTAAACTATTATAGTTCTTAGTTTGGTCATCGCGGATAATTACCAACCCAATTTCGGCATATGCTTGGGTCATGAGATCCCAAGCGGGTTCGAAGATATCCTTCAAGAACCCAGGCATCCGTGTTTTATTGACTTGATAAACAACCGAGTGGTTGTTTGGATAATTCGGGTGGCAACCAACCCGCCATGATCCTTGGCCGGTAGCATTATCAACTATATCTGGCAAGCCACATCTTTGAACTTTAAACAGGCTTTGCGTGTCTAAAGCACTAACGGGGTCCATAAAACCACGAAAGCTATCTATAGCACGAATGACCTGTTTATCATCAATCTTCAATCTCTTGATTGTTTCTGGACGAACCTTCAGGTGTCCATACTTGACCAAGAGATTGATTATCTCTTTATCGCTAAGTTCTTTGCTCATACTATATCAACCAAAAAGGTCGATCAACTGCAACAACAGGGGCAACAATTTCGTAATGAAATCGAGAATCGAATCCCAATCAACTAAAGCGACGAGTTCGCCAGAGTCATTCGAAATCTTCCCTTCTTCGAGCAACTTCGAAGTGGTATTCAACACCAACTGTTGCTTCAATTTCGGAGCGAAATTCGTCTTCAGAACGATATTTGCCCGAATCTTCTGGAAGGGCCGAAGCTTTGAGTTCTTAACAGCCTCAATCAACAGCTTTTCTACTCTATCTGGCGTCACCATCGCATCCCAGCTAGAGGTATCGACAGCAGCTTCGACATCAGGACCACCTGCAGTGGCTGGAACTGGATCTGCTGGTACGACTGTGACATTTTGAGCTTGAAGCAAACCAACCCCAGCTAGACATGTGGAGAAAACAGATACTTTCAATAATTGACTCTTCATATCTTTATCCCAATTGAGAAATGTATTGAACAGAAACACGCCGTTCTATTTATCTTTGAGAAACATCATCAATTACTAATCAATTATGGACGCTACGATAGTATTAGCAGAATATTTGCAAGAATATCATACAAATTGCAATATACTTAAAGATATAGCAATACCGGGCCGAGTTCTAGTATATGGCGGCTTCGGAAACAATGGGGAAGCGACAACTTTGGCTCAGATTTACCCAAGCAATATTATTAGTCCAATTTTCCTAAAACGCGCAGTAGCTCGAGATGAGGTCTTAATAAGAAAGTTCAAAAGAAAGGGAGAATATGTGAGAGAAGATGACCCGTTTACATACTTTTCTAAACGCTGGCTGAATTGTGGGACACATTACATATATTTAAATGACCCAAACAGTCTCAACGAATTAAGCAATATTCTAAGGAATTGGTGATATATCTAAAACAAATCATCAATATTTAAGCTTTGTTTCTCAAATATTGCACCCAAATTCTCATCAGTTGCGTCGAGAGATTCGTCCCATAAACCAGCAACGTGAGTATGCAACTGTTCAATCTGTTCGGTGGTTAACTCAAAAGTAATATCAGCCCAAGATGAATTCGTGAAATTCCTCCCCCCGGCAATACCCTTAGCCTTGTCCGAAGAGCAATCCATGTCATAGAAAAACAAAGAGCATTTCAAATGTAGTTCGGTCGATATCTTCCATTCAATCCACGGGAACTTCTCGGCATGGAATCCTAACCTGAGCAAAGATTGAGCATAAGTTCTCTCGCAATCTTTGCACCGCAGTTTACCACGACAACTACGATAATCAGACACACCAACGAGAAATCTAACAGTATCTATATCCTTGAGCACATCAATTATCTCCCTCGTTTCTAAACTATAACTAGACCCCCATTCAGTTGTGTCTCTACCATCATATGTGACACCAGCATATATCCCGAATGTTGATATAAGCACATGTTCTGGTTTATCCTTAATGCACTGCTTAATAAACCCATAATGGTCTGCATTATTAATAAACATCTTACTCATTTCTGATATATCCTAATGTACGTAACAAATCTTCAGCCCTGTCAATCGCCATAGCTAAGTCTTCTGGAAATTTAGATTGTGCCCCAATGACAAGCTTGTAGAGATCAAAGTATTAGCCGATTCCTCTGCTCTCTGACGTTGCCGCCATGCCTCATCCCAAGCAATACCTTCAGGATATGGCCTATTCTCGTCTATCGTATCCATTAAAATACTTGCAAATCTGCTGCAAGTATTTTAATGGATACGACACGATATACAAAAGATATAATCATGGACACACTCAAAGCTGTTCAAGGCTACCTCCAGGAACGATATAATACTGATGGAAACTCATGTGTGATTGGAACAGACGATGAGGGCATCATGCTGGAACTACATTCTCGGGCGACTGCCGATGTGCAGGTTCTCTTCATATACCAAGAACAAAATAGACAGAATATCATAAACTTGTGGTATGTTCTTGATCCACATAAAAACTGTCAACGATTATATCATCTGGCTAATGTAGATCTCATGCATCCAAACAGCTTAGAAGAACTTGACCGATACATCAAATTAATTGTATGTGGTCTATTCGTCGAATCATGAATATACTCAACATTATTCGGAATTATCTCCAGGAACAATATAATGCTAAAACGATCGGAGAACTTCAATTTGCAATTAAGGTAGCTATTCCAATACGATCTGATCTATTACTTTTCTGGATACACCAAAACCAGAACAATATGAACGACATAGATCTATGGATAACTATAAATAGAGATTGGCGTCATCTAGCTACTATAGATCTTACACATCCAAACAGCTTAGAAGAGCTTAACCAACATATCAAATCGTGCAAGAACCGATAAAGTAGCTATCACATATGAACATTCTGGAAGTAATCAACTCGTATATTCAGGAAAAACTGAATGCCCAAATCATAGTCAAAAACGGACCAAGAGGTAGACTAGAGATAACCGGTGAAGACAATGAAATATGGATAAGACCCACACTGAAACGAGAAAGCATCATTGTATTAAGCCATTTTCATCGTGACGTCTTCTACACCATTGAGCATATCATAATAGATCTCAGAGAACCAGATAGCCTAAACAAAATCATAATACATATCGAAGACATGCTCACACATGTGTGCCATGATGGGTGTCAGCATAGTGACATGTAAGAATCGTGATTAGATAAATTACTGTGTCTTAATCAGACCTTTTAAGCACTATAATCAACGAGAGTTGAATAGATCACTAAAAATACTTTGAGCAATCTGCCAACTATAGATCGAAGTTTTTATTTTGCAAACACCAAAATCGGTTCATACGTAGTTTCTCGGCCCATAAAATTGGCCGTTTTCATTTTCAATTCTGAAATCACTTTCCTACCATGGCTAATAGCAATCTTCATACACTTCTCTTGATGGCGAAGTGGTACGTTTAAGGCCACCAAACCTTTGAACCTCATAATATTTTCATAAATCGCAGAAGTATCAAGACACTGTTCACTAAGACCATGGTAATATTCAGTATCATCATAAGGAGGACTAGTGAATAGTAAATCACCATCGGGCCATTCTGTCTGGGATGAATCAGCGTGATGGAATTCGACCTCGTTAGTGAACCTAGACCCAACGAACTTTTTTAAAGCTTTATGTGATGAGACAACACACGGATTGAAATCATAACCGACATAAGAATAATTCGAATCGAGAGTTCCTAACAGCCTCCCACCCCAACCCATACATGGATCAATGATACGCCCACCATTGGGAAGTATAGTCTCATAAACATAACGAGCAACCCATGGTTTAAAAACGCTAACCGGCGTGAAGTCTTTATATTTTCTAGCTATCAATCTAACAAGACTATAGATGTTAACTTCTTTTTTGTTATACCAAAGGTCGTATATAGCGTCTCGTAGGATAGTTCGATTTCCGGGCAAAAAAGCTTGTGCTATTGGGTTATAATTCTTGTGTGTAGACCACCAATAGTGATCACTAAAATGAATAATTAGATTGACTACATTGACATTAGTGTAGTTCGCATTGAGACGATTATCGCCCTTGGCTTTAAATAAGCTATTTAAAGCTAACAACAGTTTGTCTTTATTCCACCGCAGCGGTTGAAAACCAAAATCTACTATAAAACCATAACATTCATCGACTGATTTGAATGCAAGTTTCCAGTTTAAACAAAAATATTTATCAATATCTTCAATCGGATCGATTTCATAATATCCACCACCTCTGTGGTACCAACATTTAAAATCCTTGCCGTTATGGTTAGCGATAAGCTTCTGTTTAACAATTCTTTGACGATCGACACCAGCTTTAGTTGCATATTGTGGCGGTTTAACTTCAATCAGTTCACCATCGACCTCAAAATCAGGGACATATTGCATCCCTAAATATTCAATAGTATAAGGTTCGCTTGTTACCAATCGCACTGAGTCTGGTAAAGATTCTAAGAATTTCTGTTCTGCTATGCTTTGGACGATAAGCTCACCCCATCTAGTGGACACTACTCTCTTGCTTGTTGATAATCTTCTAAGTTTTGACAAATATTGATTCTTGGTTCTTAATTTAATATCATGCCGCTTAAGGTGATGGATGACGGTTGAGAACGGCGCTTCTATTATGGTCGATAATTGCGATGCACTCATGCCTTTGGTAATATAATGATCAAATAACCACTCTTTATCGTTCAATTTATCATAAATTGACCCAGAAAGCACCGCCTTCTTTTCGTTAGTCCATGCTAACTTCATACGCTCAGATTGAGTATTAGCGTAGATGTCCTTATCTATAACAATATCATATTTAGCACATAATCTATGGACTGCACTAATAGAACAACCGATATTAGCTGCTAACTGAGAAAGATTGTGAGTCTCTCTGAGTTCTCGCAGCATTGCAACATTTTCTGGGGTGTCATATTTGCTCTTGAAATCACAGACTTTCGCGACTTCTTTAGTCGTTCTCTTCAAACCTAGATAATTACATAGTTTCATCATAGTCCTACGAGGAACTCCATATTTAACAGCCAATTCCGATTGAGTTGAGCCACTTTTCCACAGCTCAACTATTTCGTCTTTTTGTCGCTTGGTGAACTGGTCTGGAACCGGTATCGGCATCGAAATTCATTCTCTAAAAATTAATCTTCACAAACCACTCAGCAGACCTCGCATGACCAGAAGTCCTCTGCAAAAAAACCGGAATCACTTGACTACTAGGGTAAGATATCAACAGATGATCCCTAATTTTCTCAGAAACGTGCAAAACCACTGTATCAGCACACTTCAAACACTTGTCAACTAATAACAATAAAAACTCATCAAACCACTGCTTAAAAGAGGACTTACCATAATATGATTGTTTCCCGTACTTATATCTCTCAACAGAGAAATACGGAGGAGAAGTAAAAACGAAATCAAACCTCTTATCTGACTCATATTCCTCAAAAGGAATATTGAAAATATCACAATCAAAGCCAATAAACCTACTCATCTCAACCAAACCATCAACAGTCTTATAATTCGGATCACAAGCCGTGTATTTCACACCCAGGGAAGAACAAGCCAAAAGTCTGGCACCCCATCCAGCACACGGATCTAGCATCGATTTTACATTGCTACCACCAAAATGAAGGATAGCCGCCTTGGCTAACCCAGGATGAAAATGAGAAACACGCCTAGCACCAGAAACATTTAACTCCCTAAGATATCGCTGCAACGATGGCCTAGCTCCACGAGTATTAAACAACTTTCTACAAGCTTTAGATCTTATTTTAGGTTCGGACCAACCTTCAACCAGCGTCTTCTGAGTCCGATAACTGGTTTCCCAATAATGTGGCTGAAAATGTGTCAAAATCTTCCTACCAGCGAAACCCAACGAAGATACATTCCATGATCTGAAACCACCATCTACAGTATAATCACTAAGAGATTCAGCCATCAATCTGCTATAATCTTCGTTTAATTCCTCAACACCATATGATGGAGCAATCCAACTGCATTTCGAAATCTTCGCCTCGAACTGAGCCACTAATAAATCACGATGTTCCTGAGATAATTTAACAATTTCATTATATGATAATGGATAATAAAAATTGTTTGAACTATCAATAGTATATTCGGGAAGAACAAAACCACTCAACATATCAAATCTACACTTCTTTCTATCCATCCATACCGACGCATCTTTGTATAACCAATCCCCAAATTTCCTAACCTGTTTATTACCATTCCATCCTATTCTATAAGAATTACAACGTTTGGACTTCTTAGCTAGCTTACTTTTGAAACCTAATTCAGATGATATAATATGGCCAATATAGTTAAGAACATTCTTAGAACCACTGAAACTGAAATAAAACGATTTAAACTTTTTCTTACGTCTCGAAATACATCCGTCACCATCGAAGAAGCCACGGATAAAATCCTTAATATAACTGTCTGGCACATGAGACAATATATCAGGATTATCATCTTTCTTAAAAGCCAACCAACCTTTATTAAGTAATGTCTGACAAAACGTTTTATTGTTGAAATCAATTCCGGATTTCAAATAAATTTTATTATTCTTCTTATGATAATGGTCGAAATCTCTTATTTTCCCGCTATACTTTATAGCGGTCACAAAATCCTCTATTGACTTACGGTCTGGCCTCTGTAAATTAAAATGAAAGGCTCGGTAATCCCCACATGATTCCGATATACAACCATCAGCAGCCAGAAAACCAAACCAATATGCTTTATCTTCAGAATCTATTATGTTAAAATATTGTTCATCTACTTCTTCAGCATGATAGTCTCTATACTGCCTCATCTGAGTATTCATTTTCTTGAGATTTCTTCTCACAGTCTCCTGGTCTCTCCCAACCATTTTCGCAATATCAGAACATTTCATCCCACCATCGTATAATTCCTTAATTTCACTAAGCTCAGCATTAGTCATTCTAGGACGCATAAATTCACCAAATGCAGTTTATTTTTAAAGATTGATGGATATCAAAAATACATCACAATATCTTTACAAGAACAACTCATCTCATATTAATCAATATAAAATTATCATAGACTATGACACTATGATCACTAAACTAGATACCCACATACGAAGAAAGCCAGCCCCGATTAAGGACTGGCTTTCCGAAATTTTCCACTAAGATAGTGACTCTTAGAGGTTAGAAACTGTTATAACCCCATAGTATAGCCCACCGTCTTCGATTAGCTTCTTGCCATATCGTGTCATCACACCCTTCGACGGCGTGTGGCTGTTGGGGTCCAGGACAGTCGGAGTGCTCAACAGTGGGATATATGGCGCGTAGAAGTACCCAGCATCCAGGACGCTTGAGCCCTTGAAGCCCATGAGGATCTTGCAATTCGGGAAGAGGGGATCCTTGTAGATCTTCATCTTGCCCTGAATCGTACCCACGTTCATAATCCCGATATCAACGCCTTCGGTGGTGAAAGCGTCCGAAGCACGGAAATCATTCAATTGCTCGAATTTCGAGCAGATGTCAGATGACATGACCATCCAGTTCGCGGGACCACGCAAGGTGGTTCGGTGGATGATATTGGCGACTTCGAGCGTCTTGTAGAGCAACGCAATGTTGCGGTCGGTGAAGTTGACCGACGCACCAGCGGCTGTCGCGAAGTTGTGGCGAGCCCGAATGGCAGCCGAGACGATCAAGTCGTTGATGATTTCACGGTCGAGTTCGGCAACCATTTCATCGGCCATGAGGTCGGTGAGGGTTGATTCAGCATCGATGTTGTGAACCGACTTGAGGTCTTGGGCAGCTTCGAGTGACCAAGAGGTTTTCAGCTTTCTGGTGATAGCTGTGACAGAATCGCTGTCGATGCTCAACGTAACTTCGGGCTGGAAGGGGTTGGCTTCCAGGTCGTACTCGTAATTGACTCGGGCGATAGCGCCAGCCGGGAAGCTGCCTTCTGACAGGGTAATCTGAACGGCACCCGTGGCGTGGTTGAACTCGGTAGCACCGGTGGTCGAAACGTCAACGGCCAAGGTGGACGTGAAGTTCGTGCAGTTGCCGATGAGGACACCGTCGGGTGCTCCGTCGCTTCCGAAGCTGACTCGGAGGCAGGGCACCGGATCGTCACAGTTGGGTTCTGCGTCGGCTTCGCTTTCGTAGACTTCGACGACAACAGTACCGGCGAGGACGGGGCGGTGTGCTAGTGTCGCTGAGACGACTGAGCCGCCTACAATCGTGGCGTCTTCACCACGAACTTCTTGCGAAGAGTAGTAGGGGTCCAATGCCCAGCCGTTTTGACGGGCATAGGATTGGGCGGTGTTTTGACGCATGATTTGCGTCCCGGCTACCGTTCGGCCCTTGGTGAGGGCGTATCGGTATCTGATGTAGAAGATCAAGCTAGCGGGTTGGCTCATCGGCTGAACGCCAACGAGGTTATCAGCAACGAGCTTCGGGTAAGACTTCCGAATCAGGGGGAGGGCGAAGCGGGTGAAGTCAGCTATATTAGCTGTAGTTGTTTGATCTTCGAATATCAAAGAGCGGCCTTGGGGGTTCCAGGCTGCGTATTGATTTTCGAGGATTGATGCCATCAACCCGAATTTTTGCGGGGTGACTTCGCGGCATTTCTGGAGGACAGGTGACCACTTCTTGACGAGCTGGTTTTTCTTGGATTCGTGGATGACCGATGCCTTGTGCAGGTCGGTTTCTTCGTTCACGACTCTTCGCTGGCCGTTGCCCATGAGGTTGCTACGCTGACGTCGGACGTTAGCGGCTTGCTGTTTGGCCTGCTGTGCTCTGCTCAATAACATTTTTATGCCTCTGTGCTGTCTTTTTTGGTTGTAAGTTGGTTCAACGTTTTCAGATCAGATCTTCTTCCATCGAGTTGGCAATGTTGGCCACTCCGAAGACCGGGTTTTGGCTTCTTTGCAATTTCGGCGGTCGGCGATCTTGGTTTTCAAGGATGGTGGCTCTCGTGGAGACCGGTTTGCGGCTTTGCGACCGAGACTGGTCTATTCTACGTGTTCCACCTTTTTGGCGGCTTTCGCTCATGGTCTTACCACCTGTCTGAATCCTTTCTTTCAGGCGGGTGTTTTCGGTTACTAGGGCTCTGTTTTGCTTCATAACCTTTTCGGCGATTGCTACCTTGCGGTTTGCAGCCTCGACTGCCCGCTTTTTCTCCTCGTTTGCGACCTGGATCTGACGCTTCGCCTTCTTCAACGCTGTTGTAACGGCACCATTTTGTGATCCACTTGGCTCTATACCTTCGAGAAGGTTTTTGATGTTTAGTAGCCTGGATTCAGCTTCGGATTCGTTAATGGCAAGCTTTTTGGCAAGCTGTGCTTCGATCGCTGCACCCTTCGTCTCGCAGAAAATTGCGAGGCGACGAGACAAGTCTCGTTTGTGTGCTTCAGTCTCCTCTATGCAAACCTTTTTGGCCTGTTCGACCTTGGCTGCATACTCAGTTTCGAGTTGCTCCTGGATTGTGTCCTTGTAACTAGCCATCGACTCAGCGATCTGATCAATAAGCTCTGGCTTGCAGCCAGCTTTTACAAGCAAGTTTTTGATCTTGTCCATAATAAACTCCAGGAGCAATCGTTGTAACTATATTTGATGAAAATCGGTAACTTTATTAATTACCTATCAATATATTTTTGCTAATCAAAGGTGCTTAATAAAACATCGCTTCGAACCACCATATTTTTTAATATAACCACGTTCCTCAACGTACTGTCTCTCAGTTAAACCACACTCAACAGCTCTATCATAAACCCTCTTCTTCCCAATCACATATCCACTTTCATCGATGTACCAATAGTCCGGAGGAACAACATGTGAGAACTTAAAATTAGAAGCTTTATAGACAGTGCCACGATGCCCAATTGAATCATCAGAATAAGCCAGCAACAACTTATACTTGAAATTCTTCAACAACATGGCAATAGAACGGGCAATAAACCAAGTAGCGAAGTTCTTCTTGTGTCTGCTAGGATGTATACACAAACGAGATAATTCAACAACTTCGGAACTTAGTAAGCCGTGCTTCTGAGCCACATTCTGTCTAATCGGTGGGGAGTATAGTGAACAAGCTATTATTTCACCATTTAACTTCGCACTAACAGCGAAACCATTCTTATTACCGCCTATGTAGTGATACGCATCTAGGAAGCTCCTCACATCTTTCTTACTTGATACCACTAATTCAACTTCATCGAAGCCGAAGTCAATGTAATCATTGGTGAGCCCACATATCGACGATATCCTGTTCTTCAGCTTATCAACGTCTCTAAATTCTTCCTCCCATATGTAAACTATCTGATAATCAGGGTAGTATTTGCTCATATACGTAAACTTAGATCTATCATTATTACTATTTTTCTCAAGCGTATGCCAATAATCTCCCTGCACCTCGATTAAGATCTTATTCGGTAGCAAACAATCGAAAGTGTAATGTCCGAAGACGGTGTGTTCAGATTCTTTGATGTGTTCTATTCCAAGATCGGATAATATATCGTATAATTTATTTTGAATACTACTAATTCTAGGTTGATTGGCTCTCTTGATAGCTGCTGCACGTTTTCTTACTGGATCTTCCCACATTCTTTTAGAATTGAACGATCTGATTGCTTTGGTTTTATTCGATGTTATTTTCCATTTTGCGACATATTCTGGGTCTTCCCATCTCTTTTTAGCTATTTCGCTAATTTTTTCTTTTGTGCTTTCAGATATTGGTAAACGTAGGCCAGCTGTATTGAATTTCCCGTCTAAATGTGCTTTAATCATTCCACATTTATGACATTTCCAGTTCTTATATCTGTCCGGTCTGTATTTCTTAGTCTTTTTCAGACCACAATTTATACAAGTGTGTTCTATTAGTTCATTTGTTTTATATGTGTTCTTAGATTTGGAGCATGATAGGCATATGTGTTCCGATTTACGTTTAGCAACCTGATATAACTGTTGCCTAGATTGTGAACATTGTTCACATGTGACTATTACTTGGTCTTTGTTTTTAATTATGTATCTTGGGATATCTGTCTTAACCCAGTCTATCATCTGCAAGCACCTCATCAAAATATCTACTTTGATGAGGTGCTGTCACGCTATGAGTTCTTTGGAATTTATTTGAGGCCGAAGAATGAATTGATTTCGGCAACTAGCATCTTGTCATATGTTTCTGGTGAGAATTTTCTTCGTTCTTGCCGGAGCGGGCGAAGTCGTCTGTTCATGGATTCCTGAATATTCAGGATAGCTCCATTTACACTAGGTTCTGCCACGGCGTCCCATGTGACGAACGCGTATCCGGGCATGACACGATAGACTTCTTGACCACCTTGTTCGACGACTTCCATATCGCCGACGCCTCTAGAGGAAATGCCCACTCGTACTTTGTGCTCGAATAATCCGCGAAGTGCTGCACCACATGGAAGGCGATGTAATATTTCTGCTTCACCGTAGACTTTTTTGCCCTCCATCCAGATCTTCGTGATTAGATGGCTGACACGATCAAGGTGAATTTTAGCGTCGGATGGATGATCGAATTCGCCGACTACCGATCTTCCGGAAATGTCTTCTTGGATTGACCGTACTGCAGGTCCCAAGACTTCACTGGTAGGGTATATTCTACCATTTGCGTTTTGAGAATCACCCTTCTGAAATAGACCAGTTACTCTCATAACTGGTACTTCTCGACCATTTACGTCTTCAGTAACGGTATTCTTCTTATCCAAGACTTCAAATGAAAATGTGTCTTGGATTAGCCGAAGACCCACAGGTATTTCGCCGGTTTCAGCGATAATACTTCTGTTGATACCGTTTCTTTTTGGAAGGTTGCGACTTGGGAAGTTGCGTGTCATCTGTGGACTCTGAGAATTAGCTGTGGCTCATTGGTTTGGCAGTTGGCGGCTTCGTGCCTGTTCCGTTGTCTTTCTTCAAATCAGGACCAATCTTTTCCAACTTATCGTCGGAGTCTTTCGGCAACTTCGGCTTCGGCATGTCTCTTTTGTTTTCCTTAGCATGCTTAGCGTACTTCGCACTCTTGGGTTCGGTCATATCATTGTCTTCGAACATGCCCTCATCCTCGTCTTCTTCCCCTTCCTCTTCCCCTTCCTCTTCATCTTCTTCGAAATCGGGCATAGTGTCATCATCCTCTTCGGCATCTTCCTCACCGCTCGGAATTATAGAATCAACGGGTTCCATGCCGATACCGTCTTCATCGGTTTCGTCGGCTATCCCGTCAACATCCATTTCACCGCCGAGTTCGTCGCCGCCAATCTCGTCACCACCGTCGAATTCATCTCCATCAAACTCGTCATCCATTCCTTCGTCGTCTATCCCATCAATACCCATTTCATCGCCGAATTCGTCATCGCCGCCCATCTCGTCATCTAGGCCGACATCATCCGAGACTTCGACTTCGAGCCGCCCATCGGGACCAGTCGTGATCTTTGCCATAGCTTCCTTGATAGCAGCATCCTCGCCCTCAGAGATTGGTCGCAATTGCTCGAGATGCTGCGACAACCACTCTAAGAAGGGCTTGTCATCGGCCTGAGCCATATTAGCAGCAGCGAAAGCACTGTCGTACAAATGTTTCGGAATCGGGATCTCAACTGCTCCGTCTTCGCTGAGGATCACGGGCTTGAGATTCGAATTGGCCCCACCATGATCGAAGACAAAAGGCACATTGGCCATTTCGCCGAGCATAGCATCCGACTGCTGTGCCTTCCACTCGATCTTCACACGGTTGATAGAGCTTCTACCGTAACCTCGGGCAGGTCTGCGTGGGTGATGATACTGATCCTCTGCAACGCCTTCTTCTTCATCATCTTCGTCATCGCCAAAATCCATGAAATTGTCATCGGCTGGCGAAGATGATCCAGCAGGGAAGTGATGTTTCTCAGACTCGAATTCCAATATAGCTTCTTCAATCGCTTTCGGCAATCGACCACTGGGGATTCTGAGACCAATAGCTTTGATCCCAGCTTCTGCCATACTTTCGAGGTTCTCTTGAAGGTTCTGGCCAGACAGACTATGCTCTTCGGCAAGCCGATGCATAATGTTAGCAACCATCCTCAATTGATTCGCATCGGTAATAACCGGTGCGCCGTAATCTCGGATCAGGGTGTTGCTCAACTTGAGACGATCTTCCTTCACCGCATAAGGATCGTCGTCATCGAATGGGCCATCGGACCCATGCGCACTGTCGTCGTCGAATTCATCCTTCATTTCGTAATGATTCGGACGAGATTCGTTCAGTGATCTACGTGCTCGTCTGCTTTCGCCCAGTCCAGCACCGAGACCACCGGCCCCCGCAGCACCGGCCCCCGCAGCACCAGCCCCCGCAGCACCAGCTCCTGCACCCAGGCCAGCCCCACCAAGACCACCAGCTTCTCCGGCACCAGCAGTTTCATCATCTAAGAGCGAAGCAAGGTCATCATCTTCTTCGTCCTCACCACCAAGATCTAGATCCTCGTCTTCAAGATCGCCTAGACCAAGATCATCTTCCTTATCAGCAGCACCACTTGAGCCACCAATTTGAATCAGAGGTGAATTGATGTTAATCACAGGTGCACCGCTACCAGTATCTGTGGTGTCCGCCAAGTCTGAAAGACTATCATCTGACCCACCAGGCATCTGATCAAAATTGCCCAAAGTCTCTGCAGCCGACAATTCTTCCTGAATAGTCGCGATGAGGTCTTCTGCCTCATAAATAGCAGCGTCATCGAACTTCGATTCCTTCAGACGGTTGATCAAACCATCCAACTTACTCGATAATTCGTGTGATTCTTTGATCTTCGGGGTTTTATTCCGCAGGGCTTGCAGAGTCGTGGCTAGAGCTTCTGCAGCAACTTCTCTGTTGGAGATAGCTTCAAAGATTAAGCTCAAGAATTTGTCATAAGCAGCTTCGAAATTCTTCGATTCGGCAAGTATTTGGACATTTTCGGCGAGAACGGCATGTTCTGCCTTTCTGGCGATATTACGCCACTCCTTAACGATTTTGCCTTTGCTCAAACGCATATTAGTGCGATGGAACAAAGTAGCAGTGTCGTTACAGACATCCTGATTGAAAACAGCATTCGCTGCTAAGGTATTCTCAATCAGTTGTTGTGTTTGTGATCTGGTGAGTAGAGTAAATTCCTCATTCTCTTCCAGAAACGGCACTAAACCACGAACAGCCTGTTCGATCTTGCCTTCAGACACCAAGTTAGCTGCAGTCAGAATCCGTTTCTGGAAGCCAGCAGACCAATAGGCATCTTTAGCTGCTTCCGCCATACGACGTGCAACCAATTTGCGTGATGCCCACTTGGTAACTGGTAAACGTACTTCAGCACCATCGTTGAATATACCTGAAACGACTTGACCGTCTTCAACCAAGACGTTATCACGCAGGCTCTCTACGATAGTGGAAACCAAACGTGCTCTAACGCTTTCATTGAAATTCCCACCACCTGAAATCTTCACCTTGCGGAGAACATTATCCTTGCAGCGGACATAGCCGGAATGAGGCACAGCACGACCGCTGAACCTTTGTGACTTCATTCTGTTAAAAGCCGCACTCATACCACGTTGGTCATTTTCCTCAATTGAGTTGATCAACTTATAGCATGATTCATTGAATATGTCGCTCTTTTCTTCTTCGACCACTTCTATTGGTCGAATATTCGTAATTTGTATCTTGCGACCGAACTTCGAATGTTCAGCGATATAGTATTCGTTGCTGCCGGTATCTTCGAAATAGAGTTCCTTGGCTTTCAGAGCAACTAAACGCCAATTCTTCTTTGCACTTCTGCCCATTTCCTGAATTCGGCTTTCGAAGAAAGCAACTTTAGATTGAGCCGAATCATTGAGGACACCAAGAAACTTGCGGCTGTCCATCTTAACAGTTCTAACCGCTTTCGCCATTATTTCGCTCCTGATCACCACACGCCTAACACCGAGAATGGTCGTCTACCGATGGGGCGTCGTATTTAGGTAAGTTACCAAATTAATTTTGCCCGTTGGTTTCATTACAGTTTGATTCAAAGATCACTAACTCTAGTGGGCAAGTCATCATCAGTGATCTCATCTGACTCAGATAGGTCATCACTCACATTGCCAATCGTGAGGACATCATATACTTCCTTAATCGCCTCATCCCGAAGATTCTTCGGAATTGACCATTCTACCAACAGGCCAGAATCGCTGTTTGGATCAAAATAATTCAAACCACTGGATTCTGTATTTATCTCACATTTGGACATTGTGAGACCATCTAATTCCTTCATTTCTATTAAATGATTGAAATTATTAGATACTACATTGTCTTCATTAGACAAATCTTTACCAAGTCGATTAGCCCATTTCGTAGTAGTCTCCAAGATTTTCTTGCGTCTTTCCTCATTACGCATCTCATTCAGTAGGCGTTTCTCCGCATTATAATCGTATCCTTCAATAGGCGTAGCCAAATTATCTTCGGGTTTACCGAGATCTAAGCCAGCATCAGCGTCCTCTTCTCCTTCTATGTCATTGCCCTCTATGTCACCCATCAGATCTTCATCACCGCCAGGTATGTCTAAACCGCCAGGCATACCCCCGCCAGACCCACCCTGTGATTCAGTAACCTCCATGTCCTTCAGCTCCTCAATCTCATCCGGAGAGAGATCCGTAAATCTCGTAACTATCCATTCTTTCGGGAACCAACCAAGATCTTTCAATTCGGCCATAACAGATGCTCTTGTCTGCCAAGTCTCAATTCTGTATAACTCCTCCATCGCAGAAGTGGCTGACAGCGATATGTCGAAACCTCTCAAATCTTCAACAGAGAAACCACGAAGAGCAAGGTGAACTATAGCGACCTTCGTAAGACCAGTAGACACTTCTCTCTGTATCCACTGCACAGCTTTGGCGAACTCAGAATGTGATTGGGACAATGATTTTTCACTCGATTCACCAGCACCTTCACCAATGCCTACTCTTGCGAAAGGAATCTTAGTAGGTGCTATCATCTTCTTCTTGAAGTACTCAATATCAGCTATTTGATCAAGATTTTCAGCACCAGGTAAAGTAGTAATATCTGGCCCAGAACCATCTGGCCTTCTCGGCAAGAAGAAATCATCTTCCTGAATGAGAGGTGAATATCGCTCGTCGAATGAACCAGTAGTTGGGTTGTAAAAACGTTGCCTCTTGAAATTCCTGGCTATCATCTGCATATATTCAGGAATTTCCTTAGGTGGTATTAACCCGACTGGTACAGTAAACTTCCTCTTCTCCGGTGCTCTAGTTATTCTGTAAATTAAAGCAGCATCTTCCATCAAACGCAATTGTTTAAATGCCTTGCGACCACCGTCTAATATCGAATTATGTACAACCACACCATCGGCAATGAAATTATGGTGATCTTCTACCTGAATATCATAAACGTCATGTAATCCATCCATAGGTTCTATAGATACCACCTGTTCAGTGATATAAGCCATATCTGCTTCAGTAATCTTAGGCGACTCTAACACCGCAGTAGATCTACCGCCCTTATTCCAAGCGACACCTTTGAAATGAGATGTGTCAATACCATATTCATCACACCGCTTCTTCAATAGGGTATACATACTACCATGCGGTTTATATCCTAAGCTGCGAAGAGTGCCAGCATAACTAGTGTTAACAGCGACTGCTTCGCGAAGTGAAACGATATTAGTTAAACAATTAGATTTTCTATTAGTTCTGTAGTACACCAAAGAGTATCGTTCTAACTCTCGACCCGAATCACATAGAGGTGAATTGTTGGTAAATGGACCAGATATTGTTCCACATTTATATCCAACTGATGTGGCAAGATATCTCGTGCTCTGCAATAACTTCTTATTACAAGAAGTCATTATTACACCACCATCAGAACGTGAACACCCATCTGCATTAGCATAACCCGCTAAGAAAGCTTCCTTCAAATGCCGTGGACAACTAAACACCCATTGCGGCACATTCTTTTCATGTGCCTTGCCTATTAATCCCAGACCACGCATCAAACCGGCCAACATAACGTTATTGCATACGATAGCAACCACTTCACCGAGTTCGTTCTTCCTCTCAGTGCAATGTAAGCCATATGATTGCAAAATGGAGATATATCGTGAATTAATATGCAGATAGTCGCTCGTTGCGAACTCCACCGATGAATCAGTTGCCCACCCGTCACCGACCAAAAAGCCGAACAATTCTACGAACAGTTCATCCGCGTATTCAGGAACATTGGGTACAATGCAATTGGCATTAGTTGGTTCTGGTAACTCCAGTCTCACTAAGCTGTTGGAGGCACTAATCTCTGGTATAATTAGTCTATCACCATTTTTTAGATCTTTCGCTAGTTTATAACCATATCCATCAACAAGGATAGGATGTTCATGAGTGCATCGCAATGTATGATGTTTAGTTTTTATCTCTAACAGTGCTTTGGTGCCGCTATGGACTTGTTTTACCACTGTTGTTGCGACCGCTTTCTTGCCGTCCCAAGAATAGACTTTTTGATTAGGTCCAATATCCCGTATCTTAACCGGACCAGTAGGTGTGGCGACAAACGTATCGCCATCTAAACATCTTCCATATGGGTGATAAATATTCTCAAAGCTGGTCAACCTCAAATGCATAACCTGCCACGGATGCATGAATTGAGGTTCTGGGTACATTGCATCTTGATAGAAGAAACCAACAAGATCACCATATCTCGTCTCTATTCTGGTGAAATTGTAAACATTCATGAAGCGAAGAGCCGCAACATGATCTCTGTTTTCTGAAGGTATGATCTCAAATGGTAGATCTCCGTACTTACATAAGTATCTTAAAGCTGGTCTACAATAGTTGTCCCAAAGTAAGGTACTGAATAGAAGTTCCTCAAGTTCTTTCTTCAGCCTTCTATTTCTGGCCCGAATAACGAGGGTGTGCTTTCGCTCAGGATCGACAAGACTATTGTGAACTATCACCCATGACGATTCAGTGCCCGCCGCAAAACAATGAGTACCTGGGACCTCTAGATCATAGACTTTGTCAACAACACCACACTTCTCTATTCTGACAACAGAATTGGTTGTCTCATCGAACAACTTGGTAGTCTCAGTAGCAGATTGACTACGAATACATGATTTTAAAAGATCACCAGATTTCAAACTACCAGCTTCGACGAATGAACTATTATTCAACATGAATAAATGGTTGGAAGTTGCTTTTATCTCAGATCCGTCATCTAAGATAACCTTAACTACTGGAACATTCTCGCCAGTAACCCTTGCATTGCGGGCAAGAGCTGGAACATATCGATTCTCTTTTTGGCTAAATGAATATACCCAGAAATCGTCTTTACGATTAGCTAATTCTGCTATTGTCGGGTAGGTACCATCCAACAGTGGAACTATTGTGTCGCCAGTTAAACATCCCTCGTCTGCATAGAGATCTAGGGCTAATGACACCTCACCGGTTTGGTCCATTTGCTCATAATCCTTATATCTTTCCAATCTATTAATCTGCAGATTGGTTTGATCAAGGATAGCACTTTGGACATTGAAATCTAGGAAATCACCGCCAGAAACGAGTCTGTCAAGAGAAGGTTGGTCCTGGTATACCCTTTCAGCCTGGTATATCTTGTGTTGCTTCGCAAAAGCACGAATTCTATCAAAAACTAAAAAATTGCTCGGCATAACCCACTCCGTATTGGTATTACTAGGTATATTTACTAAGAGAGCGATATGATCGACTGGAAAGAAACAAATGATATGTTTAATTACTCAAGCATATCAGATATTGGCAATGTGAAGCGGCCAAAAGTGGTCTGCTCATGTGATACATGCCAGAAAAAACGAGTAATAACGATACGTGTAAAATCAAGAATAGTAGATGAGCAAATGGCATGGAAATGCCCGTCATGCGTAGCTCTCGGGAGATCTAATACAATATCACAACAAATGAAATCAATCTGGACTCAGACCGAATATAGAGAATCACAAATAGACAAAAAGCTACAAGACGACTATAAAGAAAACCAATCAAACACGATAAAACAACTTTGGACAACTAACGATTACAGTTCCAAGTTGAAAATCGGGATAAGGACCGAAGATTTCGTCAAAAAGTGTGAGAGGAAATTCAAGGGACAATTTATATATGATATCTCAAGTTTTCGAGATTGGCTAACCAAAATCACCATAACCTGTACAATATGTGGATCAACATTCAGGAGGAAACCACACCAACACCTAAATATAGGCTATTGTCCAACATGCAACACATCGCTAGGGCAAAGAGAAATTGCTGAGCACATTGGTCAACATACGCCAATAACATTAAATGACAGATCTATACTTAATGGTAAAGAGCTTGACATAACGACTAAGAACGGTCTAGCTGTAGAATATCATGGATTATATTGGCATTCATACAATATACAGGAAAATAAAGAACAAATATTCAGGCATCAAAACAAGGCCCTAGAATGCATGCGGGCCGGTATAACATTGTTGCAATTCTTCGATTATGAATGGAATCACAAACAAGATATAGTAAAATCGATTATAAACAACAAACTCGGATTATCAAAGCAGTTAAATGCTCGAAGCCTAGAACTCAGGGGGATCTCTGGCGAAGAAGCCGCAGATTTTTTCACGAAATCACATCTGCAGGGTTATAGACCAGCTAAGATCACACTCGGTCTGTGTGATTCTGACGGTTTGAAAATAGCGGCTTCATTTAGCAAGTATAGCGATGGCTACGAGATAATCAGACTGGCCACAAAGAATGGATATAACGTTAGGGGAGGAGCGTCTCGCCTAATCGCCAACTTCATGAAAATATCTAAAGCATCTAAATTATACACTTTCGCAGACCTTAAGATCTCAACAGCTAATGTCTACCAGAAGTTAGGCTTCAAACTACTACATATATCTAAACCAGGTTACTTCTATTACAAGAATAAATTAATATTATCCAGACAACAATGCCAGAAACATAAACTAAAAGCATTACTTGGTAATGGATTTGACCCAAGTCTATCCGAACCTCAGAACATGTTCATGAACGGCTATCGGAGAGTATGGAACGCTGGAAATATAAAATTGGTTTTGAATAAATATATTATAAACACAACAGCAGAAATACAATCAAAATGAAACTAAGACAAATAACTATCATCGAGAGTGATCAACACCTCGACTACACTAACATAAACCCTGAGATTCAGGATAAGTTGGAGAAGTATAAATCCCACTTCCAGCAATGGGGTATACGAGAAATCCGGAAAGGCGAAAATCCGGAAAGCGTCATAGACGCAATAGAATATTACCAATCTAAAATCAAAGACAACCGATTTCAAGAAATCCTCGGGAAATTATCCCCAGCCCCAAAGAATATACTCACCCTAAACCTCGACCAACTCAAAACCGCCCAATCACAATATGATGAGAAGTATAGCCGAGTCAGTAAGAGAGAACTTCGGAAGCAGTTGAAACAGGATTACGTTGAGGTCTTGTTAGACACCCTGAAGTGGAAAATCATTAAGATAGAGAAAACAGATGAGACTGACGGGGCAGCGAAGATATTAAGCGAGTATGCCAGAGGCACGAAATGGTGCGTAACAGACCCTAAAACAGGTGATGATTACTTATCAGACGGACCATTATATATTATATTTAAGAATGGGGCGAAATCTGCTCTTTGTCACATCAAGACCAACCAATTAATGAATATTAGAGATAAGCCGATTAAACTTGGAGCTAACGCTTATAATGCTTTATTGCCTTATATTCCAGGAATAGGTCTATTTACTGATAAAAATTCTGATATTTATCGTGAAACCGTTAAAATGATTCCGGATCTTGCTTATAGTTATGCTCTGCAACGTGCCAATCGATGGCTCGAAGCGGAACCATATATCATGAAAGACCCAGACGCAGCTTATCATTATGCCCAATATATCATTAAAGGCAGATGGCCAGAAGCTGAACCATATATCGCAAAACGCCCAAACACTGCAGCTAATTATGCTGAACATGTCATCAAAGGTAGGTGGCCTGAGGCGGAACCATATATCATGAAATCGGAATTCGCGAGCTATTATGCAGATAATGTTATCAAAGGCAGATGGCTGGAAGCAGAATCATTTATAATGGAAAACCCCGGATTGGCATATAATTACGCATTG